>LIDZ01002273.1_pt2 | contig 13235 bp, 10 predicted proteins | sample 644651 | NCBI WGS metagenome assembly LIDZ01 (sample SAMN03856242, study PRJNA289617) | food metagenome | isolation source: wine grapes on drying loft during traditional withering process | host: Vitis vinifera cv. Corvina | place: Italy: Gargagnago di S. Ambrogio di Valpolicella | collected 2014-01
GTTATCTTTTTCAATCACCTGATAGTCCGGCGTGTACAGGCTGAAGCCCCGGGCAACCGACGGCACGGTAAAGTAATCATGCTCAGTACCGGCAGGCGCATCCAGCAGCACAATGTCATTCAACAGCGTTACCGGTTCTGACGAGCCGGCCAGCACGCTGATATCCAGAATGTTACTGCTGCCCGTTGCGTTGTCCTTAATGGTGACTTTGTCGCCCTGCTCGGTGGCAGGGGAGGCCGCCAGGCTGATGGTCAGCCCGTTAGCATCCAGCGAGCCGACATTCAACAGGGTTGGCGTCCAGGCCATACCCTCAGCAGCCAGCAGTGAAATAGCGGAACCGCTGGCAGCTTTCAAAGACCCAACGCTGCTGTTGCCACGAAGCTGCCAGAATGCACTGGCGTCCATGGTCATTGTGCTACTGGTAGCCGTATCGATTGCGCCCTGGTAATTGACTTTACCGAGGGTCAGGCTGGCATTTTCACCCAGCGTAATATCTCCCGTGACGGTGCTGGCGGCGAGGGCGGCCAGTTCAGTCGCGCTGCGCAGAGGCTGGCTACAGTTGGTGTTATCGGTATTGATTACCGCATAACAGCGCCAGGTACGCTCTGCCTCTGATGAACTGGCGTTATAACCCAGCATCACCTTAGAGGCGTCAGCAGCAGTGATATCTGCCTGAACCTGAGCATACTCGCCGACCTGCAGCGTGCTGTCTTTACTGACGTTTATGCGGTTGGCGCTGAAGCGGCTGGTCGTCCAGTCATCATCGATCACCAGGCCAGCAGCATGAGGCACCGGCTGGCCCGAGAGCAGGACGGTACCCTGCGACACGTTCAGATCTCCTTTCAGGCTCATCCCGCCCGTTAGCGCCGTGATTGCAGATGCGCTGGCCATACTGGCATTCACGTTCAACTCGCCTTGCTGGTCGCCGTCGCCCCCCAAAAAGCCACGAAAGACGATGCGGTTCAGCTGTGACAACCGACTTTCGATGACCGCTTCGGCATCGGTGCCCAGATAGGTCCAGGTATCCGTGCTGCTTTTATCGGTCGGGAAATACCAGTAGGAACTCTTGTTAAGCTGGAAATATTCGGTGTCTTTGGTGTAAGGGTTGGCGTAGATGTAGATCGAGCCGATGGTCCCTGTGGGGTTGCTTCCACTAAACTTGTTGAACTGCACGTCATCACTGTTGTAGCCAGTCAGATTCAGCGTGGCTGCGGCAGCGGTATTATGGTTCACCACTGTGGCACCGCTGTCAGTATGATTGATCGTTTTGAACGACAGGTTGTTGCCGTTGAGATCGAGCGTGCCGCCCCGGTAACCAAAGAAGATATTCTCTGTCGCCACCTGATCGGCATCCTTCAGAATGACCGTCGGACGCCCGCTGACCAGGGTCACCGAAGAGAACGCCTGCTTGTTGCCCTCTGCGTCCGCCTGCTGATCGAGAACCACCGTACCGTCGCCGGTATTCAGGCTGCCGCCATTGATCCCGGTGGCATTAACGTACAGCGTGCCTGCGCCAATTTTATGCAATGCATCACCGCTTAGCCCGTTAACCTGCCAGCTTACGGTTTTACCGGCATCAACCTCGACACCGCCGCCAACCCAGGTGCTGTTAGCGCCCTCCGCCGACTTAACGAGGTAATTGTTCGAGAATTGCAGCTTTCCGGCGCCCAGGTTAACCGCCTGATCCAGCACCAACGTGCCACCCTCGCCGTTGAAGCGCAGATCTTTGGAGGCATCCAGTTCGTCAGTTGTGGCATCGCTGGGTAACGCGGCGTTCACCCCATGCCATGCCCAGCTATTATTTCCCTGCCGGATGCTGTCGGTGCCCCAGCGCAGGGCACCATCCACGCTGCTGTCGGTCACATCCGCATCGGTATTACCGGCAATGATCTGCTGAATAAATTCATCCTGAATGAAGCCTGCATTGGTGGTGAGGCCGTACGGATAGCTGCCTGAAATAGAAACGGCGACGGCCGCGAGTTTCCATACTTTTTCAACGTTGTCATAAACCAGAACGGGACTGCCGCTGTCGCCACCCTGGCCACCAATATCCAGCGGCGTAACGCGGGCATCCGTTGGCGCATAGGTGGTCCAGGACAGGTAATTAGCCGAGAAGCGTGGGTTAAGGATCGTGCCACCGGTTCTGTAAGCGTAGGCATCCGCCAGATCAACGACCGTCTGAGTTTCTGCATCGACCTGTTTCTGGGTGCCGGTACCCACACGGACGTACCAGGTGTAGCGGCTGGTATCTTTTAATTCTGTGTCGGTGACATAGGGAATTGTCGCGGTATCCGTCACCACTTTATTTAAACGCGGGGCATGAAAATCCTGCGAGCTCATTTCATTACGGTTAATTAATTTATAGCTGGCGCCGTATTTGGCACCATTACCAAAACTTACCGTTTTATAGCCACCGTTATGCTTTACGCCGGCCACATAGGAGGGGGAGATTAACGTGGCGTAACCTTGAGAAACGGACACCCCAAAATCGGGCATAGGAAAATTCAACGCCCCCGCGAGGAGTCCATCGGTGGTATAAACATCCACGTCCGTATTCCCAACGGCATACTTTCCGAGGTTTTCGCCAAAGTCGCGGTAGTCCTGGAGATCAATATCTTGTCTCATAATTCCTGCATAAGACGTTACGCAGACAAAAAGAGTGCAATAACATGCAGCGGTTTTTTTTCTCACAATAACATTCCTTTCTATTTATTCTTTTTATTTCATTGCTTTTAGCAATGAGTTATCTCGCCTTATTGTATTTAACAATTCAAAGACAAATTAAGTGTTCATTACAAACGATTCTAATTTTGCTGTAAATGGACATGTCAGGAATGATTGATCTGCGATAATATTCAAAGTAGAGATAAATAGGGTCTTTTGAGATGCTTTATTATGAGGGTGTTAAATTGACGGGTGGGAAATAAGAAAGGGTTAATTAAATCACCCTGAATAATACTATTCTACTGGAAAAATAAAATAGTATTTTCAGGGCTAAATCAGGAGGGATGTTATTCGTCGTGGCAGGCTAGCCTGGTTGGGCCCAGACGATCAGGTCGGGAAGCTGTGTGAGCACCCACAGGATCAGCCCAATCACGCCCCCGACCACCGTGCCGTTAATGCGAATACGCTGTAGATCCTTGCCGATATTCAGCTCGACCTGATGCGACATATCCTTCGCATCCCAGCTCTTCACCGTGTCGCTGATATGGCGGCTTAAGAACGCCGAAAACTCTGGTGCGGCGCTGGTCGCGGCCTCTTCCATATGCTGGTTGAGCGAGGCACGTAAGTTGGCATCCTGCATCAGGGTTTCCCCCAGCCACTGTCCGGCGGCGCTGACTTTGCTGTGCAGCACCGAATCTTCCTTATCCAGATCCGCTTTCAGCCAGTTCCGCAGGTCGCCCCACAGCTGGCTGATATAGGTATTCAGCGCGTCATCCTGTTTGAGATAGTCTTTAATCTCTTCGGCTTTCAGCTGCATTTCCGGATCGTTGCGCAGCCGCTCGATCAGCCGTTGCACCGCGCGGTTAAAGCCCTGACGGATCTCATGCGCGCCATCCTGCTCGATATCGTTGAGGATCGATCGCACCGCATTAGCGGCCATCTCGGCACTTTTATCGCCAACCCATTCGGTCGGCAGCATCTTCTCTTTCAGCGGATGCTCGCGCTTGAGATAACGCATCACCTGCTGGGCGATAAATTCGTGGGTGCCCGGCTTGTTCACCAGATGCAGCAGCTGCGCGATGGCATCGTCCAGCAGTGTCTGGTGACGGTTATTCTTGGTCAGACTTTCCAGCACCATCGCCGCCGACTGCGACAAATCGACCTTATCAATGGCTTTATGAATGGCGCGACGCATAAATGCCTGAATGCGCTGGTCATCGGCCAGATCGAGGAAACCGCGCACGATCTTTAGCAGATAGCCGCCCAACCGTGCCGCGTTCTCCGGGCTGCTCAGCCAGTTGGCAATCATCTGCGCCGGGTCGTGGCGGCGTATCAGCGTCAGCAGCGAGGTGGTGTTAAGGAATTTGTCCTGCACAAACAGCGCGAGGTTATCGGCGATGCGGTCTTTATTGCGCGGAATGATGGCGGTATGACGCCCAACCAGCGGGATCGGCACGCGGCTGAACAACGCGCTGACCGCAAACCAGTCGGCCAGTCCGCCGACCATCGACGCTTCGGAAATGGCCTTCAGCGCACCGACCCAATGATTAGTCGGAAACCACAGCGGGTAAAGCACGGTGCCGATAAAGACCCCTGCCGCGCCGCATAACAGCAGCAACGGCGTACGTTTCGCTCTGGTGAGTTCGAGTTCTTTGTCCATTGACCCTTATCTTACAATTTATGGTGTGTTGACGGCCTTGCCTTACTCCAGTCGCTTAGCGTTTACGGCCGCCCATAATGCTGCCGAGCACGCCACGGATAATCTGATGGGTAATCTGGCGCGCGGCGCTTTTGGTGACGCTTTGCACCACGCCATCTCGCTTGCCGCCGCGCGGGCCGGTGCTGCCGAACAGGATATCCTTCAAGCCGCCGAGGATGCCGTCATCGACGTCGACCTTTTGCCCTTTAGCTGGCGGCGCGTTGGCTTTGTCGCTGGCGGCCTGCACGCCTTTGCTGAGCATCTCGTAGGCCGATTCCCGATCGACCGCTTCTTCGTATTTGCCGGAGAGCGGAGAGTGATTGATCAGGCCGTTGCGCTCATCGTCGGTGACCGGTCCCATCCTGGAAAAGGGCGCGATCACTGACGCGCGCTGAACCATCGACGGGCTGCCTTTCTCATCCAGGAAGGAGATTAACGCTTCGCCGGTGCCGAGTTCCTGAATGGCAGCGACGGTATCGAACGCCGGGTTGGCACGCATGGTCTGCGCGGCCACTTTAACCGCCTTCTGATCCTTCGGCGTAAACGCCCTGAGTGCGTGCTGAACACGGTTGCCGAGCTGCCCGAGCACCATGTCCGGGATATCCGCCGGATTCTGCGAGACAAAATAGACGCCCACGGCTTTCGAACGGATTAAGCGTATCACCTGCTCAATCTTATCCAGCAGCACCTGCGGCGCATCGCTGAACAGCAAATGGGCTTCATCGAAGAAGAACACCAGTTTCGGCTTCTCTTGATCGCCGGCTTCCGGCAGTTGCTCATACAGCTCTGAAAGCATCCACAGCAGGCTGGTGGCGTAGAGTTTCGGCATCTGATACAGCTTCTCTGCCGAGAGGATATTGATCACCCCTTTACCGTTGCTGTCGGTGCGCATCCAGTCTTTGATGTCGAGCATCGGCTCTCCGAAAAAGTACTCGGCACCCTGTTGCTCCAGCGACAGCAGCCCGCGCTGGATCGCCCCCACCGACGCGCTGTTGATATTGCCGTACTGCGTCTGGAATGCTTTGGCGTTATCGCCGATGTACTGGGTCATCGCCCGCAGGTCTTTAAAGTCGAGCAGCAGCAGGCCCTGATCGTCCGCCACGCGGAAGATAATCTGCAACACGCCGCTCTGGACCTCATTCAGATCCAGCAAACGCGCCAGCAGCAACGGGCCAAGATCGGAGACCGTGGCGCGAATCGGATGGCCTTTCTCGCCGAAGATATCCCATAGCACCACCGGATTGCCCTGCGGTGACCAGTCAGTTACGCCAATCTTCGCCAGGCGGGCTAACAGCTTCTCGGAGCCCATACCTTCTTTCGCTATCCCGGTCAGATCGCCTTTCACATCGGCCATAAACACCGGCACGCCGATGGCCGAGAAGCTTTCCGCCAGCTTTTGCAGCGTGACGGTTTTGCCGGTGCCGGTTGCGCCGGTAATCAGCCCGTGGCGGTTGGCCATGCCAGGCAACAGGCTCAGCGACAGGTCGGTGGTTTTAGCAATCAGCAACGGTTCAGTCATCGGTGTGGTTCCTGAAGTAAGCGAAAGAAGTGGGTGAAGTCATACACTAAGCGTAGCAGGCCGACACGCAGCGAAGCGAGAAGGGCACTGTCCTTTTTCAGCGCGCATGGTTATGTTGTATTGGGAAACTTAACAGGAGGCAACAACGTGGATACAGCAATTCTATCGGTGGTCACTATTGGCGGCGCGTTGGCTTTGGGCGCAATGAGTCCGGGTCCGAGCTTTATATTGGTTGCGCGTACGGCAGTAGCCTCTTCCCGTCGGGCCGGAATGGGCGCTGCGTTGGGCATGGGCGTTGGCTCGGTTATCATTTCTCTGATTGCGCTGATGGGCCTGCATACGCTGCTGGCAGCAGTACCCTGGTTGTGGGTGGCGTTGAAGACGGGTGGCGGCGTATATCTGCTGTGGATGGCGGTGAAGATGTTCCGGGGCGCACATGAGCCTTTGCATGTGGAAGGCGGAGCCAATTCAGGGAAAAGTTTCGGTAAAGCGTTTTTACATGCCTTTATTACTCAGATCAGTAACCCGAAAACAGCGGTGGTCTTCGCCGGTATCTTCGCCGCGCTGTTGCCCGCGCACATCACGCCAATGATGTATGTGGCATTGCCGATTGTTTCCATGCTGGTCGATGGCTTGTGGTATGCCTTTGTGGCTTACGCACTCTCCTCAAGCGGCCCACGTAATACTTATCTTCGATACAAGGCGACGTTTGACCGGCTGGGCGGCAGTGTGATGGCCCTGCTTGGCATCAAGCTAATCGTAAAATAGCAAAAAAAGAGCCGCGCAATGGCGGCTCCGGGAAGGACGGTGAGGGGACAGCCTCGCCGTTTTAAGAGATAAACTGTTTGCCCTGCTTCAGAACCAGGTCACAGGCTTTGGTTTTCACCTTCTTGCCCATCGCGGTATCGCCCAGGCTGCTGAGGTTCACCTGCTGATTGTTGCCGGTGTTCAGCAGACCCATCAGGCCCTGTTTGTAATCGGTGGTTTCCTGCTGCTTGGCCGTGTCGGTCAGACCCAGTTTGCCCATCAGCTGATCTTTCACCGAGCTGACGTTGTTATCCACCAGATTGTTCTTCACGCAGTATTGCAGCACGCCCGTGGCATTGGTCATGGTGCTGGAGCTGAGCGCCTGATTGCCGCCGCCCAACAGGCTGGTCAGCGAGCTAAGTGACGTTCCCGCAGGCTGAGGCGTGGTGCCGGACGCCGCAGTGGAAGAATTTGAGTTCTGGCTGAGCGTAGACGCCGCGCTGCTCAGCTGATCCTGCCAGCTGGCTGCAGAAGCCACGCCCGCGAACAAGGAAGTCGAAACCGTTACTGCCAAAACCATCTTAGAAAATTTCATAATAGACCTTTTAGTATGTTTCCAGCACGACGCCCTTCGGGCGTCACACCGTATCTCCCCTTTGGGACTGCGGGATTGCCGGGGAGTTCCGCATTGTGAAGGGGGAAAGCATTTGGTGCTGGCCTTTGAGATTAGTCCTAAGGGAAGGGAGGGCGGATGGCGGTGCTGGTGGGTTGGCTGCGCGGTGAGTTTACGGGGTGGAGAAGGGGAGACGTTGATTTGAGGCTGTTGATGTGGAGGATCGTTTGGTGAGAGGCTGAGTCAGGTTTTTCCGCACTACCGCTGATTTTTTCAGCACTTGCATCACAACAGGGCGGATAGTAGTTGCGCGCAGAGTCGGTAACGGTATAATCCCCAACGTTTTCCGCATACCCTTCAGTGCCGAAGTGGCGAAATCGGTAGACGCAGTTGATTCAAAATCAACCGCCGCGAGGCGTGCCGGTTCGATTCCGGCCTTCGGCACCATAGTGTATGAAAAATTAAGTCACCGTTTAGGTGGCTTTTTTTTTGCTAAAATCCATCGTATTCACTCCTTTGTAGCAATATTAACGATCTCTAGGTCAACCGACTTCAACGTTTATCTACCAACGGATGTTGATATTTCCAGTTAAGTTATGCTTGTGCAGACTGAAAGGGATAGCAAGCCTCTAATAGATATCAAAGTTTGAACAGGCAATCCGACGGATATGCAATCCAAACTGGCCTATGGTCACGGTATGCATTTTCTCATCCAGCATAACGACTCAAGATTACCGCTTAAGGTAACAAAAGATTGTGGCTTTAGGTCTATAACCTGCAGTATTAGTTTCAGATATCATAGTAGGTCGTAGAAAAATTTTAACGCGTTGAAATCATTGTTAATTTAGGCTGAAATTTTAAGGTGACAGGATTGAATAATAAGGAACGCATACTGCTGGAAACTTCCTTTGAATGTCATGCCATAAATAAAATATTTTCGGGTGAATATAGCTTGAGGGTTTTGAAAATATTGGAAAAAACCATTAATGCCAATCCCAATTTTACTGAGCTTAAAGCGGAAATTGTTAAAATCATTCTTAATTTTACAACTATCAGGGCAATTTAAGTGTTTTCCTAAGACGCGCTTTCTCAGAAGACATTGATGATTCTGGTCATATTCCTGTTCCCAGTAGCGATCATGTACCGATCTTTAGTAGTGATAATAACCCTCGTTAGCTTTGAGCGTAAGCCTAGTAAATAATCTTTGCGAGTCATGAGGTATCCAAGTCATGTTGAAATCTGCAATCACAGCCTTAGAGTAATGGAGTGTAGTTCATATACTGAGTTGGGCGGGGTGAAAGGTGCCTTAGAACGGCAAAAGAATCATCAGATACGCAATTCGTGCTTGCCGCTTATGCTCTTAAAGCCCATCATCATTGATGAATGCAGGCTAGTATCGCAGTGATGTGCTAATTTTCATGGTGTAAACAGCGAGAAAGCGGAGAATTCCTTTGATTTCACAAAGTAGTTGTCAATGTTTAATATTCGTAAAATAATCAAAAATATATTCTTGAATAATTAACATTTTTTTTTTATAAATGGATCATCTTACCTACTTGGAGATGCATTATGAAGACATTCGATACTCAACTGGCTATGAGCATAGTATCGCATTCGACTGGTGGGTTTAGTTATGACACTCTTGCCAGGGCATTGATATCAAAGAATAAAAATGAAAATCATCCAGCTATTCTTGAATCTTGTCGAATTTTTTGCCTGTCACTGGAGGAGAAAGGTATTTTGAGACGCTGCCATAAGTGCTCAAATTCTCAGGATGATTACTTCGAGTATATCCCTCACTAAGTCCCGTCCCTGAAGATTTTTTTCGGGGGCATCAATCCGTTTCTTGCAACCCCTCTTTTTCTGAGGTAGCTTTGCTACACGGTTTTGGGAGGGCGATTGTGAGTAACATCAACTTAATAACAACGTGCACAAATGGTAAAAATAGTGATAGCAAGGCTATATTGAGCTTAAGCCAGTTTTCTTCAGGCCGAACTCCTTCATATGTCTTGTTGAATTCTTGGTGTAATGCGGTGAACGAAGCTATTTTGACTTCTGCAACTGTATGTGCTGAGGATCTTTATAAGGGGGGGCATTGGGCAACAGCGAAAGCAATCTTAAAACAATATCATGTTGATTTATGGATTCTTTCTGCAGGTCTTGGGCTTCTCCATCATAAAGATAAAGTGATCCCTTACAAAGCAACTTTTGCACTTGGTTATGAAGAATCAATCCCAACTTATTCACATGAATATGTGGGTAAAACCTTCCATAGAACGTGGTGGAAAGAATTAAGTCAACGTTCATCTTTCCAATCTCAACATCCCACATCTATCACCGAATTGATGAAAAAAAAGAATAAAGATTTTTTTATTATTTGCGGATCTCCAGACTATATCAATGCTATTGAGCTTGATGTTATTAATGGTCTGGAATATTTATTGAACCCCAAGAATCAAGTGTTAATTATTACTTCAAAAAAAATCAATGTCAGGTTGGAAGGTTATTTGTTTAAAACCAGCCAAAAAATGGTTCAGTGTTTAAAATGTAATATGTTAATGCTCAATATTAGCATGGCTAAATATATAATAAACGAGTTTTTGTCCAGTGGAACAAATGATTTAAACGAAATTTCAGTACATATTACGGACAAGATGAATGATTTGCCAGAACGCGAAATAATAAAAGGAATTCGGCGTAGCCCGGAGGAAGTTAATCACTTCATTTTAAAGATGATCCATCAAGAACCGGGGATCAGTGCAACGCATGCTTTACGAACATTTCGGGACGCGGGGAATTCGTTCGAGGAAAAACGATTCCGCGCAGCATTCAAAGCCCTATCTGGAACCAAACCTTAATGCTACAAGTTGGGTTTTCATGATAGAATCCTTCGTTTTTTGAGGCTTTGAAGTGGCGCCGCAGGAGAGTAAGTTGTCGAAGCTAAAATATTTTTTCCCGGATAGTCAGGATTTTATCGATCCTAGTTTCGACTTCTTCCGCGAAACGCGTAACGAGCACCGCGTTCGCCAGCGTGACGATCATTATCCTCATGAGGTGTTCCCATTTCCTTACGATGGCATGCTGGTATCAAAGGCAGTGGTTGACGGTCTTGGTGGTGGCGAGAGTAAGTACACCCGAGCTCAACGTTTACGTTACTTCCGCAATGGTATGAAGCACTTTTTCCGCCTACCAGCAAACATGGAAACTATGGGAGATTGCGGGGCTTTCACCTATGTTAATCAAGAAGTTCCGCCATACCGAGTAGAAGAGGTCATTGAATTCTATGAAACTTCTCGCTTTAGCTATGGCGTTTCCCTAGACCATATCGTATTTGGCTATGAGAAACCCGGTGAAGTATTTAGTGGTGAAGTATTGGCGGAGTGTCGCCGACGCCAAGACATCACGCTAACGTTGGCTCAGGAGTTTCTAAGTAAGTCTTACAATAGTTGCTTCACGGCATTTGGTGTTGCACACGGATGGAGCAAAACCTCTTACCGTCAGTCAGTAGAAGCTCTGCTGGCGATGGGATATAAAAATATCACCATGGGGGGGATGGTGCCGTTGAAAACGGCGCAGATCCTTGAGACTCTCGAAGAGATTAAACCGTTGCTGAAAAGTGATACGCGTGTCCACTTGCTTGGCATTGCCCGTCCAGAGAGTTTCGCCGACTTTATCAAGTTTGGTGTGACCAGTATTGACTCGACCACACCGCTGCAGCAGGCCTTCAAAGATCGGAAAAATAACTACCACACGCCTGATGGCCCGGCCTATACCGCTGTGCGTGTCCCTCAGTTTGATGCGAATCCAAGTTTGAGTCGCAAAATAAAATCTGGCGTGATCGATCAGGATCTTGCACGGCATCTGGAAAAGGATGCCATGAATGCCCTGTTCGAATACGATAAAGGGGCTTTGTCCCTTGAGAAGACGCTGGAAACGGTATTGGCATATGAACGTCTTCATTCGGGCGAGAAAGAAGCCGAAAAAATCCGTACTGACTACGAACGTACGCTGGGTGATCGTCCATGGAAGCATTGCAAGTGCAATATCTGCAAGGCCATTGGCATCAACGTCATCATTTTCCGCGGCGCAGAACGTAACCGTCGTCGTGGTTTCCACAACATTCAGGTGCTGTACAGTCGCTTGCAGCGAACTTTGTCACAATGCTCAGAGGAATTGTCATGAGTGAATATCGTGTTCCTGCCTTGCGAATAAGACAAGGGGAAGAGAGGCAACTTTATAGCCTCGCGATAGAAGGTAAGCAGATTAGTAAAATCGCCGCGATATCTCGTATTCGCCGTGGTGAAGAGAGTTTGATTGGCTATCAACGTCCCGAAGTACGTAACCACATTCGTGAAATTCAGCGTTATATCGAAAGTGTGAACCCAATGATCCCGAATCCGGTGATTATCGCTTTTGATAAGCGAGTGCGTTTTGAACCGCTATCAGATAACGGCGATATGGGACATTTGGTGATCCCTTTCTCCGAAGATCTGGATTTTGAAAAGCCTGGCTTTATTGTGGACGGCCAGCAGCGTACAGCTGCTTTGCGAGATGCAGAGATCAAATCGTTTATGATGCCGGTCTCGGCATTCATCGCTAATGACGCGGAAGAACAACGTGAGCAGTTTATGTTGGTCAACTCAACCAAGCCTCTGCCCAAAACGTTGTTGTACGAATTGGCGCCTCACACCCATGGTCGTCTGCCGTCAGATCTCCAGATGCGCAAGTTTCCATCGCTGCTGACTCAACGCCTTAACTTCGGTGAAGGGCCACTTGCGGGGCGCATCAAAACGGCGACCAATCCTGATGGCGTTATCGCTGACAACTCAATGATCAAAATGATCGATGCCAGTCTTCGTGAGGGGGCCTTGTATCGCTTCCGTGACCCGGCGACAGGGTTGGGGGATGAAGGGAAGATGGTGAAACTGCTGAATAACTTCTGGTCGGCTGTGGAAACTGTGTTTACTGATGACTGGGATAAAAAGCCTCGCTATTCCCGTTTGTTACATGGCGTTGGTATTCTTGCGCTTGGCAGCTTGATGGATGAAATCGATCAGGTACATCAGGATTATAAAGGTGAACCAGGTTGGACTGAGATCCCTTCCTATACTCGTTTTGTCGAAGAGTTAAACCGAATTAAGCCGCTTTGTGCATGGAGTAGTGGGGTATGGAATTTCGGTACAGACATCGATGGTCAGCCCGTTATTCGTAAATGGAATGAGCTGCAAAACCTGTCGAAAGATATATCTTTGGTTACTGACTATTTGGTAACTAGCTATATGAAAACTGTCAATGCAGATATTAAATAAGGGTGACAACCCAATTGGCATTAGAAGTATCGAGTGCTGATTATCGACGTGGGGGGCTGCAGATATGGTGCAGAAGTTCAAATTCTGTGCAAGCGCCAGACAGCCCCCATGCTTTCATTCTTATCATCAAACGCTGACCTTGTTACGATATATGTTCGTAACTCATGAAAAATCAAGAGTTTTTTGTTGAAATTCAGTCGTTTCACGAGTTTTGAAAGCCGGTAAATAAGTCATAGGCCGCACCGGATTACCCACCAATCCCCCCTAAAAGTCATAGTAGACTAGTAACCGTGATCCCCCTCCTTGACAATCATCTTTACGGGTTGCAGTGTATGACATTGTCCTTGTATTCAGTGATATTATACGTATAAAAAATCACCATTAATCAAAGGCTTTTAAAATCACTGTTACGCACAGCAAATTTATGGATGGATATATGCCCCTTGAAGTTGGCGACCTCGTTGACTCGCCTTATGGAATCGGCAAACTTATTCGCATTAACAATAATGATGCTCTAATTAAGTATTTCGATTCTCCCGTAAATTATGAAGGCATAGAGCAAACTGTCGAAGTAAAACACCTAAAAAAAGCCGAACTCCACGCGGAAAGTCTGGTTTATCGCTACGACTACGAGGTTGCACACTGGCAGATTGCACGTGTTGTTGGTGCCGTGCCTGGAGGGGT
>LIDZ01000116.1_pt1 | contig 13231 bp, 9 predicted proteins | sample 644651 | NCBI WGS metagenome assembly LIDZ01 (sample SAMN03856242, study PRJNA289617) | food metagenome | isolation source: wine grapes on drying loft during traditional withering process | host: Vitis vinifera cv. Corvina | place: Italy: Gargagnago di S. Ambrogio di Valpolicella | collected 2014-01
ACATTGCTGAAATGATGGAGACTAAGTATGGTATACCATGGATTAAAGGTAATTTCATAGGGGTAACATCTACAATTGAAACTTTAAGAAATTTAGCTAAATGTTTTGACGATCCTTTCATTAGCGAGAGAACTGAGGCTGTTATAGCTGAGGAACTTTCTGAAATTGAAGGAGAAGTAGCTTATTACAGAGAAAAACTTCAAGGCAAAACAGCCATGCTTTATGTTGGAGGTTCAAGAGCTGATCATTACCAAAGGCTACTAGCAGATTTTGGTATAGAAACGATTGTTGCTGGTTTTGAGTTTGCACATAGGGATGATTATGAAGGACGTCAGGTAATTCCAAGTATAAAATTGGATGCAGACAGTAAAAATATTCCACATATATCCGTTGAAAAAGATGAAGAAAAATATCATTTAACTATGACACCAGAAAGATATGAAGCACTTAAAAGTGAAGGGGTTCCGTTAGCATATTATGGTGGAATGGTTAAGACATTAAATGAAAATGCAATAATGGTGGATGATTTAAATCACCATGAAATAGATGAATTAATAAAATCATTAAATCCCGATATGTTTTTATCAGGTATAAAAGAAAAATATTCTGTTCAAAAAATGGGAGTGTTATCAAGGCAGCTTCATTCCTATGATTACATTGGACCATATGCAGGATTTAGAGGGGCATTAGTATTTGCTAGAGGCCTTGAAGCAGGTATATATACTCCAGCATGGAAATATGTAACACCACCATGGAAAACAGAACCAATGCTAGAGGGAAAAGTTGTAGGGGGTGAGGAATAATGTTAGATGAAACGCCAAAAAACAGTATAGAAAGAAAGGCATTAAAAATAAACCCAGCTAAAACATGTCAGCCTATAGGTGCAATGTATGCGGCACTTGGAATTCATAAATGTCTTCCTCATAGTCATGGATCACAAGGATGTTGCGCATTTCATAGGATGCAATTAACAAGAATGTTTAAAGAACCAATTATGGCATCCACTAGTTCTTTTACTGAGGGTGCAAGTGTATTTGGAGGAGGGGCTAACTTTAAAACTGCTGTTAAAAATATATTTACATTATATAACCCAGATATAATCGCAGTTCATACAACATGTTTATCGGAGACTATTGGTGATGATATTCCTACCTATATTTCAACTTCAGAAGTACCTGAGGGCAAAATAATAATTCATGCTAACACACCAAGTTACGTTGGTTCACATGTTACTGGCTTTTCCAATATGGTTAAAGGTATTGTAAGTTATCTTCCTAAAAACACTGGAATAAAAAATGGCAAGATAAATATAATACCAGGTTTTGTTGGACCAGCGGATATGAAAGAGATAAAAAGACTTTTAGGTTTAATGGATATTCCATTTATTATGTACCCAGACACAAATGGAGTACTAGATGCACCAATGACAGGTAAATTTGAAATGTATCCTAAGGGTGGAACAAAGGTCCCAGATATTATAGATTCAGGAAATTCTGAGTTTACATTTGCACTTGGAAAAACTGCTTCAGAGGTTGGAGCTAAAGGTTTAGAGAAGAAATGTAAAATTCCATTTAAAACATTATACACTCCAATTGGAGTAGAAGCTACAGACGAATTTTTAGTTGAATTAACAAAGGAAACAGGTAAAGAGGTTCCAGAAGAAATTGAAGATGAAAGAGGTCAACTGGTTGATTTAATGCTTGATAGTTATCAATATTTTCATGGCAAAAAAGTTGCAATATTTGGAGATCCAGATGTAGTTATATCACTAACTAGATTTGTACTTGAATTAGGCATGATTCCTAAGTATGTAATTACGGGAACTCCTGGTGAAGCTTTTGAGAATGAGATAAAAGCATTGCTAGAAAAGGCTGGAGTAGAAGGCGTAGCTAAAGCTGCCTCAGATTTGTTTGAACTTCAACAATGGATAAAAAATAATGGAGTTGATTTACTTATAGGAAATACTCATGGAAAGTTTATAGCAAGAGCAGAAGATGTGCCTTTTGTTAGATTTGGGTTTATGACTATGGACAGATTTGGATTTTATTATAATCCAGTGGTAGGTTATGAAGGTGGAAAACGACTAGTTGAAAATATAAGTAATGTTCTTATTGACAGAATTGAAAGAGATTGTGCTGATGAGGATTTTGAATTAGTTAGATGATTTTAATTATTGAATTAATGATTCAGGGCCCAATTAGTGGTCCTGAATCAAATTTTAATACACTTAAATTTATGAATAAATAAAATTGGGGGTGAATTTATGGAAAATAAAAAACTCACACTTATAGATCAAAGAGAAGATTTTGTTTGTTACAATTCTAAGAATAAGAAGTCATCTTTTAAATGTGATGAGGAAAGTGTATCTGGGTCAGTGAGCCAAAGAGCTTGTGTATATTGTGGAGCAAGAGTTGTTCTAAACCCAATAACAGATGCTTACCATCTTGTACATGGACCTATTGGCTGTTCTAGTTACACCTGGGATATAAGAGGAAGTTTAACTAGTGGTTCTGATATATTCAGGAACAGTTTTTCTACAGATCTTGGAGAAATGGATGTTATTTTTGGTGGAGAAAAAAAATTAACTGCAGCTATTGATGAAATTGCACAGAAACATCATCCTAAAGTAATTTTTGTATATTCAACATGTATTGTGGGTGTTATCGGTGATGATACAGATGCAGTATGCAAAATGGCAGAAGAAAAACATTCAATAAGGGTAATACCAGTAAAGTCTGTAGGGTTTGCAGGAAGTAAATCCACAGGGTATAGAGCAGCTTGTAATGCCATAATAAGTTTAATGGGAGAGAAAAAGAGTGAAGAAATAATTAATGGAGTTAATCTGCTTGGGGATTTTAATTTAGCAGGAGAAATTTGGATAGTTACAAATTATTTAAAAAAACTTGGAATAAAGGTTGTTTCAAAAATTACTGGAGACGGAAAATGTGAAGAAATAATGAGGGCACCTAGAGCAAAACTTAATGTGGTTCAATGTGCTGGATCCATGGGGTATTTAGCGAGTAACATGGAGGAGCTTTATGGAATCCCCAGTATTAATATAAGCTTTTTTGGAATTGAAGATACTAAAAGTTCATTATTAAAGATTGCTGATGCCATAGGTGACAAGGATGCAGTAAGAAAAGCTAAAGAATTTATAGCTTCAGAAGAGCAGAAAATAGAAGGGGAGATGAAGTATTATCTTGCCAGACTAAAAGGTAAAAGGGCTGCTATCTATGTAGGGGGAGGGTTTAAGGCAATATCCTTAATAAGACAGTTTAAAAGTTTAGGAATGGAAACAGTTATGGTTGGTACACAAACTGGTAAAAAGGAAGACTACGATGTTATTAGGAGTATAACCAATGAAGGTACAGTGATATTAGACGATGCAAATCCATCTGAACTTGAAAAATTTATACTTGAAGGTGGTGCGGATATCCTTGTTGGTGGAGTAAAGGAAAGGCCTTTAGCTTATAAACTTGGAGTTGCTTTTTGTGACCATAACCATGAGAGAAAGCATGCACTTAGTGGCTTTGTTGGAGCAGTAAATTTTGCAAAGGAAATAGATTCATCGGTAAATAGTCCTGTATGGAATTACGTATAAAAATATGAGGAGGTGTTTTTCATGAGCAATAAAAGTTATGTAAATTTAGATGTGAACCCATGTAAAATGTGTATGCCTATGGGTGCGGTGCTTGCATTTAAAGGCATAGAGGGAAATATGGTAATTTTACATGGCTCACAAGGATGCAGTACCTACATTAGAAGACATATGGCAACTCATTACAATGAGCCTATTGATATAGCATCATCTTCATTAACAGAGAATGGAACTATTTATGGTGGTACTAAAAACTTAAAAACAGGGCTAACAAACATGATTAAAATGTATACTCCTTCTACAATCGGAGTAATGACAACCTGTCTTGCTGAGACAATTGGCGAAGATATTAATAGGATCGTAGATGAATTTCAGAAAGAAAGCGAAGATGAAAATTTAAAAAACATCAAAATAATAACAGTTCCCACTCCTGGATATAGTGGAACTCAGAACGAAGGATATTATAGGGCGCTAAGGAAAATAGTAGAGCAGGTTTCCGTAAAATGTGAGAAAAATAAAAAGATAAATATAATATGTGCAAACTTAAACCCAGGAGATGTAAGAAATATAAAGAGTATATTAGAGTGTTTTGGAGTGGAATATACTATTTTACCAGATGTTTCAAACACCTTAGATGCACCTCATGAAAAAGAGTATAAAAGAATTCCAGATGGAGGCACAAAAATAAAGGATATTGCTAGTATGGGTGGAGCCCTAGGAACTATTGAAATGGGAATTACTTTGCAGGATGAAGAATCACCAGGAGTTTATTTAAGGGATACCTTTGGGGTACAACTATATAGATGTGGAGTACCTATTGGAATAAGAAATACAGATGAATTTATTTCCGCAATATCAAAGTTAAGTGGAATACCAGTGCCAAGTAGTTTTAAAACAGAAAGAGGAAGATATTTAGATGCTATGATAGATAGCCATAAATATAACGGAGAGGTTAAAGCAATTTTATATGGAGAACCAGAACTAGTATTAGCAGTAACAAAAATTTGTGCAGAAAATGGCATAACATTAAAACTTGTTGCTTTAGGTACAAAAAATAAGATATTTAAGAATATAGTAAAACATGAATTAGAAAATCAGGAAGAGGAAGCTATTATAATTGATGATACGGATTTTGAAACCATTGAAAAACATGCGAAAATCCTAGATGTGAATTTAATTATTGGTAATTCAGATGGCAGAAGGATGGCAAAACGTATGGGACTAAAGATGGTTAGAATTGGTTTTCCTATTCATGATAGAGTTGGAGTGCAAAGGCAAGTTATTACAGGATATAATGGCTCGTCGTTTTTAATAGATAATATTGCAAATACCATACTAGAAGAGAATGAGAGTAACTTTAGAAAAAAATCTTATGATAGATATTTTGCACCAGAGAAGGGGGAAAAGGAAACTATGGAAACTACAATCGAATTAAAAACTGAAGACAAGGTAACTAATACAAATGAGGATAAAACTTGCACTCACCCATGTTATGGAGATAATGCACATCAATTTGCTAGAATGCACATACCAGTGGCACCTAAGTGTAACATAAGTTGTAATTATTGTGTTAGAAAATACGATTGCCTAAATGAAAGTAGACCCGGTGTTACTAGTGAAGTGTTAACTCCAGAGCAGGCTCTTACTAAATTTAAACTTGTAAAGAGTAAAATGAAAAACTTAACGGTTTTAGGAATAGCCGGACCAGGAGACGCACTTGCTAATTTTGAAGAGGTTAAAAAATCTATTGAATTAATAAAAGCAGAGGACCCTAACATCACATTTTGTCTATCAACAAATGGTTTGATGCTTCCATTTTATGCGATTCAATTGGTTGAACTGGGGGTATCACACATAACAGTGACCATTAATTCTGTAGATAAAAAAATTGGGTCAAAAGTATATAAAGAAGTTAACTATTTAGGTAAAAGATATGTAGGGGAAGAAGCAGCAGAAATACTTATGAATAATCAGCTTACGGGTCTTAAATATTTATGTTCTAAAGGAGTAGTTTGCAAAGTAAACATAGTTATGATTAAAGGAATCAATGATGGACACATTGTAGATGTAATTAAAAAAGTTAAAGAATGTGGGGTGTATATAACAAATATTATGCAGATGATTCCTGTAAAAGGAAGTGGGTTTGAAAACCTGCCTATGGTGAGCAATCAAGAATTAAACGAGATGAGAAAAGAAAGTGAAAAACATGTAAAGCAGATGTATCATTGTAAACAGTGTAGAGCAGACGCTATTGGCACATTAACTCAAGATCAATCCATAGATTTCAGAAATGAAGGATGTGGCAGTGATTGCGGGGATTGCTCAACTGAAATAAAAGAAAAGCTGCACAGGATAAAAACTCTAAAATTTGCAGTCTCATCAAAATCAGGATTGAATATTGATCAACATTTTGGTCAAGCAAAGGAGTTTCATATATATACCTATGATGGAGAAAATATAAAGTATTTAGAGAAAAGAAATGTGGATAAGTATTGTAATGGAACCGAGGAATGTGAGGAACATGAGGATAAAATCAGTAAAATACTAAAGACTATAGATGGATGTGATGCTGTTCTTACACTAAGAGCTGGAATAGAACCCATAAGGAAATTAGAAGAAAAAGGTATTAGAGTTATGCAAATGTATGACACTATAAATGGAGGAATTATGCGAGCATCCAAGGAGATACAAGGGTAGTTATAATTAAGGCATCATCAAAATAAAAACAAACCAGTATTCTGGTATGTTTTTTAGATGCCGAGTTCCAAATGGGGGGGATTTATATATGTCTATCTTAGTAAATGCCAGCAAAAAAATTATTATAGATAGAACATTAATCCACATGAAAAAAAATACAAAAACACTTAATAGCCGCAAAGTAGCACATTTTTTAAAGCTACTTTATGGCTTAGGTGTGGATCTAATAGAAATTGGCAATGATATTGTAAGTAACATAGAAGAGCTTCCACAAGATTTAAATTATGTGTATAGGGTAAATAAAAACTCAGATGTTTTGGACTTGAATAAGCAAGAATATGATTATGTAGTTATTGAATATAAAAATGTTTTTGATTTGGATGTTATGAGTATTAAGAGGATAAAAAACAACAAGGTTATGCTTGAAATAAATATTGAAGACTTAGATGAACTTTATTTAGATGAAAATCATAAGATGTTTGTTTTGTTTAATATTAAATGTGTAATAATAAAAAATATTAACAAATATAATTTGGAAAGTTTTGCTGGATTAATAAAAGATTTAAAGACAAATTTTTTAGTAGAAGTAGGATTTTGCGCCTGTAATAAATTTTATATGGGCACTGCAATTACTATGGATGTTTGCACAGATGGTGCAGATTTTATTACTACAGCATTTAATGGTGAAAATTATGGATATACTCCTCTTGAGGAGGTTATTGTAGCACTTAAGGTAATAAAAAATAGCACTCTCTCTGGAAATCTAAAATTATTACCTGAGACCGCTAGAGTATATACAGAATTAACTGGAGAAAAAATATACTGCATGAAAGCTGTACTTGGGGATGATATATTTAAATATGAATCAGGTATACATGTGGATGGAATAACAAAAGATTCAAAAACTTATGAGCCATACCAGCCAAGCGATATTGGTAAAGAGCGAAAAATGCTTATTGGAAAACATTCAGGGAAAAAAGCAGTAATGGTTAAATTACAAGAACTTAATATAGATTATACTTATATAAATATGGAAGATTTCTTAAGTGAGATCAGGGAAAAAAGTATCAAATTGAAGAGGAACATTCTAGATGGTGAATTAGCTCAAATGTGTAAAAGTTTTAATAATGTTTAATGAAGTCGGAGAGTGGTAGTAATGAATACAAGGATAGTGGATACTACACTTAGAGATGGTGAACAAAAAGCTGGCATAGCTTTTAGTATAGAAGATAAAGTTGAAATTGCAAAATTAATCAATGCTATGAATATTTACCAAATAGAAGCAGGTATTCCAGCAATGGGCGGAGATGAAAAAGAAAGCATTAAGGAAATTGTGAAACTTGGATTAAAGAGCAAAATATCTGCTTGGAACAGAATGAATATTAAAGATATTAATGAGTCCATGGAATGTAAAGTAGATATAATACACATATCAGTACCAGCGTCAGATTTACAGATTCAATCAAAACTAGGCAAAACAAGATCTTGGGTTATCGAGAATTTAATTAAATGTGTTGACTATGCAACTAGTGGTGGATACGAAATAACAGTAGGTCTTGAAGATGCATCCAGGGCAGATATGGATTTTTTAATTGAGCTAAGTAAAATTGTGTTTAATATGGGTGTAAAAAGAGTTAGATATGCAGATACAGTAGGTATTTTATATCCAAGGAAATGTTTTTATGACATAAAAGAAATAATTAATAAAATTCCCATTGACATAGAAGCTCATATGCATAATGATTTTGGAATGGCTATGGCTAATTCTATGGGGGCATTAGACGCAGGTGCTAAATATGTAGATTGTACTATCAGTGGAACTGGCGAAAGGGCAGGAAATTGTAATTATAGTAGGTTTGTGAAGGTGTTGTATGAGCTTACAGGAGAAGATCTATTCTCAAAAGATTATAAAAGCTTAACTGAGAAAGAAGAAAATATTAAACATATAATGAGATATGGAATAGAACATCTTGTTGTTTAAAAAACATTATATGTAAAGGAAGTGAAATTTAGTGGACAAGAGTATAGCTATAGTTTTAGATGATAATGGGATGACAACATGTTTAGGTGAATCAAGTATAGTTAAAGTTTATTTTATGGATAAGGGAAATTGGAAGGTTATAAAAGAAATTATATGTAAAATAGATGAGAATATGAGCTTGATATTAATTCGTGAAAATATTAAAAGCATGATTGAGGCACTAGGAAACTGTAGAATATTTATAGGAAATAAAGTTACGGGTCTTCCATATACAATCTTTGAAAAGATGGGATATAATATATGGGAGATAGCAGGTAAACCAGAGGAATTTTTAGATTATGTTCTTGAAAAAGAATGTGAGCAGGACGACTTAAAACTCATGGATGAGGTTAAACCTAAAATACTAGCTCCAGTGAAAAGTGGTAATGAAGGTTATTTTACTATTGATTTAAAAAAAATTCAGGAAGGCAATATGAATGTTTCTTCTAAACAAGTTTTATTACCATTTCTAAATAATACAACATTTTATGAACTGAAAATCATTTGTTCTCATCAGCCCAATTGGCTTGAGATGGAATTAAAAAGACGTAATTTAAAATCTGAAGTTCAATCAAATACTGGAAATATGGTAGAAATAACTGTTTCTCATATAATATGTAGTGAGTAACCCTAGCTAGGTATATTGCTATAGGAGGAGTCAAAATCATGAAGGAAATTTCCACAAAATATGGATTAATCAAAGGAATAATTTCTATAGATTATTATGATGATAATATTATAGAAGAATGCAAGGTTGATGAGTATTGTGAGATAGTTACAGATCTTGGCACTCTTGTGCCACAATATGAAGATGATGGATTAAGACGGAAATATACAAAGTCTTTGTCCTTTTACGAAAATGGGAATATTAAAACCATATCGCTGCAAAAACAAATGAATATAAAAACTAGCATTGGTGACGTACCAGCAGAATTTATTTCATTTTATGACAATGGAAGCATAAAACGTATTTTATCACTCAACGGGAAAATAACAGGATTTTGGACTGAAGAAAATGAATATGATCTAGCTACGGAAACAGAATTAAATTTAAAAATCGGCAAATTTAACAAAAAAATAATGGGTATTAAATTTTATGATACTGGGGAAGTAAAAAGTTTGACATTTTGGACGGCTGAAAGAATTAATATACAAACCCCTTGTGGCATGGCAGATATTCGTATAGGGATATCACTTTATGAAGATGGAGAGCTTAAATCCTGTGAGCCTTCAATACCTTTGAAAGTAAATACGTCAATTGGGGATATTATGGCTTATGATTTAAATGCTATTGGAATTAACGGAGATGAAAATTCATTGAACTTTTATGAAGATGGTACAATAAAATCATTAGTTACATCAGTAGATAAAATTAAAGTTACTAGTTTAAATGGCAAGATTAGAACCCTTCAGCCAGGTTCAAAAATAAGTTATTATAATGATAAAGGCACTGATATAGTACCTCTAGTTATTGAATTTTATGATGATAAAATAAGATTTAATAAGGATTCAAATAGTGAGTTTTTAATAGGTGACAACTCGTTTTGTATTGGAAATTCTATGCATAAGTTTGACGCAGGCTGTAATAGTTGTGAGGGATGCAATAAGTGCAGTTAACCTCCCACTGGGTGCACCATAAAGCTTTGATACAAGCCGGTTTACAGAAATGTAAATTGGCTTGTATTTTGTTCGTAATTTTAAAATTGCAAATTGAAGTTTAAATAGTATTATATTGACAAGAGAAATATTTAAATTTATAATTAGTTAGGAATCTAACATAATTACGAGGTGTAAACATGGATAAAGATGTACATATCGGAAAACAAATAAGTATTTGTGCAAACAGGATTCATAGAAAGATAGGTAAAGAAGCAGCACGGTATGGGATAACAGGTGTGCAGTCAAGAGTAATAGGATTTATATACCATGAATCTCACAAAAGAGACATCTTTCAAAAGGACATAGAAGAAGAACTTGATATTAGACGTTCTTCAGTAACTAGTGTTCTTCAACTGATGGATAAAAACGGATATATAAAAAGATTAAGTGTTTCTGAAGATGCACGTCTTAAAAAAATAATACTTACACAGAAGGGTATGGAAATTCAGAAAAATGTACACGATTTTATACTTAAATTTGAGAGATCCTTAAGCGATGAATTAAGCGATGAAGAAGCAAATACACTTATCAACTTAATTAATAGATTATCTGAAAAGATTGCTGATTAAGGCATTGTTAAATTTTTGAGATGCCTAATTACAATTTTTTAAGTAATTAGTTAGAAGTCTAACATGAGGAGGAAGGTTATGGTAAAGAAGTTAGCAAGTTATATTAAAGAATTTAAAAGGGATACTATTATTACCCCCATATTTGTTGCGCTTGAAGCAGCTATGGAGATGATTATTCCACTATTTATGTCATGGATTATTGATAATGGAGTGTCAAAAGGAAATGTAACATATGTATGTATTGTGGGAGTGGTAATGTTAATAGTAGCTTTTTTATCACTTACCTTTGGAGCATTAAATGGTAAATATGCGGCTAGTGCGTCTACAGGATTTGCTAGAAACTTAAGAAAGGGTATGTATTATAATATACAAAATTATTCCTTTGCTAATATAGACAAGTATTCTACAGCAGGGCTTGTTACTAGATTAACTACTGATGTAACAAATGTTCAAAATGCATTTCAAATGATAATAAGAATATTAGTGCGAGCTCCACTAATGTTAATTTTTGCAATGTCCATATGCTTTTACATTAATGTGAAGTTATCCTTCATATTTTTAGGCGCAATATTTTTTCTTGGAATTGTATTATATTGTATTATGACTAGGGTACATCCATATTTCTTAAAGGTATTTAAAAAATATGATGATTTAAATGCAAGTGTACAGGAAAATTTAACTGGCATACGTACTGTAAAAGCTTATGTAAGAGAAGATCATGAAACGGAAAAATTCCATAAATCATCCCTAAAGTTATATCAATATTTTTTAAAAGCTGAAAAAATTATTGTATTCAATGCTCCTATAATGCAGTTTACAGTGTATACTTGCATTTTGCTTTTATCATGGCTTGGTGCAAAAATGATTGTTTCAAAATCTTTGACAACTGGACAATTAATGAGTCTATTTACGTATACAACTAATATATTGATGAGTCTTATGATTATGTCAATGGTATTTGTAATGATAATTATGGCAAAGTCATCTGCTGAAAGAATTATAGAAGTTTTAGATGAAAAAAGTGATTTGAAAAATGGCAAAAATCCTATTTATGAAGTGAAAGATGGTTCTATAACCTTTAATAATGTTAGTTTTAGTTATAACAAAAGTATGGACAATCTAGTTCTAGAAGATATCAATATAAAAATTAATTCTGGTGAAACTATAGGCATTATTGGAGAAACTGGTAGTGGGAAGTCAACCCTTGTTCAACTTATCCCAAGGTTATATGATATTACAAAAGGAAGCGTAGAAGTTGGAAATATTGATGTTACAAAATATGATATAGAAACTCTTAGGAATGAAGTTTCAATGGTACTACAAAAGAATGTATTATTTTCTGGAACTATAAAGGAAAATTTAAGGTGGGGAAATAAAGATGCCACAGATGAAGAACTTATTGCTACCTCAAAGCAAGCTCAAGCTGATGAATTCATAGAAAAACTTTCTAATAAATATGACACCTTTATTGAAGAGGGAGGGACAAATGTATCTGGAGGACAAAAGCAAAGGTTATGTATTGCAAGGGCTTTACTTAAAAAGCCTAAAATATTAATTTTGGATGATTCTACTAGTGCTGTGGACACTAAAACTGACGCACTTATACGACAAGCTTTTAAAGAAACAATACCTAATACTACAAAGATTATTATTGCACAGCGTATTTCTTCAGTTCAAGATGCAGACAGAATTATTGTATTAAATGATGGAAAGATAGATGGGTTTGGAACTCATAATGAATTGTTAAAGTCAAATGCTATATACAAGGATGTATACGAATCTCAAGTAAAAGGAGATGATAGCAATGAGTCAAAATAATAACAGTAAACCTAGACAGATAAATGGACGCAGGGGACATGGTCATGCAAAATTCAGTAAAAATTCATTGAAGACACTAAAAAGACTACTATTTTTTGTGTTTAAGGACTATAAGTTTCGATTTTTTGTTGTAATAGCAACTATTATTATAAGTTCTCTTGCTAATGTTATTGGTACTTTATTTATAAGACAATTAATTGATGGATATATATCACCACTTTTAAAATATCATGGAACTGATTTTAGACCACTGCTTAAAATGATAGTTACAATGGCAGCGATTTATTGTTCTGGAGTATTATCAACATATATTTATAGCCGTGTAATGATTGGAGTTTCTCATGGTTCTCTTAAGAAAATAAGAGATAATATGTTTGAACATATGGAATCTTTATCCATAAGCTTTTTTGATACACATTCTCATGGAGATCTAATGAGTTTATATACCAATGATACAGATACGTTAAGGCAAATGATTAGTCAAAGTATACCACAATTGTTAGCAGGAATTATCAGTGTACTCAGTATATTTATATCCATGATCTATTTGAGTTTACCTCTTGCAGGAGTTCAAGTACTAATTGTAATATTAATGGTTTATGTTACTAAATCTATTGGAGCCAAAAGCGGGAAATACTTTCAAAAACAGCAAAAAGATTTAGGTAAAGTAAATGGTTATATAGAAGAAATGATGGATGGACAAAAGGTTGTAAAAGTGTTTTGTCATGAAGAGGAAGCTAAACTAAACTTTGATAAATTAAATGACCTCCTTTGTGAAAGTGCAAATAATGCTAATATGTATGCCAATGTTTTAATGCCTATAATGGGAAATATAGGCTATATTAATTATGTATGTGTTGCTATTTTGGG
>LIDZ01001995.1_pt1 | contig 13223 bp, 6 predicted proteins | sample 644651 | NCBI WGS metagenome assembly LIDZ01 (sample SAMN03856242, study PRJNA289617) | food metagenome | isolation source: wine grapes on drying loft during traditional withering process | host: Vitis vinifera cv. Corvina | place: Italy: Gargagnago di S. Ambrogio di Valpolicella | collected 2014-01
CAATAATGATCAGCAAGGCGCCTAACCAAACTAAATACTTACTGCTTTGACTACCTGTTTTTGGCAATCTTCCAGAGGTGCCTTTTTCCTGTGCAACTCCTTCAGATTTACTTCCGCTCGTTTTTGGAAGGCTCGGTGTTTCCTTCGGAGAATCTGTTCCTTTTGGTGGATTCTCTCCAGGAATTGGAGGAACATCCTCCTTCGGTATATACGTATTCGTTATGTCAAATCCGTCGATAGCTGTGGTATAATTTGGCACTTCTTTTTCAGTTACGGTATAAATGATCTCTTTGCCGTTTTCAAACTTCGGCAGATCAGAAAATTCATAGCGCCAATTATCGGCTTCCGTCACTTCTTTTGAAGCGACTTCTTTGCCATCAGCTAACAGGTTCACCGTAATCGTATCCGGACGTTCGTTGAATCGATTTTTCTCGTCTTTCCAATGCTTTGTTCCAGAAATCTTGACTTTTTCTGGCTCGTGGCTATTTGTAATGACGATTTCCTCTTTGTTTGAATCGTCAATATCGGCTTGATAGCCTTTAGGAGTATCTACTTCTTTAACGCTATAGTCGATATCCTTCCCATATGCCCGTGCAACTAAATCTTCCCATTTGTGAGACCAGTTGTTTTCTTCATTCAATGCAACTGGTTCCCCAACAGCTTTACCATCCGCATGCAGCTGAACATAGATTTTTTCAGGGCGGATACCATCTTGATTATTTCCATCTTCCCATTTCTTCGTCACTCCGATATCGGTTACGCCCGGAGTGTACTTATTAACAATATTTGTTCCATTGATGCTTGGCGTGTAATCAACGATTGGATCTTCAGAAACGGTATAAACGATTTCTTTTCCTTTATTGTTTTTTGGCAGATTAGTGAAGGTATAGCTCCAGTCATCCTCTGCTGTGACTGTCTTTTTAGCCACTTCTGCACCGTCTCCGTATAGTCGAACAACAATTTTTGCTGGTCTTTGACCTTCCTCGTTGTTGTTATCGTCCCAGGTTTTTGTTCCTTCAACTTGTGTTTCTTCCGGTGTATGAGCGTTAGTGATAGCAAAATGTTCCTTGTCCTTTTGCTCAATCGATGATTGATAGTCAGCATCCAGCTTCACTTCCTCAACTGTGTAGTCGATCAATTGGCCTGCTTTACGTTCATCTAATTCTTTCCAACTGTATTTCCACTGGTTGGACTCATTCAGCTCTACTGGTTCACCGACTTTTTCACCGTCTGCCAATAGCTGAATATACACGGATTCGGGACGAATGCCATCTTGATCCTCTTTATCATCCCAATGTTTTTCCACGTCTACGTACGTTTTACGAAGCTCGTGGGTATTAGTAAGATTAATTATTGTAGGGTCAGCTGCTTTTTCCGAAGAAAATTCATAATCAGGAACAGCTTCTTCTTTAATCGTGTAATCAATGTCTTTTCCTTTTTCCTTTTTCGGCAATCCTGTAAAGGCGTAGGACCAACTACCTTCAGCATCTGGTTTTACAGTTTGGGTAGCGACAGGTTCAGGTCGACCGTTCGCAATCAGATGAATTTTGATTTCGCTTGGACGCATACCGTCTTGGTCATTGTTATCTTGCCAAGTTTTGTTCCCTCTAATCTCGGTTTCTTCTGGCGTATAGTGGTTGGTTAACATGACACTATAGTCGTTGTCCTTCGTCGTTTCTAACGTGTATTTCCCAGGATCACTGACTTCTTCCACGGTATAATCGACCTTTTCACCGTTTTCACGTTTTTCTAGATTTTCCCAAGTGAAGCTCCAATTATTCTTTTCATCTAAAGTGACCGGTTCGCCAATTGCTTTTCCATTGCCTTTTAACTGGACTTGGATCGATGTTGGTCGAATGCCATCCTGATTTTCTTTGTCATCCCAATCTTTTTTGACTGACATTTTAACTAGTTCAGGGTGATAGGTATTGGTAATATCAAAGCCGGAATAAGAGGCGTCATAATCCTCGACGGCTTGTTCTTTCACTTCATATTTAATCGGCTTTCCTTGATTGTTCTTAGGTAGATTAGTGAAACTGTAGGACCAATTATTTGCAGCATTTGTTTCTTGTGTGCTGACTAGCTTCCCATCCCCATACAATTCGACAACAATCTTAGTAGGTCGATTTCCTTTTTCGTCTTGATTGTCATCCCATTTCTTAGTTCCATTAACCGCTATTTCTTCTGGTTTATAATTGTTTGTCAGGAGGACCTGATAATCATTTTCTTTGACCGTATCCACCTTGTATTTGCCAAGATCACCGACCTCTTCTACGGTATAATCGATCATTTTGCCATTTTCACGTTTTTCCAGATCTTTCCAAGTATAATTCCAGGTATTTTTTTCATTTAAAGTAACAGGGTCGCCGATGGCTTTCCCGTTGCCTTTTAACTGAACTTGAATCGATTGTGGGCGGATACCATCTTGATTGTCTTTGTCGTTCCACGCTTTTTTCACTGATACTTCGGTTAGCTCCGGATTATACGTATTGGTGATGTCATAGCCAGAATAGGCTGCTTCATAGTCCTCTACATATTGTTCTTTCACTTCGTACTTAATTGGTTTTCCTTGGCTATTTTTGGGTAAATTAGTAAAGCTGTAGGACCAATTTTTAGCAGCAGTCGTATCTTGGGTATCAATCAATTTTCCATTGCCGTATAGTTCCACTGTGATTTTTGCTGGTCGATTTCCTTGCTGATTTTGGTTATCGTTCCATTTTTTTGTTCCCTGGACATCTATTTGCTCAGGAGTATAATTATTGGTTAGCGTGATTTGATAGTCGTTTTCCTTCGTTGTTTCTACCTTGTATTTACCAGGATCACTGACTTCTTCCACAGTATAATTAATGGCTTTTCCATTTTCCCTTTTTTCCAAATCGTTCCAGGTATAATTCCAGTCTTTCTTCTCATCTAAAGTCACCACACTGCCGACTGGCTGACCATTCCCCTTCAGCTGAACTTGGATATTCTGGGGGCGGATGCCATCTTGGTCGTTTTTGTCATTCCATACTTTTTTCACTGATACTTTCGTGAGCTCTGGTTTGTAAGTATTGGTAATATCAAAGCCATTGTAATCTGCTTCGTAGTCTTGTACTGGTTTTTCCTTCACTGTATAGTTAATCGGTTTTCCGTTTTCGTTGGTTGGTAAATTAGTGAAGGCATAACTCCAGTTTTTTTGCGCATTTGTTTTTTGCGAATCGACTAGTTTGTTGTTTCCATAAAGCTCAACGACAATTTCTTGAGGGCGATTTCCTTGGTTATTGTTGTTGTCCTTCCAGGTCTTCTTCCCATTAATATCTCGTGTTTCAGTGATATGCTTGTTCACGATAGTAACAGAATCTGAGCCATTTCCTGTGATCGTTGTCTCATAGCCGGGAACGTTAGATGTCTCTTTCACTTCATACTTAATCGTCTGTCCATTGGCTTTTTCATCTAGATCTTTCCATGAATATTGCCAATTATTCGATTGGTTTAACGTCACAGGATCACCGGATGCTTGACCGTTTGCATACAGCTGCGCTTTAATACTAGCCGGACGGACACCGTCTTGGTTATTACCGTCATCCCATTTTTTCTCCACCATAACATCGACTTTGCCATTCTCCGGGAAATTTTTGACTTCTCCGAGATATTTAACATTTTGCGAGCCACCTAAATCCTCGGTTTCCACAGTAAAATCCAACACGCGTGGATTTTCAGGAACAGGATATCCTTCTGGACTCTGAGTTTCTTCAAAATAGTAATCACCGGTAGTTAGTTTATCGATCCGAACCAGTCCATCTTTATCAGAAACTAAATCGGTCTTCTTTAAGACATATTTTCCATCGATCCCTTTTTTATAAAGATCGAATTTAGCGCCTGGAAGCGGTGCTTGCGTATCATCGTCTATTTTTTTAAACTCGACAGCTGAGACTCGTCCGTTGATTTCACCATCTGCAACGTTCCACTCGACACTATCGCTCAAGTGCCAGCTTTCTCCTTCAGAGCCGTCTTTGAAATAGATTTTTACGGTAGCATCATTTTTTAAATTCGTGGTTTCCGTCAAAAACTCTAACGGTTCCGCATAATAATCAATCGCTACTTCATCTAGTACAGTGTTCTCGTCTACTGCTTTATCCAGCTCTTCTTGAATATAAGGCCAAATATCATAACTAAATGATTGCACGTAGCTGTTCGTACTATCTTTCTTTAAGTCCACTTCATTTTCCTTGATTGTTCCATAGTCAAAAGGCGTATCCTTGAAAAAGGCCTTCTGCCAGCCCCAATCTTCATCAGACCAATGCTCTTGGTACAAAGACATGGACACGATTTGCTGATCCTGCGGCGCATCTTCAATGACTACTCGATCAACATTATCGAAATTGTCTTTTCCGATCGCATCGGTTAATTTACCTAAACCTAAGTTTATTCCCCATTCAACATAGCGCTGCGGCAAATCATACTTGCCCGTCTCAGGATTGTATTTAATCCCATTTTTAATCTCACCATGTTTGGCTAAATTATTAGACTCTCCAGCGCCAATACCGCCGCCTCCGCCAGGTTGGTTGTAGTGAGGAACTTCAATGTCAATGTTTCCATCAGGTAAGGGAATGGTTATCGTTTCATCGCCTTTAACGTAGGTCTGATTTAAGGTATATTCCATTCTTAAAGAACCGCTAACATCTGAATGCGTCTGCACATAATCGGTAGTAAAGGTCATTTCAATTCGATAACCTTCTGTATCATTCCCTCTTATATTAGCTATAGCAACTTCTTCGCCGGCTGGATCTACCAGCGGGAAGACAAATTGGTTCACAATTTTAAATTCTTTAGGGATACTAAATGTCAATGTATCATTTTGACGAAATGTATTATCAGGAATTTCCCAATCGTAGGTTAAATAATAGGTTTGCGCAATCTCCATCGTACCGCCGTTTATAATTGGCTGACCATCCATTTTTGTTAATTCCGTTTTTGTAACGTACTTGTCACCATCTACTTCAGCCGCCTGGACGTCCACCATAGGTAAAAGATTGATCAAACTAGCCATCAGCAAAACAAGTACTAATGTCAGGTTGCTTGTATACCTCAATTTTTTTTTAAGTAAAAATGTCGAAATGTTCATCCGTCGCCTCCTATTTTTTCATGAAAGATAATTTTATCACAAATTAAAATACGTAAAATTGTGAGTTTTGTCCGATTTGACGACAGAATTGAATAACATTGTGATTTAATCGTCTTTTCTCGAATTAATTATGTAACGTTGGTCGCTGTATAACTGGATCTTTTTTTTGCTTCATTCAACGTAATAAAGCTTTTATTGGCTTATTTACTTAAAAAGCTCTCCATACACGACAAGCTCACTTTTGGAACTGATGTATGGAGAGCTTATTATTAAGTAGGTCGGATTTTGCTGCTTCGAACAACTTCCGATAGCTATTTTTGTATTTATATCATTACTTAGGCGTATCTTCTTTCAAGGTTTTTTTCGCATGTTCGATATCTTCATTTACTTCGTCGTAGTCAAAGCGTTGAATTTGTCCGTCTAAATTCTTAACTAACATAGTATCGATTAACTCTTCGTTTGTTTCATCCATGTAGATAAGCAATCCTTGAGAGTTTGATGTTAATCTTTGGCTAACTTCGTCAAAGATAGTTGTAGTCCGTTTGGTTTTCACGTAGTTGGTACTCATTCCTACTAAGTCACCAATAATCCAGCCGCATAGAACACCTAAGGGGCCACCTAAAATACCGATAATCGCTCCGATTAATCCGCCTGTTGCGATACGGTTGCCACTTTCAAAGTCTACGCTGTCTTTAATTGAAAAATATTTTTGTGTGCTGTCTTTTTCAATAATCGCTGCTTGTTTCACTTCTAGTGTTGAACCGTTAGATAATTCTTTCAATTTTGATAATGCTTCATAAGCTGCTGATTCATTTTCGTAAGTAACTAATGCAATTTTTTTCATGATGTGATTCTTCCCTTCGATTGTGTTTATTAATGAGTAAATCCTTGAACATAGTTGGTTTTAACTTTATGCATGGAAACATTAGCTTCATTTAATTCGGCAATTGAGGCATTGATGTCTCGAATCAACGCATCTGCCAGATTCATGCCGAAATCACCCCGGCATACAAAGCGTTGGATAACAGTCTCTTGTAGATCTTCAGGCAATGGATACGCCGGAACTTGCCAGCCTTTCATTTGCAGGCGATCTGCCAAATCGTATAAGTTCCAAGCTACGTCGGCATCTTCTTTTAATCGGTAGCAAACAATTGGAATATTGTTGCCGTCATTGTAGACTTCAAAAAGCTCTGAATCTTCGATCGCTTTGGCTACTTTCATCGCTACTTTACGCGTTCTCATATGGATATCTCGATAACCATTAAAACCAAAGCGGTAGAAATTGTAATATTGACCGATAATTTGACTGGCACTGCGAGAGAAATTAATTGCCATTGTTGGCATTTCACCGCCTAGATAACTTACACTGAAAATCATTTTTTCAGGCAGATATTTGCGATCCTTCCATAGAATCCAACCAATACCTGGATAGACTAAGCCATACTTATGACCCGATGTATTAATTGATACAACGTTGTCTAAGCGGAAGTCCCATTCCAACTCTGGAGATACAAATGGAGCAAACATACCACCACTTGCAGCATCCACATGAATACCTATTTCGCGGCCAGTTTCTTGATTGAACTCGCTAACCTTTCGATCAAGAGCTTTAATATCATCGTATTTACCGGTGTAGGTAATCCCTAAGATCCCCACAATACCGATCGTATAATCATCGACATAGTCCATTACTTTATCCACATCAATACTCATATGCTCTTCATGCATTGGAACGGTCCGCATATCGATATCCCAGTAGACACAGAACTTTTCCCAACATACTTGAAAACCAGATGAGATGACTAGATTCGGACGTTGTTTATTAACATCTACTCCGCGTTTAATTGCTTCATCGCGCCATCTGAATTTCATGGCCATTCCGCCTAACATACACGCTTCACTTGAACCGACTGTCGATGTACCAATCATTTTTTCTTTGTTTGGGGCATTCCACAAATCTCCAATAATTTGGACACAGGCTTGCTCAATTGCAGCAGTGCTTGGGTATTCTGATTTGTCGATGGCATTTTTTTCAAACGTTTCTGCCATTAATTGCGTTGCTTCTGGTTCCATATAGGTTTGACAGAAAGTCGCCATATTTTGACGAGCATTTCCTTCGTCGATCATTTGATCCTTAATCAATTGATAGGCAAATTTTGCATCAATCGGTTCTTTGTTTAATTTGTTGATAATAACATTTTCGCAGGCTTGTTTTGACCCAAATAGCGGGGCTGAATTATCCATAATATCTTGTTCCTCCTAAAATTAATTTGCTGATTTATAAACAGGTGTTTTATCTACTGCAAAGACCTTCACTTCATCTTGATCCAGCAGTTCTTGGGTCATTTCTACTTTAGTGATCCCATTGCTGGCGTAGTCTTTGTAATAGACCGTTCTGCTTTCGTTACACATGATGCTGACAAATAAAGAATAGTCTTCGCCGCCATCAGTCTTAACCACGCTCCCTTTCGGAACGATGACTGATGACAAGATGTTCAAAGCATTCATCACGCCTTGATCTTCATTTTTCGCTTCTTCAATATGCTCTTTCAAGTAAGCTGCACGAACAAATCTTGCCGGTGGTGTATAGCCTCCAGGTAGTCCCGAAGTTCCAGTTCCTTGAGAAAATGCTGTCGCTTCGAAGCTGCCAAATGTAGCTGGTTCGTATTGTAATGGTCGGACATCTAAGTAGTTTCTTAGATTCTCGATATGCCATTCTAAATTTGGTGTATTAGTCATTACATTTACTGGATTTTCTTTAAATCGAAGCTTACTCTCAGTTGGCTCAATCACAACTGAAGCTCCTGATTTATCCGTAATAATCCAATGTAACGGCACCACAAAGCCTAAGACTGGCACTGGTTGTTCCACCAAATTAATCGATTCTAAACTTTCACCTAATTCTTCAATAGAAGAAAAGTTTCCTAATACCCAAGTAATAAACTCATGAGGGCAAAGATTGATCTTGCCTTGTTCTGGTTGTTTTTGGTAAACTACTTCTCCAGGCAGGTATAATTCTGCAATAGCAATTCCCGCTTCATTAACACCATCACTGACAAAATAGTTTTTTCCTAAGTTTGCACCGGTTCCTAAGAAACCAAGTTCATTCTCCCAAACCTTGTTATCACTGTCGGAAGTCCAGTTATATTTCTTTGGAATATATACTGGCGTTGCTTCAATGGGGTATGAAAAATCCATTGTTCGTGCTAAAAGATGTTTGTTATCTTGCGTCGTCGTAAAAATACTTGTACACATATTGAAATCTCTCCTTTTTCTAAATGTTTCATTCCTTACTACATGTATGATTCTAATCCATATTCGATAGTTTAAAAGATCACTTGTTGTCGTTTTACACGTCAGATAATTTACAGAAATCAACATAAATAGTTGAAAGGAGTCTTTTGTCCGCCCGTCCTTGCTGCAGCTTATTTTTGATTAAAAAAAAATCAGGAACTAGACTCAACATTAAGCCTAGTTCCTGATTCGTGAATATTTCCTGCCCTGCCCAGGTTATTTAATGGAATGAAAATCTTTCGTATTGATTACCCCACCGATTAATTTTGTAAAGCCAAACAATAAGAAGTAATTTCCAATCAATGTTGGAATATTGATAATCAATGATCCAGCACCCAGCAGCAATAATAAACCGATTAAGCAGCCGATCAGATCAACAATCAAAGAGATGTAGTAATAAGGCATTGCAATGGTTTTAGCTAGATCCAGCATAAAGAAAGAAATAACTGAATCACAGATAAACCAGAAGCCGAATAGAATTGACAACATCGTCAAATCTAAAGAGGTATTGACCACCATAATCAACCCGATCACTAAATCCACTCCGCCAATAACCAACGCTGAATATTGGTTTTTCTTCGTTCTGCGTGCGATCTTTTCTCGGTTCATGATTTCAAAGAAGCCTTTGATTAGAGAAAATACCCCAACGATCTGTACTGTTTGAATAATGGTTCTTTCTGTATAACGCATCGCCAGCAACGCCATAATCAAATAGACGATGCCCGTTATAATTTGTAAAAATCGGTAGGACTTAATAAATTCCTTTATTCCCTTCATTTTTGTTCCTCCTCATTTTTTTTATTTTCCTTCGCTACATTTGCTGCAATCTGTGCTGCTAGACGCTCGTTGTCGTTTTGTTCCAAAGCCAACATCTTTTGGTTGTCATTTAATACAGAAACATCTCTCAAATGATGTTTTTGCAGTAAGTTCATCGAGATACACAACAGTCCGGCAAAAACGATCGCTAGAATGATCAAAATCGTGTAGCTTTTCGTAACAAGCTGACTGCTTATACCGGAAGAAATCGCATTTCTAAAGGCATAAACTGAATAAGACATTGGTAAATATGGATGAATCAATTGGAAGAATTTCCCTTGTGTTTGAATTGGGAATGTTCCTGCCGCCCCACCTAATTGTAGAACCAATAGAATCATCGCAACGAATCGTCCAGGATTATCAAATGTCATCGCTAAGAACATGACAATCGCCATGTAGCACCAAGCTGTAACGAGTGCTGTAAAGTAGATCAATCCCATATTGTAAACTGGTAATCCTAGTAAAATCATCACAGTTACTTGAATTAGCGCCATTAAAGTAGAAACGACAAAACCTAAAATAAGTTTACTCAACCACCAATCTACACTTGAGTGTCCTTCCATTGATGATTTTCTGATTGGATAAACAAAGTTAAACAACATACATCCTACAAATAAAGCTAGAGACATGATGTATGGTGCCAAAGCCTCACCGTAGTTTTTCACCTTGCTGTACTGTTTATTCTTCAATCCAGTTGGATCCGCAAATTGATTAATCGTTTTGTGGGTAATTTTGACGTTTTTCGCCTTATCGTAACCTGAATCTAGACCTTCTGATAATTCGGCTGCACCAGCTTTTAATTGGCTGATTCCGGATAAGAGTTCAGGAGAGTTGCCGTCTAACTCGTTCAAGCCCGCTTCTAATTGGCCAGATCCTGAATTTAATTGGTTCACACCACTGGTTAATTCTGGTAATTTTCCTTGAAGCTGATTCAAGCCGTCGGTTAATTGAGTACTGCCGGCTGCTAATTGGTGTACACCTGAGATGGCAGATGGGATCGTCTTCGCTGTATTGTTTAACAGTGTACTCAACTGATTCAATTGAGAAACCATCGATTCAGCACTTTCTGATGCTGGTACCATTCCTAAGGCTGCTTCAATTTGCTGGCTACCTTTTTGAATTTCATTCGAGGTCGCCTGAATATTCCCCGCATTTTTAGACATACTTGCTGTGATATTGCTTAATTCACTGGCTTGTTGAGCCAAGGTTAGCGTAATTCTTGATAGTTCATCCAAATTCCGATTGATATCCGTGATTTTGTTGGTAATAATGGTATCAAGATTGGCCATGTTGCTATCGACCACTGAATTTAGATTGTTGATCAAAGCATTTTTTGTACTATCAGAAATTTCTTCATTTCTTTGGATAATTTCGCTGATTTGATTGTTGATGTTTTGGTTTACACCACTCAAATCACTGGTTAATGCTTGCAGCTTTTGTGAGATTTCTTTGTTTTGACTTTCCAATTGGGCAGAGTCGACTGAAATCTGGTTCAACTGGTTTGAATTAGTCACTAATTCACCCAACTGAGATTCTAACGCAGAAATCTGACCCGATAATTGATTCCGGACATCGGGCGTCAAATTGTTCTCAAAATTTTGCAAAGAGTCGGCCATCATTCTAGCTGCGTCCGACAGTGTGCCCATACCAGCATCGACATCTGCAATCTTCGTCTGATTGGCATTCAGCATGGAATCAATGCCATTTAGCGCACTGCTTAACTGCTGCGAACCTTGGTCTAGCTGAGAGACTCCCGATGACAATGGGCCCACCGAACCAGCCAATTGCGCAGTTCCGTCAGCTAACTGCTTGGAGCCCGAATCTGCCTGAGCCACACCATTTGTATATTCTGTAAGACCAGAGGAAAGCTGATCTGTTCCTGAAGCCAATTGATTTGAACCATCTGCAGCCTGCTCTAAGACGGGCATCATTTTAGTAGCAGCTGTGTCAATTGCGGTAGCATAAGCTGTAACCACTTGATCCCGAATCTGGGTTTGTAAGGTGGTAGCCGCTACTTGAGAAATTTCCTTTCCTATATAATTGTAGGAATCATTGGTTGTATAGGTAATTTCCATTTTTTTCGGATCTTTCTTAATGATACTAGCTGCTGATTTGGAGAAATCTTTCGGAATATTGACGATCATGTAATAGTCCATGTCCTTCAGCCCTTTAGTAGCTTGCTCCTCGGTGACGAAGTTCCAATCGACCTCTTTATTTTTCTTAAGATTATCGATTACTTGGTTACCAATATCGATTTTTTGCCCCATCATGGTTACTTCTTCATCCTGGTTGACAACGGCAACCGGGAAGTTCTTCACTCCCCCGTAAGGATTCCAAAGGGATTTATCAAAAATAGATGTATAGATAATTGGAATAAACGTGATTGCTATAACAGATATCAGCAGTATCTTGTTTTTCAACAGATTTTTGAACTCGTTTTTTACCATGTTCACTTACTTGCACCACTCTCTTTGTTTTTGTTCTTGTTTGGTATCGAGTAAAAAAAGTAGAAAAGAAACGGGATGGCTAAGGTAACTACAAAACCGACAATTAGACTCATGAGATACACATGACTATCACTTTTTGAGATTGTTGACGGAATAATAAAGGCGGTACATACTGCTGCAATCGAGATAACCAGTCCTAATCCTGCGATAAAATGTTTGACAAAACTAGAACCTGGTATTTGAAAGTCTCTCTTTAAATCCTTGTGTTTTTTCAACACGACAAAATAGGAAACGAAAAATAGAATGTACGCACTAAGATAAATTAAAACGGTCAATGAAATAGCAGTCTGGAAGCCAACATTCCCGCCGGACTTGCTTGAACCTAGAGTCAATAAAGCTGCCCATACCGAAACGACAATCGCTTGAATAATCAAAAGTCTTACTGGAACATCATTGCTATTTTTCTTTGCTAAGCTTTCAGGTAATAATCCTTTAGTAGCCGCAAATTGAAGGCCTTCTGTTGGACTAACAATCCATGAACTAACCTGTGCCAGTACTCCAAAGGAAATCAAAAAGCCGATTAATTTAACAATAAAACCAATGTGACCAGGTGAGACTAACTTCGTTACTGTGTCCATGACGCCTTCGTTAGAAGAGATCTTTCCACTTAAAACCATTGAAACCACACAGCCGCCGATGGTACTCATAACAATTCCTACTACAACTAAGATCATTAACAACTTCGGATAACTATGTTTGGCATCTTTTAAATCTGAAAAGTGAGTTGCTGATGCTTCAACCCCCATGTAGGCTAATACAAAGGATGTCAATGCCCCAATGTTTTTACCTGCCGGAATAAAGGATGAATTTGAAAAATTAGCTGATACCTCATGGCCAGTCATAAAATACTTAATGGCTAAAAAGAACAAGGCCAATACCGGTAATACAATACCGATACTAAATCCATACTTCGCTAATTTTGCGGTCGTCTCCGTCCCTCTTAATTGAAGTAGGGTTAACAGCCAAAAAATACCGACTACTGATAAAAACTTGAACAGTGGATCATCATTCATTGCTGGAATCTTCAGCACATAAGACAGAGTTCCTACGATAAAATAAATCATCGTAACGAAACCGACTGTCACTTGGAACCATTGAAAGAATAAGGCTGCAAATCCATACTTTTCTCCTAGTGGCTTACCTACCCAGCTGTAAATTCCTCCTTCTTGATATCCTTCAATCGTAGCCAATTCCGCAGAACATAAGGCAACCGGCAAGAACCAGCCTAGCCCGCATAATAATAGAAAGAATATTAACGACTTACCTACACTTGCAAACGTAGGATATTCGTAGACAGTTATGAAAAGGGATGCCGTCATTGAAAAGAAGGCAAACTTAGACATAGTGTGTTCGTTATCCATTTTATTTCTCCTCTCAAAATAGTTATTTCATAAGACATACTTTAAACTAGATTCCATAGTCCGATATTTCGAATAGTGTCGTAAGAATAGACAAAATTGATGCTCTATCCCTACGCTATTCGTTATGTATGCTTCTCTTTT
>LIDZ01006366.1_pt1 | contig 13207 bp, 12 predicted proteins | sample 644651 | NCBI WGS metagenome assembly LIDZ01 (sample SAMN03856242, study PRJNA289617) | food metagenome | isolation source: wine grapes on drying loft during traditional withering process | host: Vitis vinifera cv. Corvina | place: Italy: Gargagnago di S. Ambrogio di Valpolicella | collected 2014-01
AGTGAGAAGCAGAAGAACCAAGCAATTTTGTTAATCGGGCCGCCCATATCAAAGGCCAGCATCGCACCGATCAAGAAGGCTAACGGAATCTTGAATTCAGCTGGTACGCCATTTAAGAAGTTCAACATGCCGCTCATTAAACCACCTAAGAACGGTCCAACTAGATAGAAGGTTAAGGTACCAAAGATCAAGATCGTCAGAAACGGAATAACTGTCAAATTCATTAATGATTTCACCGCTTGCGGATACTTGAAGCTCTTAATCCATTTAACAAAGTAACCAATTGTTAAACCAAAGAAGATCGCTCCGAGGAAGCCACAGCCGGATTCAGTTCCCAGCATGGTGTTGTCATTAGCAAAATAAGTTACAATAAATGCCGGTGCCAAAGCTGGCTTGTCGCCAATGCTGTTAGCGATATATGCACCCATGATCGGAATCATAAATTTAAAGCCAAGATACCCCACCTGCTCCATGATCCAAGCAAATGATGCGCCGCCATCTTCAAATCCAGTATACGCAAAGCCAAAACGCATTAACACGTTGGCCATTGCTACTAATACCCCGCCGCCGATTACGAATGGTAAGGCCGCCGAGATCCCAGCCATCAAGTGAGACATGATGGAGCCTTGCGGTGTATTTTGTTTGCCTAGCTTCACGTTTGGCTTTTCACCTTCGAAAAGTACCGAACGTTCTTCTAAATGATCAAAAATTGTTTTGGCTTCCTTCAAAGCATCGCTCACCTTCAAATTGACCACTTTCTTACCATTAAACCGCGCCCGATCGGAATCGGTCAGTGACTTACCCATCGCCAAAATGACATAATCCGCTTCCGCAATCTGTTGTTCGGTCAGTTGATCTTCTACCCCGCTGGCACCTTGCGTTTCTACATGAATTTCGTGCCCTAATTCCCGCGCCCGTTTTTCAAAGGCTTCAGCTACCATGTAGGTATGCGCAATTCCGGCTGGACAGTTCGTGATGGCAACAATTTTGTACTTTCCCATTTTTATTTCCTCCTATACTATGATTTGATTTATGGCTTCCAATACTTCTGGCTGCGAAGCATGTTTTAACGTGTCGATAAAATCATCGTGAATCAAACGTCGTGAAATCTTTGATAAGGTCTTTAAATGGAAATCATTTTGATCATCCGGTGCAATCAGACAAATGAATACATTCACCGGTTCATCGTCCATCGCCTTCCATTCAATCTCGTTTTGCGTGCGGGCTACTAAGACACCGGCTTCCTTCACAATACTGTGACGAGCATGAGGGATTGCTACTCCGTTCCCAAATCCAGTCGTACTTTCTTCTTCCCGTTTGCACAGCTCTTGATAGAAGGTTTCGGCATCTGCTACCTTACCTCGTTCAAAGGCCAGCTCAGCTAACTGCTGTAAAACTTCCTTTTGCGTATTCGCTTCCAATTGAAAATTTGCGTCTTTTTCGGTTAATTTATCCATGATGTGCTCCTTTTGTTTTACGTTTGTTTTCTTTCTTATGTACCCATCTTAACTTGTTCCCCTAAAATCAAAAACAACTTCTTTGTCATCCGGCGATGGACAAAGAAGTATCGTTGTCTAGCTTTTGTCATAGGTTCGTGGACAAATGGTTAGAAATATAAAAATAGCAGCCGCTGATTGTGTAACTCAAATCAGCGGCTGCTTTCCGTTTATTTCCCTGCTAATTCTTCAAAAATCGGCAACCATCCTTCATTAAACGCTACGATCGTCACCTGAACATCCTCGTTTTCCTCCCGCGTTGCTACCTCATAAAGTATGCGGGCAGCTTCTGCTTTCGGATAATGATAGACACCGGCACTTATGATCGGGGTCGCCAACGACTGAAGTCCGTGCTGATGCGCCAGCGCAAACACCGCCTCATAAGCCGAATAAAGCAGCTCCTCTTCCCCGTGCTTGCCATCTCGGTAGCGCGGTCCCACCGCATGAATGACATAATCTGCGTTCAAGTTATAAGCCGGCGTGATAACTGCTGTTCCGGTAGGTGTGCCGCCGAATTGGCGCATCGCCTTTCCCAGCTCGGGTCCAGCCGCCCGATTAATCGCACCGTCCACGCCACCTCCAGGAACAAGATGCGCGTTTGCCGCATTGACAATCACGTCTACATGAAAAGCCAGCTTCGTGATGTCGCCAAGGATTACTTCAACCATAAAAAATCGCTCCCTTCTTTTCTTATAGAGTATCATGTTCCACCCAGTGATTCGATCCTTCTGTCTACCGATCTTGGGAAGTTTGAATGCTGAAATTTTTCGTAACAGTTAGAAAAGGCAGACCAAATCCACTGGAAAACCCGTCTAAGCTCATTAAATTTTAATGTTATTTGTTGAATATTCGACAATTACATTGTTGTCATTTATACAATACTTGATGTATTCCTATTTGATTCCTTGCAATAAATCCCACCCTAGCCTCCTTCTCGATTAATCTGTAAAACGATCGCTTCCATAAAAACACAAATTCGCGTTTTCTCTACTACAACGAATAGTTTTTTCGTGTTATTTATTTTTTAACCCAATTTACAAATCCTGTCAAATCAACGTTTTTAAGCTAAATCAATACAAAAAAGCAGGTTTCAAAAAAGTTTTTCTTATAAAAGAACACAAAAAAACAGGAAAATATTTTCCTTATTTCAGGCGTGGGGATTTTTTGATTCTCGGAACCCACTCCCAGCAATAATTTTGCCTTTACATTCTGTTCTTTTAACTATCAGTGTTTTTTATTAAAATAAAAAAGTTTTTTAAACCCTTTAAATTTGTTTCAAAAAACCTCTTGCCTGGTCCCAAAAATTATATTAAGATGATAAAGAATTGAACATTGTCATAAGTATCGATAACCAAAAATTACAGAAATAGTAGAGGAGTGCTGCCAAATGGAAACGACTACACGAACACTAGCCTTAGATTGCCGCCGATTATTTGATCTTAAAAGAAGAGGACTTGAATCGAGAATTACAAAATATTTTGATACCGCTAACAACCCGGCTTTCTTGGTGGAAAGTGCTGTAGCCGTGATGGTACGCAATGCCTTCAGCAGCGAAAACTATTCTGATATTGCTCGCGATACGATGCACGATTTGTTTTTGACCAGCGATCCGCAAGATTTGGCTTCCGTACGCCATCTTTGTGTGTACTTTAAAGAATATTTTTCCCAAGATGAGTGGAACACCGTGATCGCTCGCTTATTTAACAATCATCAGGAATACCTGGAAGTTACCGCAGCTGCGCGCTCAAACAATCACCTACATAAAATGCTGCACTCTGGCAGCCGCGAAGCAAAAGAACTGATGAACATCGCCACCGTCTACAAAGACGCCCACGGCAAAAAACACCGTTTCACTATTAAGGATACCGATCCTTGCTATTCCGTTAAAGAAACGACCGAACTTCTATCCATCTTAACCAGCCTAACTATCTTTGAAAAAGACGGTGTACGCCGCTTCACGGAATTAGTCCGCTATATTTACCAGTCGACAACCCCAATCTACGATAGCGAGCAAGAAGCCAAACCCGAAATCCAACAAAAACCGGAACCAACAGCTGATATAGTAAAAGTGCTCCAACCACGCATCGTTGAAGCCCAAAGAATATTGTCCCACATGGAAATCGTTGAAGACGACGATACAGAGGATTCTGTGTTGTTCATTGAATCCAATGAATATTTAAAAAATAATGTCTATGCCGGGAAAACCCAGGAAGAGACTATCGCCTATCTGCTGGACGGCTTTACCGAATCTCCCACTCCGCAAGACGATGAAATCGAAACCCTCAGCCGGATACTGACCGCCTTTGCCCGCGGAATCAAGCTGAAGGATGCCGAACCAGAATTCCTGCTGGATGACGACCCGGAGGATGATCCCGAAAACGATCCTGACAAGAATCCCGACAAAAATAAGGATAAAAACTCACAGCCAGAAGATATACCAGCGAAAAATAAAGACAAACAAAAATCCAAAAAGCCTAAAAAAGGCAAAGAGAAGCAATCCACCTATCGAACGCAAGATGAACTTCGCAAGCTAGAGGAACAACAGGAACAAGAACGCCTCCAACGAAAGTTAAATAAAAAGCTAGGCAAGAGCGGCAAAGGTGGTAAAGGCAAAGGCGGTAAGGGAAAAGGCAAGGGGAAAGGGAAGAAGCGGTAAGCGGCTTTTGGTATTTTAGTATAGGAAAAGGTCGATAAGCACGTAAGGTTTGTCCTTATCGACCTGAATATCCTGCTTTGTCTGCCAGTAATCACCTTGATCAAGACTTCACTGTTCCTATGGATCGCTGGGTGTCTAACATCAACTATTGGCTTGCTGGATTTCTACTATACATCCAGCGATCAAATCGATCAGCTTCGACAATCCGGGATGATACAAGTTGCGTATATCAATATAAACGGTCTGTTTGACATTTTTTGCTAAAAAAACCTCTGGCGCTAAGCTGGTGTGGACCATTATATCCAGTGATTCACTTGGTTCAGCGACACCTGACGAAAACTGAACATTGTAAAGATCAGAAAAATACAGCTCCAGCAGCTGGATCATTTTCCTTTCCAACGCAAAATTTAACTCTGTACAAAAACCAATTCTGATGATTGGTTCAAACAACTTGGGTGGAAATAGCTGTAATAAAACCAGCTTGTAACGGGAACTTAAAAAGGCTTCAACCTCTGCTGTCAGTGAAAATTGACTGCAGATGATGTCCGTGATTTTTTCAATGTGCCTATCCAGTATAGCTGATCTCCTTTGTCCTACCGTAGTTGAATTCAAGGAATGCACATTTCCATACATTTTTAAATTAACATGAGTCGAGAATAGAAAATCACAAAGAAATTGCGTTTGTTCAGCATTAATTGCTTCGATGGATTGGCTGATGTATTCGATAATTTTAATGTTAAGCTGGGATAACTTCGCTAACTGATCGTCCTTCTTCGCGTCTGGAAGAAAATCAAATTTTAAACATGGGTAATATTCGATTTTTGCAGCCAGCAAAAAATAAAAATAGTACATTTCATTTAATGATGGGAAAAAAGAAGATTGATAAGCGGGGTCTTTGATTGAACGGTCTAATATAGGAGTGAGCCGCGCTAAGGTCGGCACCATTTGAAAGAAAAAGCCATTGCTGCATCTTATCTCTTGAATGGCTAACTGATAATGAAGCTTCCTTTGCTCAATCATTGAAAGTGCATTGTAGTCATTGGTGAGGATGATTTTGGTCTTCTCAATGATTTGCTCCTCATTTACAGAATCAAAAGGCCAGACGCTGCCTTTGAAAAACTCCCAAAAAAACTCCTCTGACAACCTTCTGATGTTCGCTTCATCACCAACCACGTAATACTTGCCAGTATCAATCACTAATTCCACATCAAATCCTCTTAACAGCATCCTGATTTGCCGAATCTTTTGCTTCAACGATGAATCACTAATAAAAAAATCTTGGACAAAAAAGTTTTTATTCACGGCTTTTTTTAAGACAAGCTCTTTCACAAACTGGATGGGCCACATGCTGTAGAGCCGATTTCGATAATATTGCCCGCAATCAAAGCTGTTATGTACCTCTAAATAATAGCCTCTTTTTTTGTCGGCCCTTAGACAAAAACTGGCGTTGTCGCGGGAGTCTTCAATAGAGTGGGTTAAATGTTTAATAAGCGTTGGCCTGCTAAAACCGGAAATCGTCTGCAGTTCATGCAAGGAAATCCATCCCCCATGCCGTTCCAGAATTTTCAAAAGAGTCAGTTCCTTTTTGGTTCCTGGATCATAAAAGCTGTCCAGTAGTTCAACTAAACGATCTTGGTCCAAGCGAATTTCCCCTTTACAATAAATTAATTATCCACTAATGAGAATAATCACCCTACCTTTCAACTGAAGAAACAGGTAGGGGCTAATGTATCCTATCTGCTGAAAGATCCATAAACATTAGCTTTAATCGTCCTGATCAAAACATACCTTACCCCACATAAAATTACAAAAACCACGCTTAGTTATTAAGAATTAGCTTAGTTAGACAACGTTTCAACAACTTTTATCATTTTTATATAACACAAGTTATCGATAATCTCAGTTTGTCTGTCACTAAGCGGTTCAAACCTGATACTCGCTATAGCCTTATTATCTGATAAACCAGCTTTTTAAACTGTGAAAAGTGGAACTGGCAAGTTAGTTTGTGAAGCCGGACGCCGTTAACATGGGTGTTAAAAGCATTACAATTGTGAAAAACCTATACTTTCTTTAAGTGACCAAAAAAATTTCTCATCACAGGTACACTATGATGAGAAAACTTCTATTACTTAATTTTTTTCTTCTTTCGCCAAGCATAATAGCCGACAATACCAACCACTAGGATCAATAGAATAATCCCAATCAGAATTTTACTTAATGGTAATCCTTGATTCCCCACTACAACTTTGTTTACCTTTGCCGCCGATTGCGGTTCAATCGTGAACGCTTCATTGAAAACCCATTTATTATCCTTCTTATCTGTGATCGTCAACTCCAATTGATACTTACCGGCTACCAGCCGTTCCCCGTCCCAGTCAAAGGCAAATTTGTACAGCGAATTGGGTGCCATTTCTAGTCCAGTAAAGTTTTTCTCTTTTGAATTATCACGATTCTTTTTATTGATAATTTTCGCTTGATAATTGAGATTTCCATAGGACTCCATGATCGGATTTAACAGTTCAACAGCGATACTGGTTTTGCCAAAGGAGACCGCTGGTTTGACCGATTTTAATTGGATTTCCCGCTTTAACTCCTTGTCGCTTTCTGTCAAACGCAGGCCCAAGATATAGCCGTATTCATTGCTAATGCTCTCTGTTTTCTGCTTTTTCCCCTGCTTAATCACCCGTATTCCGGCTAAAATTTCTCCATCAAACTCTTTTTCAGGCATGGTGAGTGTGATCGGTACCTGTTTGGTGCTCTGCTTTGGGACAGTGATTTCATCCGACAGCACCGCAATTTTATCAATCGTGTAACTCTCGTCAATAGCAGGCAGCGTCTTTTTTTCTGAATAATCTATGTACCCTTGCGTATTTGTATAGGCCTGATTTAGACTGAGCTGATAGCTTTGGTCTTCATCTGAAGTATTGGCTATAACAAATTCGATCGTTTGTTCTTGACCCGGCTGCATTCTTAAGTTGAAAAAAGAATCCTTTTCGCCAACTTGATTAGGAGCCGGTATTGCATAAATATGGTACCCAATCTGATTTTCGTCAGTCTCCTCGGCTAAAGCCACCTTTGAAAAACTGAGCAAACTGATTACCAGCAAACAGATGAGACCGGCAAACTTTTGGAAAGTTGTTTTCTTCATATACTTTTACCTGCTTTTCGATTTTTTAATAAGAAAGGCTTCGCAAACTCCCTCAGCTTTGGAGCACTAAGACTAAAATTGGGATAAACTGCCAAGAAACACAGCGATCGTAGGGCTGATGTTGATTGGTACTTACTTGGTGCTCCTCATATTTCTCCCAATTTTCGCTTAGTGCCGACAAAGCTAGCTCCTTAATAAGGTAGAAAAAAACTGCGAAATCGCAGCTCTTTTCTTAGCATAAAGTATTACTGTGCATCTGCTGTGTTGTAAAGTTGATAGCTGATTTGTCCTTCCAACGTATCGCCAGCTTTCAACTCACGATTTTGGTCAGTGAATTTGATGCTTAAATTCGTCACAGGAGTTTTAACTAATCCGGTATTGTTTTCGGCTGATTTGACTGCGGCTGCTTGGGCAACGATCCCGGTAGCACCCGTACCAACTAATTCAGCATTATTGATTTTGAATTCATTGACTGCCAGTTTTGAACTATTTTTAGTCAAATTCAATTGATTATCAACCACCTGAGCTTTAACAGACCATTCGCGATCCACACGATCATTAAAGACATCAATCGTATCACTCAAGGTTGAGCTGGCTTCCACTGTTGCTCCTTGCAGTTTCGTTTCGAAGTTGTACTCATCTGGAACTTTTTCCAAAGTGAGATTCTTTTGCGTTGGATCAGTCGGATCTAGCGGATCAGTTCCTGTTCCGTCATCATTGTCCTTGATAGATACAACTGCAGGTGTTTCCTTAGTTTGGCCGACTACTTCAGCGGCATTCACCGATTGGCTGAAAGCAGGCATTAAAATAGCTGTGCTGACTAGCGATACAAATAGGTATTTTTTTAGTTTCATTTTCCTTCTCCTTTGATTCTTTTTTTTTGAAACTTTATAACCGTATCAAACACACCTAAGTTGGCGCTCTGATACTTCGATAATGGCAAACCTTTTTCTGGCATAAACTAACCATGTTGTATGTTGGTTCGCTTGCTTTAAAGTTAATGTTTCTCAAAATTTTTTCGCTCCCTTCTTCCTTGATAGATGAGAACAATGAGGACGATCATGCCACCTGCCAACGAGAGATTACTAGGCTGCTCGCCTGTTTGGGGTAAGCGGTTGGATCGGTTATTGGGGCTGGCCACCGAACCGTTATTCGCAGCCGTTCCCTTTTCTAACAACTTGGGGCCTTCCTCAGTCTCTTCTTTAATTTTGATTACAATTTTTGTTTGATGCTCGTTAGCTGCTGTTTTTTCATTCGCTGCCGATGGATTAAAAGGCCATAGAGAAAATCCCAGAAAAATAAGAAGCATACCTACTGATTTCTTTTTCATTCTAGTCCTCCTCTAACCTGGTTGATAAGTTTGCTGCAGCAGCCATTGCACTTTCATTTCGTCATAATTTCCAATCGGCAGGTACTCTTTGCTGTCTAGCAATACACCTTGATTATTTGCTAAATGCATGTTGCTGGTGTACTCACTTTGAGTAGTCGCAGTTTGCTTATTCATAATTTTTAGCGAACTGGCTGTCTCGGCCGCCGGAATCTTTGTCGTGACATCAGTTAAATCCTTCCACACTAAATCCACTTTTGAAAAACTCGAAGCTTCGCTGCTTTTCACCATATTTATTGAAACAAACCAATCATCAGGTGTACCCTGACGACTGTCTTGTACTGCTAAGTCAATTACATTATCGGTATCTCTTTCAGAAATCCCTTTTGTGGTACCGATTGTTCGATCCGTCCATTTTAAAGCAGCCGGCGCTGCAACTAGTTGAAGCGATCCGGTAACGTTTAGTGTAAACTTCAAGGTTTGTGTTTCACCATCGGTTCCCTTTTCCGATAGCTCTAAATTTAATTCATTGCTGCCATAATCAATTGCTGTTAGTGGAATCGTAAGTCCCTGATCTTTTTTACTAGTAATATCACCGTCATTTTGTAAGCTGCTAGCAACAATTGTTTGATCCTGTTTTTTCAATAGATAATCGATCGTTGAGTTAGCTGTTCCCCCATCGTAATAAAATGTTAGATCAATCCCCTCCTCCTTCAATGCTGCTCGATCACTGCTGTCCTCCAAGGTAGTAACTACCTCATCTTTTGACCAGGAAACATTCAAAGGAGAAGACACATGTTTGAGCCAAAAATAACCAGGATCACTGGCGAGATAATCCATTGATCCATCGCTAGGGTTTTTCAGCATCAGAATGGTGAAAAAAGAAGTTTTATCATCAATTGGTGCATTGATTTTACTTTTGGCAGCAGTTGACAACTTGATTTCATCGCCTTTTTTTACACTTGCTGGTAAGAGAAGACTAAATTGTCCAGTCGTGTAATTGATCGTCGGAATCAGGTCTCCTTTATAAACACCGTTAATCGTCAATTTAGTTTTTTCCAAGGTGGAGAGATCAAGCAATGCTGGATCAACAATCCCTTGAAAAATCGGGTTGCTGCTGGTGTAATCAATTTGTGAAAGCTTTATATCGGTTTCCAACTTGACAGTCTCGCCCTTTTTCGCAAACAAAGCTTTACTTGCTTCATCAAAAGGGACAGTAATCTCTGTTCCGGCTTCGTTAAAAATATGATTGGAAAGGTCATAATTCAACTCAACTGGTGCTTCCGCAAAAACTACTTTTACATTTCCCGCATTCACACCATTGGCTGCCGTGAATCCCCAATAAGCTGACAGGTTATTGTTCGTCAGGTTAAGTTCAGAAGAGAGATCACTCCAAGGAACATGAATTGTTGGGGTTTGGTTACCCGTCACAGGATTACGTAGAAAGTATTGAAAATCTTTGGTACTTTCTTCAAAACTGAAATTAAACTCATACCATTTACTATCTTGAACATTATCTGCCACACTCGTATTCAAATAAGCAAGTTGTTGATGCTTTATCCTAGCAGCTCTCCCGCTTCCCAGAGTAGTAAACCAGGAATCCACATCAGTTATTTTTCCTGTCAGAGATCGATCAATTGCCTGATAGGTTTTAGCGAGACTTCCAGGAAATGTATAGGCCATATGAGGAACCGCAATATCGCCGAGTATATTGTGCAAGGGAGCTACATCAAAAGCACTCGGATATCTGCTTGCGCCATTTTGATACATGTCAAATTCAACTGTAAATGAATTCTTAATTGCTAAGGTATTTGGATAGTCATAACGCGAAGCAACATTTGAACCATAGACGCCTAAATTTTGTCCGTCTGTCTTACTATTTTGAGCGCCTGTAATTGCCGTAGTCTTCGAAGGGTCGTTGTGAATCGTAAAAGTAAATCCATCGGTTTGACTGCTGCCAAAATTCACATACATTCTCCCTTTAAATGAGTGGGAAAAATTTAATAAATTATTTTCAAGCGACCACATGGATATCCAATTATTGCTACCTCCGATTGTAATTTCTGAATATGGCTGTCCACGATTAATAGAGTCATCCGGATCGATGTTACGAATAGAAAACCCGTTGCCTCCGGCTGGACTTGCAAATAGTCCATTGATTAAAATCCCACCTTCAGGAATGACAGAACTTCCTCCTCCAAGTGCTCTTGTACTTTTCAATTGCGGAAGCTCACTTTCGGTCATTTCTGCTGGATCTTGCGAGGTACTACTTTGTGTATTTTGTTGATCAGACGTTGTCATTTCTGCAGTAGTTTCTTGACTTGTTTCCGTTACAGCACCTTCACTTGATGACTCCACGGATGCTGAAGATGACGACTCACTCTGTATATCAGACCTTATTTCGTATGCCTTGCCACCCTTGTTATAGGAGACAAATTCAATAAAATCATCAGCCGCTTCTTTATTAAAAGTAATTAAGAGCTTTTGCGTCGGTATCACCTCTATCCTGTTCGATTCAAATTCATACTCATTCCCCGCTTCATCAGAAATGTGTTCAATCTGAGCCGTTTCACTTACATGGATAGCTGCGTTCTCGATACCGTCTTTTAACATTTCACTTGTAACAATTACTGTATTGGCTTTTTCTTGACTGATTGTAACCTGAAGGTCTTCATTGTTGAAAGTTTGTATGACCTGACTCGCGTACGCTTCTTTTTGAAAGAGGACTAACGCGAAAGAAAAAATAGAGACAAAGGCTATCGTTTTGCTCAGCGATAAGTTCATTTTTATCATTCCAATCCTTACAATAATTGTTCTCTACAATTAATTATAGGGAGAATATTTCGATAAACAGACAAATTTTTTCTATAATTTTGCAAAAAAAATATTTTGTCTTTTTTTCTATTGAAAATCCAAGGTAGGCAGTTGGCTTCATCCATTCAAACAAATTAGAGTACAAACTATGACTTATTTACTTGAACAGAGCAATAAAGCTAACCAGCCAACAGGGATTAGCAAGACAATGAACAATATGGACACTCAAAGAAACTTTTTAGTTATTATCCAAAAAATGGAAGCGAAAATGCTGACTGACTTGTCTCCTAATTTTTCTACATGCAAAATAAGACAAGAAAGATTCAAGTCTAAGGACCTGATTCCTTCTTGTCTGCAACTTATGAATAATCTCTTTTTTATTAAACATCGCTAGGGACACTCTGAGACAAAACAAAAAGCCAACTCTCATCAAGTTGACTTTCACAAATATTAGTAAGCCAGCTTCCCACTAAAGCTCACTGGATATCTTAAGCACTTCTTCTTCCACTACTGCCTTTAAATACAGCTCTTCCATTTCATCCTGCAATTCGCATTCAATCAGACCTTCGATCAGATCTTTTTTCCGCGTAAGAGACAGGAAATGCATATCTTGGATCCGTAAAATGTATTTCTCCAGCAACTGGAAGAGTCCGCTTTGGATAGAATAAAGCTGTTCTTCTCCTACTGAGATGACATCGACTAAATCCTTCAACTCACTTTCAGTTTTGCATTCGTTTAAGCGGTAGAGGTAAGCATTTTTCGTCATTTCATTGGAAAAGTCGAGAGCTTCGATCTTCGATTGGATGACAGTTTTATCTAAAGTTTTCTTGGCAGCTGTAATCGCCGGCCGCTTCTTTAGTTTACCGCCGCTCATTGTGAATACTTCGCCATCGGCCAATTGAATTTCTAATGAAGACATAAAAAGCATCCTTTCTTTACTATGTATAGAAGAAACGCACTAAAAGACACTCTTTCAGTGCGTTTCTTTGTTTTAAAAATTATACGCGGTATTTTTTGCGTAGGATTGCAGCACCGGAGGCAGAAACTAAACCTAAACCGATTAATGAAGCTGCTAAAGTATCCGCTGAACCAGTTTGCGGGAATTGTTTTTCTGTAGTTCCGCTAGTAGTTGTTGGAGTTACTTTAGTTGTTGTAGTAGTTTTAACAACAGCTTTGTCTGCTGCTTTTTCTGCTACTTTATCAACTGCTTTGTCAGCAACTTTATCTGCTTCTTTTTCTGCTTCAACTACATCCACTTTTTCAGGAGTAACGATTGAAGTGTAGCCGTCAGCGTAGCCTAATTGGTAGCTTTCGCTTTCGCCAGATACGTCAGCTTTAGCTTTGCCAGCTTTAGCATCAGCAGCACCAGCGCGTAAACCTGCTAAGCGATCTTCAGCAGCCTTAACAGCAGCTTCAGCAGCTTTCACATCGTTTTCAGCGTTAGTAATTGCTGCAGTTGTTGATTTAACTAAATCTTCGTACGCTTGTTTAGCGGCTTCGATTTCAGCTTTCAAAGTATCAATTGCTGCTTGTGCGTCAGCTTCAGCAGCTTCAGCAGCAGCTAATGCGTCTTTTTGTAATTGCAATTCAGCATCGCCTTCAGCAATTGTTTCATTTGCGAAATCGATTACTGGTTGTTGTTCAGCGATAACAGTATCAAGTTCTGCTTGTGCAGCTTCTAAAGCTAAGTTTGCTTCTTGTAATGCTAATTCAGCTTCGTCGATTGCTGGTAATTTAGCATCGATAGCAGCTTGTGCTTCAGCAAT
>LIDZ01015737.1_pt9 | contig 13206 bp, 12 predicted proteins | sample 644651 | NCBI WGS metagenome assembly LIDZ01 (sample SAMN03856242, study PRJNA289617) | food metagenome | isolation source: wine grapes on drying loft during traditional withering process | host: Vitis vinifera cv. Corvina | place: Italy: Gargagnago di S. Ambrogio di Valpolicella | collected 2014-01
ACTGCTCTGCGCATTGGCCGCGAAGTCGGTTACCCGGTGATCATCAAGGCCGCCGGTGGCGGTGGTGGTCGCGGCATGCGCGTCGTGCACAAGGAAGAGGACCTGATTTCCTCGGCCAAGCTGACCCGTACCGAAGCCGGTGCGGCGTTTGGCAACCCGATGGTGTACCTCGAGAAATTCCTGACCAACCCGCGCCACGTCGAAGTGCAAGTGCTGTCCGACGGCCAAGGCCATGCGATCCATCTCGGCGATCGCGACTGCTCGCTGCAGCGTCGCCACCAGAAGGTTCTCGAAGAAGCGCCAGCACCGGGCATCGACGAAACCGCTCGCCAGGAAGTCTTCGCACGCTGCGTCAAGGCTTGCATCGAAATCGGCTACCGCGGCGCCGGCACCTTCGAGTTCCTGTATGAAGACGGCCGGTTCTACTTCATCGAGATGAACACCCGCGTCCAGGTCGAGCACCCGGTATCGGAAATGGTCACAGGTATCGACATCGTCAAGGAGATGCTCAGCATCGCCGCTGGCAACAAGCTGTCGTACACCCAGGACGACGTGGTGATTCGCGGCCACTCGCTGGAATGCCGAATCAACGCCGAGGACCCGCGCACGTTCATCCCGAGCCCAGGCACGGTCAAGCATTTCCACGCCCCAGGCGGCAACGGCGTTCGCGTCGACTCGCACCTGTACAGCGGCTATGCAGTACCACCGAACTACGATTCGTTGATCGGCAAGGTCATCACCTACGGCAAAGATCGTGACGAAGCCCTGGCACGCATGCGCAATGCCCTGGACGAAATCGTGGTAGACGGCATCAAGACCAACATCCCGCTGCACCGGGATCTGGTTCGCGACAAAGGCTTCTGCGCCGGTGGTGTGAACATTCACTACCTGGAACACAAGCTCGCTGCCGAGAAGTAACGCTATAGCGACAGGGCTTGCCTTGATCGTCGCAAAACAAAGAACCGGCCAGTGATGGCCGGTTTTTTTATGGATGCTCGTCAAATAGCTTTATTGCTGCGCGAGCCGACAGGATTGCCTTGAGCCGATTCAGCTCTATGCGGGCCGGGGTCGGCACCTCACAGATCTACTAGGTTGGCCGAAAGTCATCTTGGCCACCCTCTCGCTACCCGCACCGCCCTCGCGTAAACTGCTGCGCTTTCGCTCAAGCTCAAAGGTAACCGCCATGCCCTGGCTGCAAGTCCGTCTGGCCATCAGCCCAGACCAAGCCGAAACCTATGAAGATGCCTTGCTGGAAGTCGGCGCGGTGTCGGTGACATTCATGGACGCTGAGGACCAGCCGATCTTCGAGCCCGAGCTCAATACCACCCCGCTGTGGACCCACACCCACCTGCTGGCGCTGTTTGAAGCCGACACCGACGCCACTGCGGTGTTTGCCCATTTGCAGTTGCTGACCGACGCGCCGCTGCCCGAGCACCACGCTGAAGTGATCGAAGATCAGGACTGGGAGCGCAGCTGGATGGACAATTTCCACCCTATGCGCTTCGGCCAGCGCCTGTGGATCGTGCCCAGCTGGCACGCCGCGCCGGAGCCCGGTGCCGTCAACCTGCTGCTCGACCCGGGCCTGGCCTTTGGCACAGGCACCCACCCGACTACCGCGCTGTGCCTGGAATGGCTCGATGGGCAGCCGCTGGAAAACTGTGAAGTTCTGGATTTTGGCTGTGGCTCGGGCATCCTCGCCATCGCCGCGCTGCTGCTGGGCGCCAAACACGCCGTGGGCACCGACATCGATGTTCAGGCCCTGGAAGCTTCGCGCGACAACGCGAGCCGCAATGGCATTGCCGAGGCGTCGTTCCCGCTGTACCTGCCTGAAGACTTGCCAGCGCACCAGGCTGACGTGCTGGTGGCCAACATCCTTGCCGGACCGCTGGTCAGCCTGGCGCCGCAGCTGTCGACTTTGGTAAAGCCCGGTGGGCGCCTGGCGCTGTCGGGCATTCTCGCTGAACAAGGCGAAGAAGTAGCCGCCGCGTACGCCGCCGACTTTGACCTGGATCCGATCGCCAACCGTGATGGTTGGGTACGCATCAGTGGTCGTCGTCGCTGAGACCTCCTAAGCTAGTCCACTAGCAGCCTACGCTTCCTTGACCCGCCGGACCCGCGCATGACCGAGAGTTTCGTCACCGAGTGCCCACATTGCCAGACCAGCTTTCGCGTCAGCTATCACCAGCTGAGTGCGGCGCGCGGTGCGGTGCGCTGCGGATCCTGCCTGCAGGTTTTCAATGCGGCGCGCCAGTTGCTGGAAAAAAGCACCGGGCAGTCGGCCGCAGCGTTGTTTGGCGACGACCCCATGGGGCTCAAGGAAACGGCTGCCGTTCCCGGGCCGCAACCCTTGGCTGTGCCTGAGCTGCCTTTGGCACTTGAGACGCCACTTGAGACGCCACTTGAGTCAACTCCTGCAATGGCTCCTGGAACGTCGACATACCAGCGTGTAGAGCCCATCAGCCAGCGGCGCTGGGCGGCAGCCGCAGAGATCGACCTTGATCACCTGGACCTCGACGACGAGCTGGCGCGGCTTGAACGGCGTACCTCGCCGCAAACGGCTGAGCCGGCAGTAACGCCGGGGCGCGAGGATCACCTGAGCGCCAGCCGCGATGAGCCGGAGACCGCGAACGAAGAGTTCGATGATCCAGAGGAAGATGAACATCGAGGACCTCGCGAGCAGAACTCACTCCCACAGGGCGGGGATTTCGAGCAAAAAAGCTCGTCACCGCAGGGAGATGACTTTGACGAGCGGATTCGCGAGACACCGATGCGCCCCCGGCGCTCGGCTATCGAAGCTGCCGACGAGAGCCTGCGCCGCATCGATGCACCGCCACTCAAGCCGGCGGCCAAGGCTCGCCGCGCCGAACCGCAATTGCACGACGCAGACCTGCCGGACCTCTCCGAGGACCCGCTCGAGCTGCAGTGGCAGAAACCCAGCAGCTCGTGGCGCAAGCGCCTGGTCTGGAGCCTGTTGGTTCTGCTTGCCGCCCTCACCCTGGCGGGCCAGTACGTGGCCTATCACTTCGACGAACTGGCCCGCCAGGACGCCTACCGCCCATGGTTCCAGCAAATGTGCCCGGCGCTGGGTTGCGAGGTGCCTTCCAAGGTCGATATCGCCCTGATCAAGAGCAGCAATTTGGTGGTGCGCAGCCATCCGCAATTCAGTGGCGCGCTGATCGTCGACGCAATCATCTACAACCGCGCGCCCTTCACCCAACCGTTTCCTTTGCTGGAGCTGCGCTTCGCCGACCTGGATGGCAATCTGATCGCCAGCCGGCGTTTCAAACCCAGCGAATACCTCAGTGGCGACCTGGCGGGGCAAAGTGACATGCCGCCGCAGACGCCAATCCACATCGCCTTGGACATCCTTGACCCGGGCAGCAAAGCCGTGAACTACAGCTTGAGTTTTCAATCGCCTGAATAGCTTTTCGCCATCATTTCGTCGGATTCACCGCAACAACTGTTCAGATTTTATCCAAATCGATCTTTATCCGGTCATCGAGAGCGGGTATTATGCCAACCCTTTTTCGAACTCTCCTGATCCTGCCCCACAATAGGGAAGACCCAATGTCGGCGGTACGCATCGGCCCATACACAGTCAGCAACGGTTTGATCCTGGCCCCCATGGCCGGGGTCACGGACCAGCCCTTTCGTCAGCTTTGCCGACGACTGGGCGCTGGGTTGGTGGTATCGGAAATGGTCAGCAGTGACATGAGCCTGTGGAATACCCGCAAGTCGCGTCTGCGCATGATCCACGAAGGTGATCCCGAGCCCCGCTCGGTACAGATCGCCGGTGGCGACGCGCAGATGCTGGCAGCGGCGGCCCGGGCAAACGTCGAGTTGGGGGCTCAGATCATCGACATCAACATGGGCTGCCCGGCCAAGAAGGTCTGCAACAAGGCGGCAGGTTCTGCGCTGCTGAAGGACGAAGCCCTGGTGGAAGAGATCCTCCAGGCCGTGGTTGCCGCCGTTGATGTACCGGTGACCTTGAAGATTCGCACCGGCTGGGACCGGGACAACAAAAACGGCCTGACGGTGGCAAAGATTGCCGAGCAGGCAGGCATCGCGGCCCTGGCCGTGCATGGCCGCACCCGCGCCGATCTGTACACCGGCGAGGCCGAGTACGACACCATCGCAGCCATCAAGCAGGCGGTGTCGATGCCGGTCTTTGCCAATGGCGATATCGATTCACCCGAAAAAGCCCGTCACGTGTTGCACGCGACCGGCGCCGATGGGGTGTTGATCGGCCGGGCAGCCCAAGGGCGCCCATGGATTTTTCGCGAAATCGAGCATTTTTTGCGTACCGGAGAAAAGCTGCCGGCGCCGCAATTGAGTGAAGTGGAATGCATCCTGCTAGAGCACTTGGCCGCGCTGCATGAGTTTTACGGTGACGTGATGGGCGTACGTATTGCCCGCAAGCACGTCGGCTGGTACCTGGCGACCTTGCCAGGTGCACGCGAATTCCGTAGCCGCTTCAACACGCTGGACGATACGGCAGCACAAAGGGCCAATGTTCGCGAGTTCTTCAGCGAACATAACCAGAGCCTGGCAACAAGGGACGGAAATGGGGTGGCCGCATGACCATGATGACCGAGACATTAGTGAGTGGAACAACACCCGTGAGCGACAACGTCAATTTGAAACAGCACCTCAACACGCCCAGCGAAGAGGGTCAGACCCTTCGCGGCAGTGTCGAGAAGGCGCTGCACAATTATTTCGCGCACCTAGAAGGCGCAGCCGTCACGGATGTGTACAACCTGGTGCTCTCCGAAGTCGAAGCCCCACTGCTCGAAAGCGTCATGAACTACGTCAAGGGTAACCAGACCAAGGCCAGCGAGATGCTTGGCCTCAATCGTGGAACCCTGCGAAAGAAGCTCAAACAGTACGATCTGCTTTAAGCATGCATTCCAACCAGAAAAGGCGACTCGTGATGAGCTCGCCTTTTTTGCTGACTTTCTTTGCTTTAAATGGAAACTGAAATGACCGACCAGACCACCCGCCTGCCGATCCGCCGCGCTCTGATCAGCGTCTCCGACAAGACCGGCATTCTCGAGTTCGCCCGCGAACTCGACAGCCTCGGTGTCGAGATCCTGTCCACCGGCGGCACCTTCAAATTGCTGCGCGACAACGGCGTCCCTGCAGTGGAAGTGGCGGACTACACTGGCTTCGCGGAAATGATGGACGGCCGGGTGAAGACCCTGCACCCGAAAATCCACGGCGGCATTCTGGGGCGGCGCGGTACCGACGACGCGATCATGAGCGAGCACGGCATCAAGCCGATCGATCTGGTGGCGGTCAACCTGTACCCCTTCGAAGCGACCATTTCCAAGCCGGGCTGCGACCTGCCTACCGCCATCGAGAATATCGACATCGGCGGCCCGACCATGGTCCGCTCGGCCGCCAAGAACCACAAGGACGTGGCCATTGTGGTCAACGCCAGTGACTACGCCAGCGTGCTGGCAGGCCTCAAGGCCGGCGGTCTGACCTACGCACAGCGCTTCGACCTGATGCTCAAGGCCTTTGAGCATACCGCTGCCTACGACGGCATGATCGCCAACTACATGGGCACCGTAGACCAGCACGCCGAGACCCTCGGCACCGAAGGCCGCAGCGAATTCCCGCGCACCTTCAACAGCCAGTTCGTCAAGGTGCAAGAAATGCGCTACGGCGAGAACCCGCACCAAAGCGCGGCGTTCTATGCAGAAGCCAAGACCGCCGAAGTGGGTATCGCCACCGCCACCCAGCTGCAAGGCAAGGAATTGTCCTACAACAACGTGGCTGATACCGATGCGGCGCTGGAGTGCGTGAAGAGCTTCGTCAAGCCAGCGTGTGTAATCGTCAAGCACGCCAATCCATGCGGCGTTGCGGTGTGCCCCGACGAAGAAGGCGGCATTCGCCAGGCCTACGAGCTGGCGTATGCCACCGATACCGAATCGGCCTTTGGCGGCATCATCGCCTTTAACCGCGAACTCGACGCCGAGACCGCCAAGGCCATCGTCGAGCGCCAGTTTGTCGAAGTGATCATCGCCCCCGCGGTGAGTGCCGAAGCCCGCGCCGTGGTCGCCGCCAAAGCCAATGTACGCCTGCTGGTATGCGGTGAGTGGTCGCAGGAACGTGCCAGCGCCTGGGACTACAAGCGCGTCAATGGCGGCCTGCTGGTACAGAGCCGCGACATCGGCATGATCAGCGCCGACGATCTGAAGATCGTCACCCAGCGCGCGCCTTCCGAAAAAGAGATCCACGACCTGATCTTCGCCTGGAAAGTGGCCAAGTACGTCAAGTCCAACGCCATTGTCTACGCCAAGAACCGCCAGACCATCGGTGTTGGCGCCGGCCAGATGAGCCGCGTCAACTCGGCCCGTATCGCTGCCATCAAGGCCGAACACGCAGGCCTGCAGGTACAGGGCGCGGTCATGGCCTCGGATGCATTTTTCCCGTTTCGTGACGGTATCGATAATGCAGCTAAAGTGGGTATCACCGCAGTCATCCAGCCGGGTGGTTCCATGCGTGATGCCGAAGTGATAGCCGCCGCCGACGAAGCCGGCATTGCCATGGTCTTCACCGGCATGCGCCACTTCCGCCACTGACACGCGAGCGCCACTGTGGGAGCGAGGCCTGCCCGCGCAGGGTTTGCAGGCTTGGCGGGCAGAGCCCGCTCCTACAGAAGCAAGAGCAGTGCATCCACCCAGAATTCAGCTCCACCGAGGTTTTGATTTATGAACGTATTGATCATCGGCAGCGGCGGACGTGAACACGCCTTGGCCTGGAAAGTTGCCCAGGACCCCCGCGTCGTAAAAGTCTTCGTTGCCCCAGGCAATGCCGGCACCGCCATTGAAGCCAAGTGCGAAAACGTCGCTATCGACGTGCTCGCCCTGGAGCAGTTGGCTGACTTTGCCGAGAAAAATGTCGCGCTGACGATCGTTGGCCCGGAAGTCCCATTAGTGGCCGGCGTGGTCGACCTGTTCCGCAGTCGCAACCTGGACTGCTTCGGCCCCACCGCCGGTGCCGCACAGCTTGAAGGTTCGAAGGCCTTCACCAAGGATTTTCTGGCCCGCCACAAGATCCCTACTGCCGACTACCAGAACTTCACCGAGATCGAGCCGGCACTGGCCTACCTGCAACAGGTCGGCGCGCCGATCGTCATCAAGGCCGATGGCCTGGCGGCCGGCAAGGGTGTCATCGTTGCCATGACCCTGGCTGAAGCCGAAGAAGCGGTGCGCGACATGCTCGCCGGTAACGCGTTTGGCGAAGCCGGTTCGCGGGTGGTCATCGAAGAGTTTCTGGACGGTGAAGAAGCCAGCTTTATCGTCATGGTCGACGGCAAGAACGTGCTGCCGATGGCCACCAGCCAGGACCACAAACGCGTTGGTAACGGCGACAGCGGTCCGAACACCGGCGGCATGGGCGCCTACTCGCCCGCCCCGGTGGTGACCGCCGAGGTGCATCAGCGGGTCATGGACCTGGTGATCTGGCCGACCGTGCGCGGTATGGCCGACGAAGGCAATGTCTACACGGGTTTTCTGTACGCGGGCCTGATGATCGACAAGGCGGGCAACCCCAAGGTTATCGAGTTCAACTGCCGCTTTGGCGACCCCGAGACGCAACCGGTCATGCTGCGCCTGCAGTCGAGCCTGGTGCTGTTGGTAGAGGCCGCACTGGCTCAGGCACTGGACAAGGTCGAAGCCCAGTGGGATCCGCGGCCGAGCCTGGGTGTGGTGCTGGCCGCGGGCGGCTACCCTGGTGATTACGCCAAGGGCGCGGTGATCAGCGGCCTGGACGCTGCCGCCAATCTGGAAGGCAAAGTCTTCCATGCTGGTACCGCTTTGGTTGATGGCCAGGTCGTCACTGCCGGTGGGCGCGTGCTGTGTGCCACTGCATTGGGCCGTACCGTGGCTGATGCTCAGGCGCAAGCCTATGAGTTGGCAGGTAAAATCGAGTGGACCGCAAGCTTTTATCGAAACGACATCGGCTATCGGGCGATTGCCCGCGAGCGTGGTGACGATTCCCTGTAAACTCCAGACGCGGCGCGGTGTGAGGGTCCGGCGACTCGGACTTCGCGCAGCGTCGAGCGGCAAGCTGCATCGCCCACTTGCCATCCCCTCGGGGCGCCGCGCATAGTTGGAAAAGGCATTCACTCACGAAGGGATTTCGCCGTGCGCAGGCCCAGGAACGCCATCACCTTAATCGTCAGCCTGCTGACCTTGCTCTGCGTTCTATCGGCCCGTGCCGAGCAAAGCAGTGGGTGGTCGGTACTGCTCGATTCAGAAGCCAACCTGCAGCTCGGCGATGTCCGCTCGCAACGCTATCAAAACGAATTCAGCCCGATCGAGTTGCGGCAATTGAATGCCGCGTTACCCGATCAGGCCTTGTGGCTGCACTACCGGCTGGCACCGGGCAGCGATCAACAGCTGCTACGCATCTTCGCTCCGGACCTCGACAAGCTCGACCTGTATGTGCTCGAGGGCGACGCGCTGATCAGCCAGCGCCAGACCAGCAGCGTCCTCGCACCGGACGAACCCTTCCCGACCAGTACTGACCGTTTGCTGGCGTTGCCGATCTCTCAGCAGCCGCTGGATATCTATGTGCGCATGGTGTCCAAGCATCAGCTGCGGCCCAACATTACCCTTGAAACCGCGATGGCTGCGGCCAGCGATCAGCGCCAGCCAATGCTGTTCGGGTTGCTGTTCGGGGCGCTGTTCATGCTTGCCCTGCACAACCTGCTCCGCTATGCCCACCGGCGCTCCAGTTCATCGTTCTGGCTGGCCGGCGGGCAGTTGATGCTGCTGGCCACCGGCATGATCCTGATGAACCTGATCTCGCCTGGCCTGCTCAAGTGGAGCCCCGCGCAGACGCCAGTGGCCTACGTCAGCATGCTGCTCGCCGTGATTTGCGGCTTGATGTTCACCCAGCGGTTTTTTGGCGCCCGGAATCGCAGCGTGGTCACCCGGCTGATTTATGCCGAAATCGTACTCATCGTTATTGGCGGGCTGCTGCTGCTGTTCGTCGACACGCTGCCCATGAACCTCATGACCTACGGGTTTGTCGGCATGGGGTCGCTGACCATGCTGCTGGTGGCGGCGGGGCACTGGCATGCGGGCTACATCCCGGCACGACTGTTTACCTGGGGCATGCTGATGGTCAGCCTGGCCATTCTGGTGGTCGTACCGGCACTGCTGGGCCTGACCCGCACCCCGACGCAGTGGCTGGTTTTCATACTGGTCGGCTTCGCGGTGATTTCCGGCACCCTTCTCAACCTCGCACTGAGCCAGCGGCTGCGCAGTATCAATGCCGACCGCGTCAGCGCCAGCCGCGATCTGGCGGCCAGCAACGCCGAGGTCAATGCAAAGGCAGAATTTCTCGCAACACTCAGCCACGAGATCCGCACACCGATGAATGGCGTGTTGGGCATGACCGAGCTATTGCTGGGTACGCCGCTGTCGGTCAACCAGCGCGATTACGTGCAAACCATCCATAGCGCCGGCAACGAATTGCTGACGCTGATCAACGAGATCCTCGATATTTCCAAGATCGAGTCGGGGCAGATCGAACTCGACGACGTGCAGTTTGACCTCGCCGCGCTGATCGAGGACTGCCTGAGCATCTTCCACGCCAAGGCCGAGCAGCAGAACGTCGAACTCATCAGCTTTACCCATCCCCAGGTCCCGCGGGTGATCAGCGGCGACCCCACGCGCCTGCGCCAGGCCCTGCTCAGCCTGCTCGACAACGCCTTGCGCAAGACTGAGCAAGGCGAGGTGTTGCTGGTGGTGGCGCTCGATCAGCGGGCCGGGCAGCCACGCCTGCGCATTGCCGTGCAAGACAGCGGGGAGCCCCTGCCCCAAGCCGAGCGTGAGGCCCTGCTGCATACCGAGCTGCGCAGCCAGGACCTGCTGACCAGTAATCCGTTGGGCGGGCATCTGGGGCTGGTGATTGCGCGGCGCCTGATCATGCTCATGAACGGTGAATTCGGCATCAAGAGTGGCTCGCCCCAAGGCAGCACCTTTTGGCTGACCCTCCCGCTGGATCCACTGCGGCTGGAGCAGGCGCCTTCTGACCTTGATGCCTCCCTGCGCGATGCCCGTGTGCTGGTGGTGGACGACAACGATACTTGCCGCAAGGTGCTGGTGCAGCAGTGCAGCGCGTGGGGCCTGAACGTCAGCGCCGTACCTTCGGGCAAGGAAGCCTTGGCATTGCTGCGCACCAAGGCCCACCTGCGCGACTATTTCGACGTGGTACTGCTGGATCAGAACATGCCCGGCATGACCGGCATGCAACTGGCCGCCAAGATCAAGGAAGACCCAAGCCTGAACCACGACATTCTGGTGATCATGCTCACCGGCATCAGCAACGCCCCGAGCAAGATCGTAGCGCGCAATGCGGGCATCAAGCGCATCCTCGCCAAACCCGTGGCTGGCTACACACTGCGCACTACCCTGGCCGACGAGCTTGCGCAGCGCCACAGCACTGCGCCTCCCGAGCTGGCGCCCCAGGTGAGTGGGGTTGACACGCCACAGGTACCCAATGACTTTCGCATTCTGGTCGCCGAAGACAACACCATCTCGACCAAGGTGATCCGCGGCATGCTTGGCAAACTCAACCTGCAGCCTGACACCGCCAGCAACGGCGAAGAAGCGCTTCAGGCAATGAAGTCCCGACGCTACGACCTGGTACTGATGGATTGCGAGATGCCGATCCTCGATGGCTTCAGTGCTACCGCGCAGTTGCGCGCCTGGGAAACAGGGCACCAGCGTGTGCGTACCCCGGTGGTGGCACTCACCGCACATATTCTCAGCGAGCACAAAGAGCGCGCACGAATAGCCGGTATGGACGGCCACATGGCCAAGCCCGTGGAGTTGTCACAACTGCGCGAAGTCATCGAGCACTGGGTGACCCAGCGCGACAGCCGCCCCAGCGAGACCGAACGCTCCTGATCATAGCGGGTAGATCTCGGTATCCACGCGGCGGCGCAAGGTATCGAACACCGACTGGCGATGTCGCTCGAACTGTTCGGGCCTGAACGCGATAACGGCCAAGCGCTCGTCGATCCGTTGGGTGGTGGTGACTCGCGAAAACAGCAGGTTTCTGAAGACCTCATGCCGCTCCTGAACATGGCGCTGGTACAGCAACGCCTCTACCCTGCCGTTAACCGTCGTCACACAGGGCAAAAATCGGTACAGCGAGATTTGGTTGATCACACAACCCTGCTCGAGCAACCGTCGCGCCGCTGGCGTGGTGTCGAGTCGCCGCACTGCGGGCGCACTGAGGCCGGTACCTGCACGTCCAACCTCGTCGATGGCCCTCAAGGTCAATGGATCAATGACATCCGCGGGCAGATAGCTGGACGAGGGACCCGAGGCTGGCTGATAGAGCTCGTACCAGCCAAGGTATTGCAGGCGACGCTTGTAGTAGGCAAACCAGTCATCCGTCACCCGGCTCAGCCGAGCTGCACGCATCTGCTGCTGCACCATTTGATGGCACAGCAGGATGTCATGCCTGTCCTGGTGACTGATGCCAACGCTGAACGCTATCAAGCTACCCGGCACTACGGCGGCATCGGCCTCTTCGACCGCCTGTTGCAAACCCCGCTCCCAGTGGCCCGCGCCGCTCAAATTTCGTAAAGCTCGATGGCCGCCTCGATATGCTGGCCAAGGCGCTGCTGGATCGCCGATCGTACATACCTATACATGTCTGCATTCAACACCAGTTGGGCGCTACCCGTGTGGACCTGGCTGGACCCGTAGCTCCAGTTGAGCAACAGCACATTGCCATTGTTCACCCGTGAGCGGCTGTGCACCGCGCCCAGCGCCATGATGACCTCACCATCGGCGGATTCAATACAGCTGCCCAAGGTGAACTGCCCATTGTCACTTTTGGCGGCTTTGTTGTTGAACAGGCTCAGGGGCTTGGTATTGGCGCCGCTGGTGAGCTTCTCCATCGCGGTATTGGCCACCTTGAGCAGGGCCGGGCCGGCAGCCCCCGGGATTGATGCCGAGGCCACAGCAGAGGCCAACATCTGTAGACCGATCTGATCCATGGTCGCCCCCACATCATGGCTGCGGTGCTGGGAGTATTTTTTGCCGACAAAAATCCAGCCCACCGCCCCCAGCACCTCAGTGAACCGCTCATACCATTGAGCGCCGTCCACGTCCCGGGGGAACGCCTTGGTGGCAACCAGACTCGCGTACAGATAGGTGTTGCGTACATCTGCCTTGTTCTGCTCGGTCATGCCGCTGACAAACGCCACGACGCCATTGGCCACAACGGCAGCGTCTGGCGTCCTGATCGGGGTACCCATACTGGCAAGCCGGGCGCTGGAGCCCCTTGGCCTGCTGAGGCTCGTTGGCAACTCGTAGCTGTCCAGTGTTGCCAGACGTTGTTGCAATTGAGCGGAAGAAACAGGGTTAGCGGTCATGTGAATATCCTTGTCGAAAATCATGCCCTTCGTGGGCGATATACGCGTGCAGCCGGCCAATGGGCGGCTGCTACAGGGGCCCTGTTTCCGTCTCGAGCCGGCTGTGCAGCCGGCGCGTCAGATGCGAAGCCAGGGTGTAGTCGTGTTGGGCACCGAGGCGCGCAACGCTGGTGCGTAGATGAACCGGGGTGCCCGGCGTAACGCAGGTCAAGGCATGCGCGAACCCAAGCTGGGTCATACGGTGTTGCACCTGATAGTCCACCGCGCAAGTGACCAGGCTGGCATCGGTGTCGATGAATGCCACCGCGAACCTCAAGCGTTGTGGCGCCCAGCAATGGCGCTCCAGAATCGCCCATCCGGGAGACTCTCGCGGCCCCGCAGCAAGCGCATCCAGGGTAGCCGTCACGGCGCGTTTCATGGTCGGCGAACTCAGGCCCTGCAACCCGCTCGACAACTGCTCCCAAGGAACCCACCGCTGCCCGGGCTGGCAGACCAGAGTCTGCTCCTGCGCCCACGTGTGGCACCAACCCAGCAGGGCCAGGATGCGTCGGTATTCTCTATGCCAAGGCTGCCAATCCGCTGCGGACTGGCAGCGTCTGTCGGCGCCCAACTGGGCAGCCAGCAAACTCCGCCGAACATCGTTCTTGGCGAGGGTGGCAAAGGTTGTGGGGGTCAATACGATAGTGGCGGCAACGGCCTCGGCCCTCAGGATTTCCATCTCCATGGGCACCTCCTCGGCGAGGGGAAAGGGTTGCAGCCCCGCCTGTGGCCGGGCTGCAAGTGCATCAATCCAGATC
>LIDZ01002239.1_pt2 | contig 13204 bp, 13 predicted proteins | sample 644651 | NCBI WGS metagenome assembly LIDZ01 (sample SAMN03856242, study PRJNA289617) | food metagenome | isolation source: wine grapes on drying loft during traditional withering process | host: Vitis vinifera cv. Corvina | place: Italy: Gargagnago di S. Ambrogio di Valpolicella | collected 2014-01
CTTCGAAAAGGCTCCGGCCACGTTCAAGGTCGGTGACGGCAACCTGCTGCCTGGCTTCGAAATGGCAATTTTCGGTTTCAAGGCGGGCGATAAAAAGACCGTCGAGATTCTGCCGGAAAACGCCTTTGGTCAGCCCAACCCACAAAACGTGCAGATCATGCCACGCTCGCAGTTCGTGGGCATGGAGCTGTCCGAAGGGTTGCTGGTGATCTTCAATGACGCCGCCAATACCGAGTTGCCAGGCGTGGTGAAAGCTTTCGATGACGAGCAGGTCACCATCGACTTCAATCACCCGCTGGCAGGCAAGACTCTGAGCTTTGAAGTGGAAATCTTCGAAGTGAAGGCGATTCTGGCTTCCTGACCTTCGCCGTCAAGCCCGGCTCAGGCCGGGCTACCCCGTACCAATCATGAGGCACCGCATGCAAATCAAACTCGCCAACCCCCGCGGCTTTTGTGCCGGAGTGGACCGCGCGATCGAAATCGTCAATCGCGCTCTGGAAGTGTTTGGTCCGCCGATTTATGTGCGCCATGAAGTCGTTCACAACAAATTTGTCGTCGAAGACCTGCGCTCTCGCGGTGCGATCTTCGTCGAAGAGCTGGATCAGGTGCCGGATGACGTCATCGTTATCTTCAGCGCCCACGGTGTTTCCCAGGCTGTGCGTACCGAGGCAGCAGGCCGTGGTCTGAAAGTGTTCGATGCTACCTGTCCGCTGGTGACCAAGGTGCATATCGAGGTCGCCCGTTACAGCCGTGATGGCCGCGAGTGCATCCTGATCGGCCATGCCGGTCACCCGGAAGTCGAAGGCACCATGGGCCAGTACGACGCCGCCAACGGCGGTGCGATCTATCTGGTCGAGGACGAAGAGGATGTTGCCAGCCTGCAGGTGCGCAACCCAGAAGCCCTGGCCTTCGTCACCCAGACCACCTTGTCCATGGATGACACCAGCCGGGTGATCGATGCCTTGCGCACGCGCTTTCCGGCCATTGGCGGGCCGCGCAAGGATGACATCTGCTACGCCACGCAAAACCGTCAGGACGCGGTCAAGCAACTGGCCGACGAATGCGATGTGGTGTTGGTGGTGGGCAGCCCGAACAGCTCCAACTCCAATCGCCTGCGCGAGCTGGCCGAGCGCATGGCGACTCCGGCGTACCTCATCGACGGCGCCGAAGACATGCAACGGGGCTGGTTCGACGGTGTAGAGCGTATCGGCATCACTGCGGGCGCTTCGGCCCCCGAAGTGCTGGTGCGCGGCGTGATCCAGCAATTGCAGGCCTGGGGCGCGACCGGTGCGGATGAGCTTGCCGGCCGCGAGGAGAACATCACCTTCTCCATGCCCAAGGAACTGCGCGTCAAGTCGCTGCTCTGAGGCTATTCAGCCACACAGCGCTGCATCGATTTTCGTGTCCTCGACCCTCACGCGCCCGGCCGGTGCGACTATCACTCGATAGTTGCTCACCGGCTGGTCTGCGGCACATACGTGCAACGTCCTGGCGGTTCTGCGCCGCAACGTCCCCAAACCATTGAAACTGATCTCCTCCACACGCTTGCGGTTATCGACCACTCGCGCTGTGCCGCTATTGGCGCGTTCTATCAGCACTGGATCGTTTTCGTCGGGACCTTTGCCATCTGCGTCGAGTATGATCCGCCAGCCGTTGTTCCAGTCGTTCTCGATGGCATGAAGCGTAACGATCTGGTTGCGTGTGATTGCGGCCGCTCTCGCCGAACGAATGCCGCTGGCCAGCTCTCGGGCGGTCGCAAGGCCTCGGCTGGAATCGATGAGTTCCTTGAAAGAGGGGGTTGCGACGTTGGCTAAAATGGCCACCAGTGCAACGACGATCAATAATTCGACCAGTGTGAATCCTGCATGCTTCATATGCTTTCCTCCCTGGAAACCGCCGTTTCAATACACTGCGGGCGTTCGTCGTGGCAAAACAACCGTACGTCCCGCTATGGATTTTCCAGCGGCGTTGCTGCCTTATAGTCGTAACGTCTAGGAGACACTCAATGCGTTATATAGCCAAGGGATTCAGCCTCATCGAATTGTTAGTCACTGTGTCCCTGGTGGGCATCCTGGCGGCTATCGCTATCCCGAATTTCACCAGCTCCATCCAGAGCAACAAGGCCGATACCGAACTCAGCGATTTGCAGCGGGCGCTCAACTATGCGCGACTCGAGGCGATAAACAGGGGAGTGGCGGTGCGTATAGCGCCGACCAGCGGGACGGCGTGGACCAACGAATTGCAGGTGTATCTGGTTTCCGATACTCAGACGACGCCCACTGCGCTCCGCAAAGTAGCGGCCATGAGCAGCGGCGCCACGCTGGTGGCCGATAACAATGCCACGGCAATTGATTTCAACAACCTGGGCGCGCTCATCGCCCCGGCTGCGGCGGTGACCATGACCTACACCCGAGGCACCATTAGCAAAACCATCAAGGTCTGTCTGACCGGCCGGATCACCCTGGGTGGAGGCTGCTGATGGCCGGTGAAACCCGACATCGCCAGATCGGTATGACTCTGATCGAGGTGCTGGTCTCGGTATTGATTCTGGCCATCGGCCTGCTGGGCGCGGCGGCCATTCAGCTCAACGCGCTCAAGTACACCGACAGCGCGACCATGAGCAGTCAGGCCAGCTTCATTGCTTACGACATGATGGATCGTATCCGCGCCAATGTTGATGGTAATGCCAGTGCCAACGGGTCGACCAACGTGCTGGCGACTTATGCGTTGGCGAATCTGGATGCGGCGCCAGCGGCCAATCCGAACGATGCCAGAGCGCAGGATCTGTCTGATTTCAGAAGCAACATCATCAACTTTGCAGGCTCGAGCGGTACCGGCAGCATTGATATCACCGGGGCTCCGGAGGTGACCATTAACATCGGCTGGAGCGACACAAGGGCTGCGGGATCGAGCAATCAGGCAACCGGAAACACGACCGGCAGCCCGACCAACCGGAATTTTACGCTGACCTCCCGGATCGGGGTCAACCCATGAGAAAGCTTTCCAGAGGCTTCGGCCTGGTCGAAATCATGGTGGCGCTGGTCTTGGGGCTGGTGGTCAGCCTGGGTATCGTGCAGATATTCACGGCCGCCAGAGGCACCTACCAGAGCCAGAATGCCGCAGCGCGGATGCAGGAGGATGCGCGTTTCCTGCTGAGCAAACTGATTCAGGAAATCAGGATGACCGGCATGTATGGCTGCCTGAGCTTCAGTAACTACACGCCTGTATCTCCTGCTATCCCGTGGCCCGCCGCACTGGATACTCCAATTCTCTGGGATAATCCGAGCAGGACGCTGACGCTGGTGACCGCCGACGTGGGGACCACAGGCAGTACGCCCACCTGGACCATTGTTTCAGACTGTCAGTCTACGACACAGCTCTACGCCAGTAAGCGTGCGCCTGCTGCGGGGGAGACGGCCTTTCCGTTGCGGCAGTTGGTCTACACGCTGACTGGAACAAACCTGACCATCCAGTACGGCACGGGGGGCGATGTGCAACCACTTTTACAGAACGTCGCAGACTTCAGTGTTTCCTTCGGCATGGCGGGTAACCCGATGTCCTATACCACAGCCGTTACCAAAGCGAATGCCGGCGATGTTCGCAGTGTCCGCATCAGCCTGACGCTGCAGGATGGACAGAACGGCATCGTCAAGTCTCAGCAGTACAACGTTGTTGCTTATCTGCGTAACCGCTTTTGAACGGGCCAGGCATGAACAAGATCGTGCGATTCAATTCGATACCGACCTTCCCCGCGCGACAGCGCGGCATGGTGTTGCTGGTCAGTCTGGTATTTCTGCTGCTGCTGACGCTGCTGGGCATTTCTTCCATGCAGAACGCCACGCTGCAGGAAAAGATGGCGGGCAGTGTCGTGGTTCGTAATGTGTCGTTTCAGGCAGCCGAGGCACAGTTGCGTCTGGGCGAGTCCTCGATCATGGCGTCCGGGTTTTCAATGGCTCCCTGTAAGTCACCGGCTGCCTGCGTCCCGCCGTCGGATTCGACCACCGTAGTCAGGCCGGGATTGGGCACTTCCGGAGTGACCTGGATCGGGACTGCCAATGCGTTGTTCGGCATTCAGAATCTGGGTACAACGCCTACCCCCATAAAACGTCCTGCAAATTGCACGGGCTCGGTAACGATGTATCGGGTAACAGCCATCGCCATTCAAGGCACCTCACGAACAGTGCTGGAGAGTATTTATGCCAACTGCTAAGGCGCTTCGTGGTGGCTTGAAATACCTCTATGGCGCGCTGCTGGCGTTGTATCTGGCAAGCCCTGTTTATGCCTTCACGCCAGCGCAAGTGCCCTTGTTGAGCTCTCCGGCGGTGCCACCGAACCTTATGTTGCTCGTCGATAACTCGGGCAGTATGTACAACATCATCTGGGATTCGGGGTTTGATGCCTCGGTCAATCGTCCTAACATCAGCTACTACTCGACTCAGTGTCTCAGTGGCGTAATCACTGTTGTATGCCCGTTCATAACGACGCTTTCGGATGACGATACTCTGTCGGTGGGCGATATTAATGCCTACAGTATTTTCACCCTGTCACTGATGTGTCCATTTGGCGGGCGTCCGGTTTTTCGCAATAACACTCAGTATTGCCTTAACCTGCCCGATCCGGCCGGGAACGGGCTGACGCGATATACCGCTGATTACCTGTCCTACCTCATTGATCTGGTCAGTCCTAATTTCTTTGGTGTTCGCGACTACACTAACGGCGTGATCCCCAACGATTACCGAATGAACGTCGCGAAAAGCGTGGCGACCAATCTGGTGACCAACAATACGTCGCTCAGGATCGGCCTCGCGTCCTTCAATCAACCCACCAACAGTGACCCTGGCCCCGGAGGCAAGATAGCCAGGGTTGTTTCGGACCTGTCGCCGGTAGCGATCAGTACCTATCAAACTACGGGTGTCTCTCAACAGAAGGCTACTCAAAACATCACCGACCTCAAAACAGCTATCAGCAACCTGACGCCGTCAGCCAACACTCCGCTGGCTGAAACTTACTATGAGATCACCCGCTACTTTCGGGGAATGACGCCGTTCTATCAAAGCGGATCGACCTATGTGAGCCCGATCCAGTACCGCTGCCAGAAAAACTACGGTGTCGTTATAACCGATGGCTTGCCGACCTATGACCGGACGTTCCCGACCAACGACCCTGACGATGTTCTGGACACCACTCGCTCGCTACCCAACTGGGATTTGAACGCAGCCAATGACGGTGCCAACCTGTCTGGCGATGGTGAGGGAGATACGCTGTATCTGGACGATCTTGCCAAGTTCGCCTATGACATTGACCTGCGCCGGGATGCCGTGACGACGGGTGGCGATCTGACTGGCAAAAGCTGGGATACCGCAGGTTTCGTGAAACAGAACATGAGTACCTACACCATCGGCTTTACCGCATCGAACCAGATGTTGAACGATGCTGCCAACGATACCCACGGCCACGGTAAATACTTTCAGGCCAATGACAGCGCAGGGCTGACCTCAGCCTTGAATCTGGCTTTGAGTGACATCTATGCCAAGGTCGGCTCTGGCGCAGGCGGCGCGGCAAACTCATCCACGCTTCAGGCGGGTACTCAGTTCTACCAGACGCTTTACGATCCGACCGATTGGCATGGCACCATCAAAGCCTACAACCTGGACCAGGCCACCGGAACCTTGAGTACGCCTGTCTGGACCACCGACACCGCCATCGTCAGCGGATCGACGGCACCGGTCTTCGAATCGTGGAGCACGGCTGCTACTCCAGTGAAGATCACGCTGGATTACGCCAACTTCAGTCCTGCCCAGCAGGTGGCACTTAATGCCACTTTGCCAACCAATGCCACCGGGGCAGAGCTTATTGCCTGGGCCAAGGGCGCCGCCAATGCGAAGTTCCGGACACGTACCCGACTGCTGGGCGATATCGTCAACTCTTCGCTCGGTACTGCACTCCCTTCACAGAAGACCGCCTCTGACCTGACCGGTGACACCACCTACACCACGTATCTGGCCACCAAGGCAAACAGCATGACCCCCAGCATTCTGGCCAATGCCAATGACGGCTTTTTCAACGTCATCAATACCAGTGATGGTTCAAGGCGATACGCATACATGCCATCCACTGCTCTGACTTCGCTGGCTACCATTGCATCGGCCAATTACGGATCCGGCGTACACAAGTTCACCGTGGATGGGCAGATTTCAGTGTTCGATACACAACTGTCAGCCGGCTCAGCGTGGCGCACCGTTGCTTATGGCGGCACTGGCGCCGGTGGCAAGGCATTCTTCGCCATCAAGCTATTCGAGGGCACGAGTAACACCGTCAGCGCCTTATGGGAGGTCAAGGCACCTGACACGTCCGACACCAACAACAAATTCAACAACCTTGGATACGCCTATTCCAAACCTGATGTCGCGCGGATGGCGGATGGCACCGGGATTATGGTGGTCGGGAACGGTTATGGCAGTTTCACCGGCAGAGCGTCGCTGTATGTACTGAATGCCAATACCGGGGCGTTCATTGCCGAGATCCAGACGCCGGTGCTTAACAACGAAACCGATAACGGGCTTTCTTCGGTCAAATTGCGTGTCAATGCTCAGAACGTGGTTCAGGCAGCCTACGCTGGCGATCTGAAAGGGCGGCTCTGGAAGTTCGATATGAGTGGTGCCACCGCCGCCAGTTGGAAGGTGGCTTTTGGTGGCGCGCCTTTGTTTACAGCACCGCGCGGCGCCAACCAACCGATAACGGTTCAACCCTTTGTGCTCGATCATCCGCTCAACGGCAAAATCGTTTATTTCGGGACAGGCAAGTTTCTGGAAGTTGCAGACAAGCAAACCACCGCTCTTCAGGACTTCTACGCGATATGGGACGCCGACACCGGGACTGGCAGTACCGTCGAGGCGAACCTGCAGGCGCAGGCGGTCAATGGCAGTGTCATCAGTAACGGAACCACCTATTTCACCTCGACAACTAACGATGTTGATTGGTCAGTCAAGAAAGGCTGGTACATGCCGCTCTCGGCAGTGACGCCCTATCTAGGCGAGCGTATCATTTACCCCGCGCAGACCAGCCGGGGGCGGATCATCTTCTCGACAGCCTCCGTCAACTCCGCCGACCCTTGTGAGAGCACCGGTACTGGGCGTGTATTCGAGCTCAATGCTGCGACTGGCAGCATGCTTAACTATCAGGTGCTCGATACCAGCGGCGATCGCGCTATCAACAGTTCAGACCTGCTTGTCGCGGGACTGGGATACACCGGCATCCCAGTCGTATCGGCTATTGTCGCGGGTACGGGGGACGGCAACGAGGTGAAGATCGTTAATAACTCCACCGGCGGTGATCCTGATGGCTTGGTGGAAAAGGGCGGGAGTGGCAGCCAACGCATCATGTGGCGACAAATCCAATAGGGAAACTAGACATGCGAGCGACATCCAGGGGCTTTACGTTGATCGAACTCATGATCGTCGTGGCGATTGTCGGTATTCTGGCGGCCATCGCGTATCCCAGCTACACCGAATATGTGAAGCGTACCCAGCGGTCGGCAATTGCCAGTCTGCTGTCCGAGCAGACCCAGGCGCTGGAGCGGTTTTACTCACGAGCGACCCCCCAGCCCACTTACATGGGGGCCAACGTGAGCTTAGGCAATACGTACTACAAGATAACGTCGACCCTCACCGCCACCGACTTCACCCTGACAGCTGACCCTCTCGCAGGCACGCTAATGGCTGGCGACAAGTGCGGCAGTTTCGTGATCACTAACACCGGAGCGCGTACCAACACGGGCGCAACCAGCGGCGTCACTGTCAAAGACTGCTGGGGCCGCTAAACCGTTTCCTTGTCACGAGACCAAGATGTCCAAGCAGAAAGTAGTCATCGTAGGCGGTGGCGTCATAGGTCTGTTGACCGCCTTCAATCTGGCGTCCGAGCAGGTCAGCGTCGTGCTGCTGGATCGTTCGGGCGTTGGCCAGGAATCTTCCTGGGCGGGCGGCGGGATTGTCTCGCCGCTTTACCCGTGGCGCTACAGCCCTGCGGTCACCGCGCTGGCGCATTGGTCGCAGGACTTCTACCCGCACCTCGCCGAGCGTTTGCTCGCACAGACCGGTATCGACCCCGAAGTGCACAAGACCGGCCTGTACTGGCTCGATCTTGATGACGAGCAATCTGCGCTTGAATGGGCTGCCCGCGAAAAACGTTCGTTGAACCGCGTGGATATCTCGGCGGTAAATGATGCCGTGCCGGTGCTGGGTGAGGGTTATTCGCGGGCGATCTACATGGCCGATGTGGCCAACGTACGTAATCCCCGTCTGGTCAAATCGCTCAAGGCGGCGTTGCTGGCAATGCCCAATGTCGAGATTCGCGAGCAGTGTGAAGTCAGCGGATTTACCCGTGAAGGCAGCAGGATTTCGGGTGTGCAGACACCAGCAGGGGATATCACCGGTGATCGGGTGATTCTGGCGGCGGGTGCGTGGAGCGGCGAGTTGCTCAAGACCCTGGGTCTGGAGCTGCCGGTCGAGCCGGTAAAAGGCCAGATGATTCTCTACAAGTGTGCATCGGACTTTCTGTCGAGCATGGTGCTGGCGAAAGGGCGCTACGCGATCCCGCGTCGTGACGGGCATATCCTGATCGGCAGCACCCTGGAGCATGAAGGGTTCGACAAAACCACCACGCAGGCCGCATTGGAAAGTTTGAAGGCGTCGGCCGTCGAATTGCTTCCGCCATTGGCCCATGCCGAGCCGGTCGCCCAGTGGGCAGGCCTGCGCCCTGGCTCGCCTGAGGGCATCCCGTTCATCGGACCGCTGGAAGATTTTGACGGCCTGTGGCTCAACTGCGGGCATTACCGCAACGGTCTGGTGCTGGCTCCGGCGTCCTGCCAGTTGATCACTGACCTGCTGCTGGACCGCGAGCCTATCATCGACCCCGCACCCTACGCGCCTGCGGGGCGCCTGGCAGGCTAGCCATCCTCTCGGTCATGCGGAGCGTGGGGCGCGACGATGTTCTCGCGCGCACCTATCGTTCCGCACGCTCCAGTGGAATGCCTTTCGTGACGCCCTGCGTCACACGGTTTTTGCCGCGCAACGCATTCAATCCAGGCCCAGCTTCTTCAGGCGATAGCGCAGTGACCTGAACGACAAACTGAGCCTTTCTGCTGCGGCGGTGCGGTTCCAGCGGGTTTCTTCCAGTGCCTGCAGGATGAGCTGGCGTTCGATGCTTTCCAGGTAGTCTTCAAGGTTGTCGATGTCGGCCAGGCTCGGCCCGTCGCTCTCCTGAGGGCTGGCGGACTCTGTCAGGCGCAGGTCGCTGGCGTGGATTTCGTCGTTCTCGCACAGCGTGTAAGCGCGCTCCAGCATGTTTTCCAGTTCGCGCACGTTACCGGGGAAGCGGTAGCTCTTCAGCGTTTCCAGCGCCTGCGCGTTCAGGCGCGCGACGGGTTGTGCGCCGTTCCCGGCAAGGCGCTTGAGCACGCTGGCTGCCAGTTGGTCGATATCCTCACGCCGCTCGCGCAACGGGGGCACGCGCACTTCGATCACGTTCAATCGGTAATACAGATCCTGCCGGAACCGACCGGCCGCGACCTCCGCATTCAGATTCTTGTGGGTGGCGCACAGAATGCGCACATCGACGATCTGCTCTTGCTGGCCGCCGACGCTGCGGATGGATTTTTCCTGGATGGCGCGCAGCAGTTTGACCTGCATGGCCAGCGGCAGGTCGGCGACCTCATCGAGAAACAGCGTGCCGGTGTGCGCCGCCTGAAACAGACCGGGCTTGTCTTCGTGGGCACCGCTGAAGCTGCCTTTGCGATGACCGAAGAATTCGCTTTCCATCAGTTCGGAAGGGATGGCACCGCAATTCACCGGTATGAACGGCTTGTCGACGCGCGGACCCTGCTCGTGGATCAGCCTCGCTACAAGCTCCTTGCCGCTGCCGGACTCGCCGCTGATGTAGATCGGCGCCTGGCTGCGGGCCAGCTTGCCGATCTGATTGCGCAAGGTACGCATCGCCAGCGAGTCACCCAGCAGGCGGTTGTCGATGCTGCGCGTGGGTGGTGCGCCGGGCAGGCTCAGCGCGCTATTGACCAGCTCGCGCAACCTGCCGAGGTCGACCGGCTTGGTCACAAAGTCGAAAGCCCCGGCCTTCAGCGCGTTGATCGCGGTATCCACATTGCCGTGGGCAGTGATCATCGCCACCGGCACGTGGGGGTAGCCGTGCTGTATGTGTTGCACCAGCTCAAGGCCATTACCATCAGGCAGACGCATGTCGGTCAGGCACATGTCGAACGGCTCGCGGGCCAGCCAGTCGTGGGCTTCGGCAACGTTGCGGGCGCTGCGGGTGTCGAGTTTCATGCGTCCCAGCGTGATCTCCAGGAGTTCGCGAATATCCGGCTCATCATCGACTATCAGGATTTTTTGCCGTTGGCTCATGCTCAGCTCGTCTTGAACGGGTGGGCGAAGGTAATGCGCAGGCAACTGCCACCCGTGGGGCGGGGCGCATATTCCAGGTGCGCCTGATTGCTTTCGCACAGTTCACGTGACAGATATAGACCAAGGCCGGTGCCTTTGCTCTCTGTGGTGAAAAACGGTTCGAACATCTTGCTCAGGTGTTGCTCGCTAACCCCCGGCCCGTCGTCCAGCACTTCCAGCGTAGGCAAATCGCTTCTCGGTTCATTGTGCAGTTTCAGCCAGACCTGCGCTGACGGATGATTTTTGCCGCTGTAGCGCAGGCCGTTCTGCAACAGGTTGGTCATGATTTGCGTCAGTTGTCCAGAATCCATGCGGGTTGTCAGCGTGCCGGGGCTGATGTCGACATGAATCGACTGATTGGGCGCTGCGGAACTGCGAAATTCAGCGACAAAGTGTTCCAGCCAGGTTTTCAGATCGAGCAGTTCGGGTTGCGCTTCGCGTCTGCGCGACAATTGCAGGACATTTTCGATGACCCGGTCAATGCGTCCCGACTGCTCATGAATGATCTGTGCCAAGCGTCGATCCGCTGTACTGAGCTCTTCCGATTCATTAAGCAGTTGAGCCGCATGACTGACGGCGCCCAGCGGGTTGCGTATCTCATGGGCAATCCCGGCGGTCAGGCGTCCCAGTGCGGCAAGCTTGAGCTGCTGCGCCTGATGGGCGATCTGCGACAGGTCTTCGAGAAAAACCAGCGTCTGACGCTGATCGCCACGGTTGAGCGTGGCAAAACTCGGTTGCAGCACCAGCCCGACGGGGGCGGTGGTGATACTGCGCGGCACCATGATTGGATTGACGAGCCACTGGCGCAGGCGTTCGACCAGTTGCGGCGAGCAGGTGTCGATGATCTGGCCGACCAGTTGCTCCTGACCCAGCAGGTGCAAGGCACCCTGATTGGCCAGCAGCACCTGGTGATTGGCATCCAGCACCAGAATGCCGGTACGCATGCGTTGCAGAATGAGTGCGTTGAGTGCTTCGAGGCTGTCGACATCCGCTGCACGCTGTTCGGCCAGTACCTCGCTGACCTGCATGCGCGCTGTCAGCGCCTGCACCAGCAGGGCGGCGGCGAAGCACAAGGCGCCCAGCGAGCCAGCCTGCACGTAGTCGTTGGAAACCGAGGGCGTGCCGAAGCTGATGTAGAACGTCAGGTAGATGATGCCGATGGCCGAAACCGCAGCGATCAACAAGCCGATACGGCCGCGCAGCAAAACGTTGCTGATCGCCACCGAGGCAATCAACAGGTTGCCGATACCGCTGGAAGGCCCGCCGGCTGCGTAGAACAGCGCGGAGAGCATGATCGCGTCGGTCATCGCCAGGCCGAAAAACTGTGCCTGACGGCTGGGGCGTTCCAGCAACACGACGACCAGAATGTTGAACACCAGATACAACCAGCAGCCCGAGCGGAACAGGTTCGGGTTGGCCAGTTGCAGCAGCTCGGTTTCCAGGCTGCTGGAAATCAACAGGACCAGTACGATGCCGATGGTCAGTCGATAGAGGTGGTACAGCCGCAGAATCCGCTGTGCCTGCGGGCTGACAAGGGACGGTGAGTCAGCGGTCACGTGCCGCGGGGCCTTGCAGCCGGTGTGCCTCGCTGCAATACCATTGCTGTGCCTGGCTCAGCGCACGATCCTGCGGCAGATGAACGCCGCACTGCGCGCATCGCACCATGGGTGTCGACGCCAGTTCAGGCGGCTCGGCGCGGGATTTGGGCTTGGGGGGATTGATCAGACGCTTGACGAACCAGACCACCGCCGCGATCAACGCGACCCACATAAGTAAGCGAATCATGACTACCAGCTTAGTGATTGACGATGGCGCAGTGTAGCCAAGCCGCGAGCGGGCGCACAGTGGCAAAATTGATGCACAAAAAAAGAGGCCCGAAGGCCTCTTTTTTCATGCGCTCAGGATCAGTCGAACAGACCCAGGGTCATGTAGCTGAACCACGAACGGCTCTTGGTGCCTTTCGCTTCGGCGTCTTTTTCCGCCTGCTCGTCCAGCTCGGCCTGATTCTCCGGCAGCAGCTCTTTCGGAATGGAGTCCTTGGCGTCCTGGTACTGCTTCTTCATGTCCTGATCGGCACGGGTCTGGCCCGGTGGCAGCGGTGCGCTACCGTCGATCAGGCCAAGGGTCGCTTTCGACAGCCATGAGCGGTTATCGGCTTCTGCTTCACGCGGGGTGAATTTGCCGTCAGCCAGTTGCGGGTGGTTCGGGTAGTTGGTCTTCAGCACTTCCAGACTGGTGGCAGCCAGGTCGTCAAGGTGCAGGCGCTGATAAGACTCGACCATCACTGCCAGACCGTCGCCGACCGAAGGCGTCTCCTGGAAGTTTTCCACTACGTAACGGCCACGGTTGGCGGCGGCGACGTAGGCCTGACGGGTCAGGTAGTAGTCGGCTACGTGGATTTCGTAGGACGCCAGCAGGTTGCGCAGGTAAATCATGCGCTGCTTGGCGTCAGGCGCATAGCGACTGTTCGGAAAGCGGCTGGTCAGCTGGGCGAACTCGTTGAACGAGTCGCGGGCAGCGCCCGGGTCACGCTTGGTCTGGTCCAGCGGCAGGAAGCGCGCCAGAAGGCCCACGTCCTGATCGAAGGAGGTCAGGCCCTTCATGTAATACGCGTAGTCGACGTTCGGGTGCTGAGGATGCAGGCGGATGAAACGCTCGGCAGCGGATTTGGCTGCTTCGGGTTCACCATTTTTGTAGTTCGAGTAGATCAACTCGAGCTGAGCCTGATCGGCGTAGCGACCGAACGGATAGCG
>LIDZ01006891.1_pt9 | contig 13177 bp, 17 predicted proteins | sample 644651 | NCBI WGS metagenome assembly LIDZ01 (sample SAMN03856242, study PRJNA289617) | food metagenome | isolation source: wine grapes on drying loft during traditional withering process | host: Vitis vinifera cv. Corvina | place: Italy: Gargagnago di S. Ambrogio di Valpolicella | collected 2014-01
TAACGAAAAGCGGTTTTTCAGGGTTCGTATATATGAAAGTGAAGGGCTGGAAGGTAAATATCAGAAGCGGAGTGGATATTTAGTCAGGCTCTCTTTATTTTATCAGGCAGGAAAGGATAAGATTAAGGATAGTCGTTATATTTTAATTGAAAATTAAGGAGGAGCCCGACTGGGCTCCCTCAACTAACTCAGGCCGGAATAGCATTTTTCACAGCGTCAGGAACAACAGGTCTGCCGTTAGCAATGCAAGTCGCGGTGAATACGGCTTCTGCATACACGGTATCATTAACCAGTATTTGCTGAACGAAATTGACGCGACTGCGTTTCTCATTCGCCTGAAGGGCGCATGTTACCTGCATTTCATCACCTTTCTGCAGGCTCTTTTTGAAGCGCAGCGTGTATTCCAGGATCATGTGGATACGTCCTTCAGCGAACTCCTGCTCCAGGTCCAGTCCCAGCGACTCTTTCATAAACGCGTGGCGCGTCCATTCCATATAGAAAGGATAATACAGGCCATCCACAATGCCCTGAAAATCAACGTGCTTTTCGTCAACGGAATAGGTTTTGGTAAACATCATAAGTCCTTAAAGTAGTTCAGAAGTGCAAACCGCATAGGCAGTATCAGGTTTTCAAATTCCTTTTGCGAGGTGTCGATCCCGGTGCAGATATTCAGCGCCATGCTCATATCGTCCTCTATGCCATAAATGAAGCTAATGCCGTGATATATGTTATGCTTTCGCCTTTGCTCATCAATAACATTGTTTTTTTCATTGCGTAATGCGTCATCCCATATGACTGTGCTTACGTCTCCTTTCTTTATCCTGGTAAGTTCAATGCCCATTTTTATTAGCAGGCTATCTTTGTACTTACCTTCATAATAAAATTTATTGTCCCACTCCGCATAGCCATTGCTCTGATGGGCAGAAATGTTGTTATTTACAACAAGTAGTGTTGATACGTAAGTTGTTTGCTCGAATTTATCGAGAAAACTTATTACCTCATTACTACAATGGTGAAATTTTAACTTCACTTCTTTTGTATCCACTTAACTCTCCGGCACTCGTAAATATCGTTTTTATTGAGTGTTATGCGTTGGCTTCCTTCTAAAATAATTGATTGCTCATCCATCACTTTAAGAACACCAACATGCAGTCCATTCGCACTTTTCACATAACACAGTTTGTTATTATTAGGGTCGATATTTGTGACGGTCGATACAATACAGAATTCTCCGAAACTCACATAGGGTTCACCATACATACCCCCAACCTGGATTAACTCCACGTCAGGCAGTTGACGGCTCGCAAGAATGAAGAGTGTATCTTCATCGAGTTTCGCATATTCGGTAAACTGTGGAGGAAAGCCTTCACCTGTCATGATCCACTGGCCGTTAACCTGCAGCCCGTGTTCGGTGAAAAATTCGGCAATAACATGTATCACATCCATTCTACGGGCAGGGATTGAACCGTCAGATTCCCAGCGGGTATAGGTGGTGTAGGAAAGATCCATTTTTTTTTGTTGTATGAAGCCCACAACCTCCTGTGGGGTTGTGCTCGTCGCAGCCCTGCAACACTTCAGTCTCTTCTCAATCGTATCTAGCATTCGCATTCCTTAACGGAAATTATTGCAATGATTTTAAAGGAAAAAGCTGCACATGGTTCGGGAATTATTCCCATTAAATGGGAATAAATTGCAAAAAACCCATTACTAATGGTAATATGTAAGCAGTTAATAAGTTTAGTGTTAAACATTATCATAAAATGACCTTTCCTTGACACTTTGACGTGAGAAGTGAGGGCGTAGCCCAATCGGAAGAGTTCTAATGGGGTTTTTTAGCATTCAGGGGTTCCGGTCCGTTTTAGCAAATTGAAGAGCCTTTTCCTAATTTTGGTTAAGGGTATTCCTAAGTAAAACTTAACTTGGAGACGATATGCCCTCACACAATGAATCGCGTTCACCGGCACCAATTATTTATATAGGTCCAGTCAGACGTAACAATCTGGAAGGATGTGCAGTGAAATTAACCCACTCCTCCGGCCGCGTCATTAGTGCATCTAAAATCGTTCAGGGTCTTATTGACACATACCTGGACGTGTACGTTAGCGAACTAATGGATAAATCCGTCATTAGTTAATTCGCCCGAATTATTCATAGCTCAGGAAATCCACGTCTTTTGTGGAGGAATAGACTAATGCTCAAGCAGCCTGCCACTCCGATAGCTGTACCGTATTCGACAGAAGCTGAACAATGCCTTTTAGGCGCGTTGATGCTGGATAATGACCGTTGGGATGACATAAATCTTCTGCTGAAAACTCAGGATTTTTTCCTTGCCGCCCACAGGCATGTATTCAAAGCGATGAGCGGATTGTCTTCTGAATCCTTGCCCATTGATCTTATTACTCTTAGCGAAAAGCTGGAACATGAGGGGAAGCTTGACCATTGTGGCGGCTTTGCCTATTTAGCTGAGCTAAGCAAAAACACACCTTCAGCTGCAAACATTCTTGGTTATGCAGGCATAGTTATCGAAAAGAGCCGTTTACGTGCTCTGCAGGTAATCGGCAATAGTCTTATTGCTGATATTCAAGTCAACAGGCTGAATTCACAAAAAGTTGCTGAGCATGCTGAAAATGCCCTTTTCCAACTCAATGAACAGGGCGCAAGTGCAAACAATTGCGAATCAGAAATTCTGGATGCCCTTGATCAAGTGCTAAGCAAGCTTGAAGTGGCAACCGCAATTGATAACGGCATTACTGGCACGTCTACAGGTATGGCTGAATTGGATTTCATGACTTGTGGCTTACAACCGGGGGACTTGATTCTACTTGCCGCCCGTCCTTCTATGGGGAAAACCGCTCTGGCCGTCAGTTGGTGCATCGGTGCTATCGAAAGCAGGCCGCAGGAAGCTGTTTTTATTTTCAGCATTGAAATGCCAACGGATCAACTGACCATGCGCATGCTGTCAATGCGTAGCCGTGTTGACCTTACCAATCTTCGTAGTGGCAACTTGAGTGATGAAGATTGGGGGCGCATCAGCCAGGGAGCAAAAGAAATCGCTGCCTGGCGCGATCGTCTAGTTATTGATGACAACAGCTTCCAGACACCGGCAACTCTTCGCACCCGCGCACGCCGCTATGTTCGTAAGTACGGAAAACCATCTCTAATCATGGTTGATTATCTGCAGCTTATGCGATGTCCAGATATGGAAAACAGAACGCAGGAAATTGCGGAGATTTCCCGATCTCTTAAAGCGCTGGGTAAAGAGCTAGGCTGTCCAGTTCTTGCTCTGTCACAACTCAACCGTCAGGTTGAGCAGCGAGCCGATAAGCGTCCAAACAATGGAGACCTTCGGGACTCAGGGGCACTCGAACAGGATGCTGACCTTATTGCTTTTATTTACCGCGATGAGGTTTACCAAACCAACACGCCACATCCAGGTCAGGCTGAAATCATTATCAGTAAGCAGCGACAGGGACCTACGGGCACCATCAAAACGCAGTTCGACGGCAAGTTTACTCTCTTCAGTGAATACCCTGAGGGTGGGTATGACTTAGGTTACGATTTCAGGAGTTCTGGGCAATGACAAAACCAGGTGTTATTGAAAATTCGACTGGTGATAATGAAAATCTGGCAAGAATTTTCACACTCGATGACCTGCGTGTAAATCCTGATAACCCGCGTAAAAGCCGTAATCCTCTTTTTGATGATTTAAAAGCATCGATACGCGCACGCGGCCTCAATTCCGTACCGTTTGTGACGCGTGATCCACGTCTCCCCGATGGTAAGTGGACTTTTAGCGATGGTGGCAACACGCGTTACACCATCATGCGTGAGCTTTGGGATGAAACAGGAGATCAGCGATTCTTCCGAATGACCTGCATTGAAAAACCATGGCCAGGTCGGTTTCAATGCCTTGCAGGGCACCTCGCGGAAAATGAAACTCATGGACAGCTGAATTTCATTGATAAGGCCATCTCTGTAAGTGAAGCGCGATTATTGCTTGAAGAGGAGCGTGGGAAAAAAATTTCTCTGCGTCATCTAGCAACTGAACTAACTAACAGCGGCCTACCAGTGCATTTTTCCAGCGTAAGTCGAATGGAAGATGTAGTGACGAATATCTATCCATGGATGCCTGTATTGCTTAAGTCAGGGTTCGGTGGACGTGAGCTTAGAAAATTGCTCAAACTCCGACATGGCGCTGAAAAAATTTGGGATAAGTATCTCTTTGAAAATAATGTTCGTACTGAATCCAACTTCAACAGTGTGTTTGGTGAATGCTGCCGTAAATTTGATGACCCTGAGTTATGGTCAATTGAAATGTTCACTGATGAACTTATTGGTGATCTGACTGATGCGTTTCCATGCGATGAGCTCGACTATGATGGCTGGTTACTTGAGTTACGCGGTGCTGATAAATCAAAAGTTGAACCTGCCGAAGACATTACTTTTACTGTTTCCCCAGCTTTGCCAGCTACGTCATTAATGGTGGCAAATGATGATGCAGCTGAGCCCATTCAGCCATCTGAAGAGCTTACTTCAGATGATTTAGTGCGCTTTGAAAATGATGACAAGGATAAGTTGCTGAATGCTCGGCAATCTTCAGGAAAAAGTAAATCAAAGGATTCATCTTTTTTGGCAGATCGGGAAGACGAAACCTACGTAACGCAAAATAATGATGATTCGTTAGAGCCAGTTACTCAACTAGACGGCAATCCACTCTGGCACGTAAATGCCCTTCAAGATGATATTGAGCATCTGCAAAGTATTGCCTGGCGTTTGTGCTGGGATGTAGCCAGTGCACATGGTTGTGGTGATGCCTTAGAAGCCTCAAATGAAAATGCATCACAGCCTGGCTACCGTTTATCTGTGCCTGCAGATGACGCTCATATTGTGGCTTCATTCCTTGCTTCGCTGGCAGTAGATGCGCCCTATCCGGATGCTGTGAACATTAATACTAAATTGCTGATCGGGTCATCTAAATCAGCCACACCAGTTTTTGATGACGAGCAAACCCTGAGCGTTTTTAGGCTAATCAGGATCCTTCGTCGTCTCCGCGAACTGCAGCGCCAAAGCGCTGCCTCTATTGTTCCTGTAAATGAAGGGTAACTGATGAACACGAACCTCTCCCGCGCTGCGAATGGCTTCTTGCTTGACCTGGTCATGGAGCTTAAAAACGGGTTTATACGTCGCTGTGACAAAATGGGTCTTACATCTGAAGAGATTGCAACGCTGAAGGACATGACCATTGAAGATATCCATTACATCATCAATAGCGAAGTTTCAGTGCTTTCGTTTCAGATAAATCAAGACAACCTTGCACGGCTGATGACACAAGCAAGAGAAGAACAAACGCGTAAGCAAAGGATCGACCGGGCTCTGGCGCTCGGGGGATCAATCAAACTCATGGAGCATTTTTTTGGGCTAATGAGCAATGATGTAGCAGCGCGTCGTCGGATCGCGGGCATAAAGGTTCGTGCAGGTCGGGGAACTGTGCTTAGCGATGAGCAGAGTACCGAACTATGGGAGATTTGGGCGACAAATGACAATAAAACACTTCGTAGTGAATCGGACGAAGGACTGGATTTGATGCTGCTTGCTGCTGAACAGATGGATATCTCGCTTACCGCCGTTTGGAACACAATTCTTAGGTGGGAAAGTGAAAATCTGACAGCCGCAACCCGGAGAAGAGCATGACACAGATTCCTGGAAAAAATTCACTGTAACCAATTGGAGGCGCAAGTGCGGTTTAACGAAATCATACCGGGTCTCAAAGCTCCAGTGACGGTTCCATTATCACTGCGTAAAAAAGCGGCAGTCGCGGTTCTACGATTCGGGCAGGGTGAGCGAAACTACAAGCGTCTGAATGAAAACAGAACCGGCTATTACAAAATCGATCTTGGCCCGTTCTGGCGTCTGCTTAGCCGTGATGAAGGGCGCACCTGGGAGATGATGAATCATGAGCGTTATAACACGGCTATGCGTAACTGAAACGTAGTCAGAATGCTGAGCGATGGCCTCTCAATAGGTGCAGCGCTCAGCATTTTTTTTGTATTCAGAAGGTGAATAATGACATTACCGGATGACAGCCTTATCCATCAGGCAGTCACAAAATTAACTGATCGGCTGACAGCACGTTTACCGGAAGAACAAAACAACTACGTCCGTGGTGGTCTGTTGTTCACGGGGAACATACATGATTCCATGCCGCGTCGGTTGCTTCTCGATCAGCGCCTCTCTCCGCTGGACAAAATGGGCTGGATAATAATCCGTCTGCACGCTTTGAGTAATGAAGGTGCCGTTTTTCCATCCTATGAAGAATTGCAGTTCCAGTTAGCAACGCCAGGAAAAGGTAAAGCATCAAAAGAGACCATCAGTCGGATACTGCTCATGCTGCGCATCACGGGCTGGCTAAGTCTCTGCAAACGTGTCAGGGATGATAAGGGCAGGGTAAGAGGAAATATCTACGCGCAGCACGATGAGCCTTTATCCTTTTCCGATGCAGAAACCTTTGACCCGCAGTGGCTTAAAACTGTGGCGGAAGCCTGCCTGAGTAGTAACCGCACCATCAGCACCACGGCCAAAACAATCATCAGTGAAATCCGGCTTGCCCCCGATATGCATCACCACCGCAGCTATCTACAGATGATTGAGGCTCGCCTGGGCTCAGCACAAATCCCTGATGAGTTAGCCTGCCGTGCCGCATTCGCTCAGGCAGGGTATCCCCCGGGTTCGGATTCCGAACTCAGCATAAAAGTAGAGGGGCAAACACCAGGTTCGGGATCCGAACACAGTGATAATGCGGGGAACGACAGCCGGGTTCGGAAACCGAACAGTTACGTACGTAGTTTTACTAATACAACAGATAAAACATACGTAACCGGTTCTGTTTGCCTCCCTGTTGACTTCGTGTCTCTGCTGAAACCTGAAGACAGGGATATGGTAAACCGCCAGTTGCAGGCGCTGCCGCCAGAGCGATCCGCACTCGTGCTATCGAATGTTATTCGTGCACAGCGTGAGGGTAGCCTGCAAAACCCGCTCGGCTGGTTGTTGACGGTGCTTAAAAAGGCCCGTCAGGGGGAACTTTATGCCTCTGATAGTGGGCGAAAAGTATTTGATCACTTAAGCCAGTCATCACGCCCTGAACTGCGTCCCTTTAAGCCTTCCCATCCTGAAAACCGACAGACGTGCAGTGAAGAGCGCGTCAGAGAAATCGTTCAAAGTCTTCGCGTGTCTGTTGGAACACAGAAGAAATAACAAGTCGGCCAGTATCAAAGTTTCAATGGTGCCGCTCAGTGTTGTGAAGGTTAATAAAAAAAGTGTTGCGCGGTGCAGTGATGATTAAAAAACGACCGGTGTTGCACTGTGCAACATCGGTCATTAATTAAGCAGGCCTTGCGGTAAACAAATTTTGCGTTTTGAAAATCTGGTTTTGGATTGTTTACGGTCCTCTCAGGAATGAGGATCCCAGCTTACTTTACGAAAGCCTTTGCCAATCAGGAGACAGCTATGGCCGAGCAGACAACACCTCAATCAGCGCCTCGACGGTCTGGCGGATTAGTATCCACACTGACTATCGAGCTGCACTCACATTATGCAATCAGGCTCTGGGAAGGGCGCGATCGTTCTGACGAAAAGCGCAATCCGGATAAGCGGCCAAAAATCCCTGGAATGCCGGAGGCTATCCAGCGTGCAGGGTATGCAGGGCGTGATGCCGCTGCCGGTAATCCCTTCGGTGAACAGATGCTGGTTAATCTTGAGGAGGCAATTCAGCATGCAACGGCGAACGTTGAAAAGCAGGTTAAAAAGTTAGGAAAATTCACGGCTGCTGTCCCGCCTGGCGTCACCATTTCAGAAGTCACTTCCTCCGAGCCGCTTAACCTCGATGTGTTCAGCCGGTCACCTTTGGGCTATCGCTGCGTGTGGCTGTTAGTCCATTACGACCAATTGGCGCTGAAAGCCTTTCAGGCATTTCATTACGGTCTGATTTCGCGTTCTCAGCGCGATGACTTTCTGGAAAAGGGCAGTAAAGCCATACGGGTCGTATACGGTCTGATTAAGAATTACCGGACCGTGCCGGTGACGTACGAGGATATCACTAACAAAACGGCGCGGGGTCTGGATGCCATCAAACGTCTTGGTCAACCTGACCCGGACGTTATGTCGGGTAAAAAACGCTCTTCATTCTCCCCACTTACTGCCGTTACCTCAGAGGACGATTAATTGAACAGAATTATTATTTCAGGCGCTATCTGCGCCCTTCTCAGCGGCTGTGCCGACACTGACTTTGCCAGCATGAACAAGAACATCAGCGATACCGCATTCAGTATCAGTAAAACCCTGCGCGGCAGTGATTCGGACTCAATGGATTCCGGCAACGGTATGCCGGTGCTGACAAAAGCGTCCGGTTCTACCGGTAAAAGTGCCAGTAAGCAGTTCAGCGTGCCGGTTGATATTGACACGGCCGCCGCGCGATTAAAGCGCCACTATGGCTATGTCAGTGCTGAGGAAGTTGAGCGTGTCCGTTCAAAAGACCGTAACAGCCGGTGGAGTGCTGCAGCGATTGAGGACGCTCATCCTGTCTGGGAAGCCGTTCCGGGAAGTTCATATCGCATGGGCAGTGATGTGGGAGACAACGATCATATGGAAATCGAGCTGGAAAAGAACGGCACTGGTACGCGGGTGTATGTGACGTACAAATCGCCCGTTGCATCGCATCTTACCGGGAGCGCGTTCAATAACGTCATGACTCAGGTTCGCCAGGTTGCTTCTGGTCAGACTCGTTGATACCGGAGGCCAGCATGCAGCTTTATCTATGTGAAAAACCTTCTCAGGCTAAAGATATTGCCCGCGTGCTGGGTGTGAGCCAGCGCGGGCAGGGATGTATTAACGGCGGTAACATCACGGTGACGTGGGCTGTGGGGCATTTGCTTGAAACCGCCACGCCTGAAATTTACGGCGAGCAGTTTGGCCGTCCGTGGCGGACGGAGGTGCTGCCAATTATCCCGGACCACTGGCAGATGACCGTAAAAAAAGACACTGCCGACCAGTTTGCCGTCATCAAAAAGCTTCTGAAGCAGGCCAGTGAAGTGGTCATCGCGACCGATGCCGATCGTGAAGGTGAAGTGATCGCGCGCGAGCTGATGGATTATTGCAATTACAGCGGTGCCGTTCGCCGATTGTGGCTTTCCGCGCTGGACGAAGCCAGTATCAAAAAAGCCCTCGGTGAAATGTTGCCGGGTGATAAGACTGAAAAGCTCTACCAGGCCGGTGTCGGTCGATCGCGGGCAGACTGGCTTATCGGGATGAACCTGACGCGGCTTTACACCCTGAAAGCCGGTGAAGCCGGAGTATCAGAGGTGTTTTCCGTGGGGCGCGTGCAGACGCCCACGCTCGCTATAGTGGTTAACCGCGATCTTGAGATTGCGGGTTTCACACCGAAGCCGTGGTGGAAGGTCAGAGCACAGCTGCAAAAAGACGGTGTTTCATTTGAGGCCGAATGGGTTGCTGCGGCGCAATACTGCGACGATGAAAAGCGGTGCGTTAACCAGCCGATTGCCCAGGCTGTTCAGCAGCTCTGCCAGAAAGCCGGCAGCGGCAGCGTGATCTCCGTTGAGAAAAAGCGCGATAAAACACCGGCACCATTGTGTTTTACTCTCGGCACGCTGATGGAAGTCTGCAACAAGAAATGGGGTTTTGGGGCTAATGAGGTGCTCTCCATAGCCCAGTCGCTTTATGAAAAGCATAAGGCGACGACCTATGCGCGGACAGACTGCGGTTATCTGCCCGTTTCGATGCGCGAAGAGGTCAGAGACGTGCTCCAGGCCATACAGAAGGCCGATCCGTCTATTACCCCCGAGTTTGCCCGTCTTGATACCGCATTTACCTCGCGCGTCTGGAACGACAATAAAATTACCGCACACCACGCGATTATCCCGACGCGACAGCCATTCGAAATAGCAAAGCTGAACGCCAAAGAGCTCAAAGTCTACTCCCTTATCCGGCTGCACTATCTGGCCCAGTTTATGCCGCTGCAGGAATCTGATGTGACGGATGCCACCTTCAACATCGGCAATCAGCTTTTTCGCACGCGCGGGCGTGTGATGATTCATGCCGGGTGGAAATCACTGTTCAGCGGGGCACTGTCTGAAGAGGGGGAGGAAGATAAGGAGTCCGCCGCACAGCTGCCTGCGCTGGAGCAGGGGAGCGTCTGCAGCGTCACCGGTGCCGACGTCAAAGATAATATGACCAAAGCGCCGCCGCACCATACGGAAGGAACGCTTATTGCCGCCATGAAAAACGCGGCCAGCCTGGTCACGGATCCCCAGCTCAGGAAGGTGCTGCGCGATAACGCAGGACTGGGAACGGAAGCGACGCGCAGCGGCGTACTGGAAACGCTGTTTAAACGGGGTTTCCTGGAGAAAAAGGGCAAATTTATCCAGGCCACCCAGATGGCGCGGGAACTTATCGCGGCATTGCCTGAAACGCTGACCAGCCCGGGCATGACTGCCCTCTGGGAGCAGGCACTGGATGATATTGCCCAGGGCAAAAGCGGGCTCAGCGAGTTCATGCAAAAGCAAGCTCAGTGGACCCGGCATCTTATTGAAAAAGGGCGTGTTGCTGCCTTTAAGATTACGGCACCGGTCGGTCCTTCCTGTCCTCAGTGCGGCGGACCGACCCAACAGCGCAAGAATAAAGAGGGTAAATTCTGGGGCTGCATGAAGTTTCCGGACTGTAAGGGGATCATTGGTGAGACAAACCGTAAAACACGACGTCAGGCGTCGGGGAAAGCCCGGGGAGCTGGCAAAGGGCAGAGAGGATCCGCGTCTGCACCGGAGAACACTCGTCTGCAAAATCAGAAAGGTTGACAGCTGCAATATTTGGCTTAAAGATGAATTTGCTTGTCCGTCGTCTCTGACGACCACCAATGATTCACTGGCCTGAGAGAATCGCCTTCGGGTGGCTGAACATAACACTCCTGTAGCCTGCAAGGGAGAACACATCAGTGTGGTAAATCTGCTCACCTTTGGAAGCAGATATCGTCAATCACGGCTCCTACTGCCTGGCGATGAAGGTACAGTTAACTATCAAGACAGTCAGAATTTAGCTGATTCTGACCCCCCGACGGGAATACTTCTCCCGTCAGGGCAGAAGTTTTCTCCGTCGAACCAAATTTGACCCTCACGGAGAAACTATCATGTCTGTAAATAACCCTTCCAATGCCAGCAACAACGGCAAATCTAAAGATTACTTCAACCTGACTATCAATGGGTTGGGGTATCTCAGCAACGTTCGGCAGGTAAATGCTCAGTCCGGCACCTTCATCAGTTGCGTGATTAACGCACTGTCAGGTCCAAGTGACAGCCCCTCTTATGTACGTTTAGACGTTACCGTTGCCGGTAAAGAAGCCAGCAGCCTCATCAACCGCTGTCAGAAAGCGGTTGATGAAGATAAGAAAGTGCTGATCGGTTTCGTTCTCAGCAATCCGTCAACGGACATTTTTCAGCTGAAAAATGGTGAGCATGCCGGTGAAAGCCGCGTCAGCCTGAAGGCCCGCCTGATTAAGGTGGACTGGGTAAAGATAGGCCAGGATATGGTCTTCAAGACTGAACGCGCTGAACCGCAACAGGCACAGAATGCCGCTTCACAGCCGCAATCTTACGCCGAAAACTCATTCTGATCGTCCAACCAAAGCCTGCTCTCTTCTGAGCGGTTTTTCCCTCACAAGGAACTCTCTTATGTCCTCACGTGGCGTAAACAAAGTCATTCTTGTCGGTAATCTCGGACAGGATCCCGAAATCCGCTACATGCCTAACGGCGGCGCGGTAGCTAGTATTTCTCTGGCAACATCGGAGTCATGGCGCGATAAGCAGACCGGTGAAAACCGTGAAGTGACCGAATGGCATCGAGTAGTGCTGTTTGGAAAGCTTGCTGAAGTTGCCGGCGAATACCTCCGCAAAGGTTCTCAGGTTTATATCGAGGGCCAGCTGCGTACCCGCAAATGGCAGGATCAGAGCGGGCAGGACAAATACACGACTGAAGTCGTTGTGAACGTAGGCGGCACTCTGCAGATGCTAGGTGGCCGGACACAAAGCAGTGGTCAGCAACAGTACAGCGGTAACGGGGGGCAGCCTCATCAGCCGCCGTCTGAACCGGAACCCACTCCGCAGTCAAACAGCAACGGGAATAAAGGGAATAACAAGCGTGGTTCTCAGCGCAACAATGCTGCTCAGCCCGCATCTCAGCAGCCTGCAGGGCACTGGGATGATGATATTCCGTTCCTCGGTCATGGTTATGGTATAGCGAAGCACGCCGCAGCTGTTCTCTGACCTTTCTCTGCGTTTTGACCGTTGCAGTAAATTTCACCATAATCCCTCAAAGGTTACTGACGATGCCTGTCATATTACGGCTTAATGGTTTTCGGTTTTTTTTCTATTCCAACGAAGGCAATCCGCGCGAACCTGCTCACATTCATGTGATGAAGGCCGGCACAGAAGCAAAGTTCTGGCTGGATCCGGTTGTAAAACTGGCGCGTAACGATGGATTTGATTCGCGGACGTTAAAAGAGCTGGAGATACTGATAAAGCTAAACCAAACCTTACTCCTGGAGGCCTGGAATGATTATTTCAGCTAAGGAAGTTCGGTTCGATGACCGCATTATGTGGGTCGAACTGTCAGACGAGCGAATAATCGGTGTGCCACTTGCGTGGTTCCCCCGACTTTGCAACGCGTCTGCCGAACAGCTGAAAGACTATGAACTGTCTTCCCGTGGGATCCACTGGGACGCACTGGACGAAGATGTTTCCATTGATGGCCTGTTAAAGGGGCGCGGTGACATAACGCATCCGCCACATCAGGTTGCCTGAAGGTGCTGATTAAAAAACGCTGACTCCGGTCGGCGTTTTTTTTGAAAACGCAAAAAGAGTTGTTGATAGAAGCGAGCTGGAGAGTTACGCACAGTGATGGCTGTTCACACTGTAAAGGAACTTTTCAGATGAAATTTAATGCCGTCTTTGCCACTCTACCGCTTGCATTGCTGGCGGGGTGTGTTGGGCAGCCTCAGAAGCTGCAGGATCGGGCACCTGCCGAACCGGTTGCGCCGGTCAGCGTATCCCGCAATATTCAGACGCCGGCTGATGATGTTTACGCGCGGACGCCTGAAGTGGTCCGCTACGAACGCTAT
>LIDZ01015616.1_pt72 | contig 13173 bp, 13 predicted proteins | sample 644651 | NCBI WGS metagenome assembly LIDZ01 (sample SAMN03856242, study PRJNA289617) | food metagenome | isolation source: wine grapes on drying loft during traditional withering process | host: Vitis vinifera cv. Corvina | place: Italy: Gargagnago di S. Ambrogio di Valpolicella | collected 2014-01
GCCCCCGCTACCGCGCACTCGAACAGGCCACCGATGATTTAAAGAATAAATATGGGGATACGATTATTGGACGGGCCGTTTCCTTTACCGATGCCGGGCAGATCAAGGATCGGGCTGGCAAGATTGGCGGACATTATAAATAATAATTTTTAAATAAAAGGATAAAGGGTTGATCTTTTCCACTATTGAGGCGACAATCGGATATATAACATTCCAGGGGAGGATCCGAAGACTTGGATAGCACCAGCAATAATAGCAACACGTCTATACATGAAATTATTGACTTATGCCTCCTAGCAGGGAAAATCATGCTGCAAAGCGGTGCGGAAACTTACCGCGTAGAGGATACAATGACGCGGATGGCTGCGTCCCTCGGCTTTCCGGGAGCGCATAGCTACGTAACGCCAACCGTCATCATGTTCACTACAAGTAGAATGGAACCAGTCAAGCTGTTCCGAATCGCGGAACGAACGACAGATTTGCAAAAAGTGTCCGAGGTCAATGATATCTCACGCCGCCTCAGTGAACGTCAAATCACAGCGGCTGAAGCCCGCGAACGGCTAGGTGTGGTGGATGACTCTGCACATGCTTATCCCGTCTGGCTGCAGATTGCCGCAGCTGCCCTGACAGGCGCCTGTTTTACGATCATGTTTAAAGGCAGCTTATGGGATGCGCTTCCGGCACTGTTGATCTCTGGGCTGGGCTATACGGCTGTCATCTACTTGCACCGAATAGTCGAAATCAGGTTCTTCGCGGAATTTACCGCCTCCTTTCTGATTGGCTTGCTTGCCTTCTTTTCCGTTAAATGGGGTATAGGACATGAGATGGATAAAATTATTATCGGCACTGTGATGCCGCTTGTACCAGGGCTGCTAATTACCAATGCGGTCCGTGATCTGATGGCTGGCCACTTGGTCTCCGGCCTATCCAAGGGAGCGGATGCTTTTCTGACTGCGTTTGCGATTGGAACAGGCATCGGACTTGTGCTGTCACTTTTTTAAAAAGTCACACGATAACTTATCCTTATATTTCTTGAAGAAACGGATACCGTCAATAAACGGACGGCGAAGCTGTTTCTTCTTGACCTATGTGAAAGAGGTTAGCTGTTTATGATTTTGCAACTAATAACCAGTTTTATCGCGACTGCCACGTTCTGCATTCTATTCAATGCGCCGAGGCGCGCGCTGCTGCAATGCGGAATTGCCGGTATGGTGAGCTGGATGGTCTATTTACTGCTGGACCAGCAGTGGGAAGCGGTCATTGCGACTTTCGGGGCTACCGTTGTTGTCGGGTTCATCAGCCAAATTTTTGCCCGCTCGTTCAAGATGCCTGTAATTATTTTCAGTGTCGGTGGTGTAATTCCGCTGGTCCCGGGTGGACTTGCTTATGACGCGATGCGGAAGTTCGTGGAGAATGATTATATCGAGGCGGTAAAGTTTGCTACCCAGGCTTTATTGCTCTCCGGAGCTATTGCCGCCGGGCTTGTGCTTAGTGAAGTGCTTGGACAAATGGTTCTGCGGAGAAGCAGATGATCCAGGCAGCTGGAGCACAGCAAACAAGAAGAAACGGCTTGATCGTCCTTTTTATGGACGGTATCCGTTTCTTCGAGAAATATAAGGATAAATTATGGCGTGAAACATATAAATTCTTATATTTAGCAAAAAGGGTACCATTAGCCATTTCCGGCTTAGTGGTACCCTTTTGCTACAAAATCAGACGTTTATGCTATTAATACTATTGCTCTTGATCCAGGCCATTGCGAGCGTACCTTCACCCGCATGAATGCCGGCGACAGGAATAAAGGTCATGATCTCTGTCCGTAAGGCTGGCGCCATATTCTTAACTTCTTCTTCCAGCTTCAGCGCTTCCTCCATATTGTTAGCATGCATAATACATACATCTGTGATCAGCTCAACATCCTTCTTTAAGTTATCGAGCAATTTCTGCTTGGTCTTCTTAAAGGTACGGATCTTCTCTTCTACAATAATTTTCCCATCATCAAAACGCAACAGCAGATGTATACGCAGCAGTTGGCTGAGTACAAGTTGAGATCCAGTTACCCGCCCGCCACGGTGAAGCTGAGTCAGGTTGGATGGGATTAAGTAAAAGGACATATTCTGAATGATATTCTCGATTTTTTCTTTGATCTCTTGCACTGAAAGGCCCATGTTCTGCCAATGAATCCCCCGCATAATCATTTCACGGATCGGATAAGCGCCTACCTTGGAGTCAATTCCCACGACATTCGCTTGAGCGATCTCAGCTGCCTGCATAGAGGTACTGAACGTACCGCTAAGATCTGATGAACAATGAATGGCGATAATTTCCGCGTATTCTTGCTTCAATTGTTCGTACAGCTCAATAAACTCACCTATCGGCGGTTGTGAACTGCTCACACGTTCATGCTGGCGCATTTTATCATAAAATTGTTCAGAGGTAATATCTATATTTTCTTTGTAGCACTCGTCATTAACCAGGAGGCGTAGTGGAACAATATATACATGATTGTTCTTGGCGAATTCAGGATCGAGCGTACTGGTGCTGTCAGTTACCCAAGCGATTGGTTTCACATAAATCACTTCTCTCTTTCATGTACTGAATGTCTGAATATTTTAGTGACGTCAAGACATCACCGTATTCATAAATTATACATGATAGGCAGCAGCGATACATATTTACCAAGCCTTTCAGCCAATCTTTTTTCGACATTTTTCGATATATATACATATTACACATGATAAATATACCTATGAAAATAGCGGTTCTTTATGTTATGAGAACATCTCAGCCGATGATTTTCTGGTAGCTGGCAATATCCAGTCTTCTGCCGAATTTGGTGCCAATTTCCTTGAAATAGGCGCTCTGCTCATATCCATTTTTCCGGAAAAGCTTCAGGCTGCTCTCGTTCTCCGCGCATACGGTAGCCACCAATACATGAAACTCCAATTCAACCGCCCGTTCTTCAATAAACCGCAGTGCACTCCCGCCTATTCCCTGGCCACTGCAGCCCGGCTTCAAATAGATGGTGATCTCACCAGAGGCATCATAGGCCTGCTTGTTCTTATGTCTGGTGATCAGCACATACCCTTGCAGCTCATCCTCGCGCAGAATAGCGTAGGACTTGAAACGTACATCACCATTTAGCACAGCATTCCGCATGTCAGCTAAGCTTAAAGGCTCCGTATGAAAAGAAACCGTAGTGTTCAGCACATAATAATTATAAATATCCAGCACCTCTGGCAGATGCTCTTCCTTGATTTCAGGAAATGACAGCCCGCTTGCAGTTATATCACTCATAGTTTAAGTTAATCCTCCCATATTGACGTTTCTAAATGATCCACGTACCGGCGCAGTCTGCCAGCGATTTTACGATTAATCGTTCCTTGCTCAAACAACTGCTGAACCTTATCCCGCTGCTCCTGAATGGCTTTTAGCTTCAGTTCCAGCTTCTGGTCGTCAACCAGCCCGTCCTTTGTCCAGCCGTTTCCCTGTTCTAGTCTGGCAATTATCTGCTCATATTTGCCCATAACCTGCTGAGAAGCTTCCTGATTATCTGCGTTCAGCTGACTCTTAACAGCTTCAATAGCCGCTCTGCACATCGCTATCTTGGCTATTTTGGCACTTTCAGCGTATTGAACGGCCTGATGTTGATCGTCTCCCTCGCGCTGGGCCGAGAATAAGCCGGCGAACAGCCGCCGAACCTCTGTTGCAGAGATTTTAATTTGCGAGTTCAGGGTACTGGCCAGAAAACCTTCAGTATGATCGAGCAGCTCTTCCATTCTCAGCGCTACCGGAGCCGTGATCTCCGCTTGCTCCAGCAAACGATTCAACTCTTTGCGCTCAGCATGCAGCCCAATGATTCGGGTCTTAATCACCAACTGGCGGAAATGCTCCGACGAGGGAGTATTCTCCTGCTCTGTGCTGCCTAGTCTCTTGATTTGGTCCGTGAACTCTGTCAACGCGGGCAATGCCGAATCCTGCTTGTCTTCCGTCATCATGCTTCGCAGCAGTGTCATCCCCGCATTCATTACAGCCGATCTGGCGGCTTGCTCCGAACCCACTAGAGTGACATCAGCTACTGCCTCTTCCTTGCCTGCAAGCAGCGGTAAGAAGACACTGGCAATCAGCAGCGACATCAGAATAACGCCTGCGGCAATGAAGATGATTAGATCGCGTTCTGGAAAAGAAGAACTGTCACCCAGCACCAGAGGAATTGAGAATGCCCCCGCTAAGGTAACCGCTCCCCGCACACCCGAGATCGAGGTGATCAGATGTGATTTCATAGGCACCTTCTCCATTTTTCGCAGCCAGCTTCCCCACAAGGAGAACAGATACACCCAGAGGAATCGCAGCACAATCAGCAGCGCAGTAATCGCCAAGACGTAACCGACTACCAGCAGGTTGTCCACCGCGTCATCGCGATAGATCACTTCAATCACGTCAGGAATGGATATACCGAGGATGAGAAAAACCATCCCGTTCAGTATAAACAGCAGGACGGACCAAGTACTAGCCGAGACCAATTGCAGCTTATACTGCGGAGATATGGCGCGGTCTTTCTCAATCGCATGAATCACACCTCCAGCAACAACCGCCAATATACCGGATACTCCAATTTTCTCACTGACTAAATAAATAATAAACGGAGTCAGGATTTGCAGCAGCATATGTATCGTGACGTCCTCCATACCCAATCTGCGGATAAATACACTGAGGCGAATGAGTAAGAATGCCAGTATTGCCCCGGCTACCAATCCCCCTACAGCAATGAGAATAAAGCTGAAAGTCGCCTGGCCTAAAGAGAATACCCCGGTTACTGTTGCCGCAATGGCGAACTTGAACGCCACAAGCCCTGAGGCATCATTTATCAGCGACTCACCTTCCAGAACACGGTGAATACTCTTGGGCAGATGCAGCCTTCCAGCCAATGAACTAACTGCAACTGCATCAGTAGGCGAGAGAATTGCCGCCAGCGCAAACGCAGCGGGCAAGGGGATGGTCGGGATCATCCAATGAATAGCATATCCGGCTATAAAGACGGTAGCGAACACCAGCCCAAGAGCCAGCATCAGGATCGGAGCACGCAGACTCCATAGCTCGTTTCGCGGCGTCCGCTTTCCGTCATTGAACAGCAGCGGGGCGATAAATAAGACCAGAAACAGTTCTGGCTCCAGTGACATATGAATGCCTGAGGGTAACAGTACGACAATTACGCCAAGGCCAATCTGAATCAGTGGAATCGGTACGAACGGAATAAACCGGTTCACAATATTCGATACTGCAATCAGTCCCAGCAGCACAAGTACAGCGAGAAATGTCTCCAATCTTCATCAGCTCCCAGAGGTTAGTTGCAATTATACTTCTCTACATTCTTTTGGAATAGTAACTGGATAACGTAATCGCCAGCACAAGCTCCAAAAGCAATACAGAAGATATCATGATAATGATCATCACATTCGTGCCCATAAATCCAAGTGCCAAAACAATAACAGTAAGCGCATATACGACAATTCGATTAATTTGCGCTCCAACCTTTTCTCTAATTCGAGTATTTCGCTCATCGTTCATTTCAATATTTTTCTTGCGCACAAGCTCTTCATTCTCAACCTTTGAAATGATCCCTGCACCGATTAAATTACCGATTCCCAGACAAAATAGTGCTGCTCCCAGACCAATGCATAACCCAGAGAGACTTTTGAGTGCTTCTCCAGTAAACACAAACCCGCCCATATAGACAGAAGCTGTACCCAGAACGGCTATAATTGCGTACAACCCTATTTTACTCTTATACATGCCCCTACTCCTCCTCATATATAAAGATTTCTTCAATATTCAGTTTAAAATATCTGGAAATTTTGAAAGCAAGCAGGATCGACGGATTATAACGGCCATTCTCAAGTGAACCTATGGTTTGTCTAGAAACCTCCAAAGCTTCGGCAAGCTCTTCTTGCTTGATGCCTCGTTGCTTTCTTATTTCTTCGAGCCTGTTCTTCATGTGGAGCCCCCCTACGGCGCTAATGGAAAGCAAGCTTTCCATTACATAATATCACATTCACCATAAAATGGAAAGAAGACTTTCCATAATCCCGAAAAATTCATAAAATATTCTCCTAGCTACTATTGACAAAAATATTTATATGTGATATAATATATGACCATTTTATTGATTAATAATAAAGTTTTAAGTAAACTATGCATTAGCCTTACGGCATCACTCTTATATACGAAATAACGGAGGGATTATCATGCATATTGCCAAAGGAATAGAAATGTTAGAAATTTCAGTGCAGATTATGGGAGGAAGCAACACAATCTTCCCTACATTGCTCTGGGATGAGGAAACAGCAGTATTGGTAGATACCGGATATCCAGGCCTGCTGTCCAAATTCAAGGAGGTCATTGAACAAGCCGGTGTCCCTTGGAAGCGGCTGCGCACAATTGTGATTACCCATCAGGATGTGGATCATATTGGCAGCCTGCCTGCCATGCTGGCGGAAGAGAATACCGTACTGAATGTGCTAGCCCATGAAATGGAGAAACCCTATATCGAGGGAGAGAAAATGCTGCTCAAGCATACGCCCGAGGCCTTAGCTGCAGCCGCAGCGATGATCCCGGCTCATGTGCCGGAAGAATGGCGGCAGAAATTCCTGTTCACCTTGTCCCATCCTCCCAAAGGACGAGTAGATCAGACCCTTGGAGGTGGTGACATTCTGCCTTTTGCCGGCGGAATTACAGTCATCCACACACCTGGACACAGTCCCGGACATCTCAGCCTCTATCATCAGGAGAGCCGCACTCTTATTGCTGCTGATGCATTAACCGTCCTAAACGGCAAACTGCACGGACCAGATGCTGCAGCTACACCAGATATGGCGACTGCAATTCACTCCCTGGCCGAGTTCGCCGCTTATGACATCGATACTGTCATTTGCTATCATGGAGGATTGTATCGCGGAGACGCTAACCGTCGTATTGCTGAATTGGCTCAGGCGCTGGCGTAGCATTGTGATCCCTAGGCAGACTCTGAGAAGCAACTACAAAGAAGGCACAGCCGGATTGAACGGGCTCTGCCTTCTTTTTCTAATCATATAATCACTTTCAGCCTGACTTATAGTTTCTTCACAATCAATCTAATCCCGATGTTCCACGGATCTCTAAACGAGGGGACGCCGTCAGTATCATCAACAGCATATCCCGCCTCACGCACACGTTCTACCACAGCCGTACGCTCTTCTTCACTAGGCAGCACAAGAGTAAAATAATCAATACCCGCAGCATCCACCGGGGCCGCTGGCGCACCCTGACCTGCCCAAATGTTAAGACCGATATGATGATGATACCCTCCAGCCGAGATGAACATAGCTGCATCCCCATAATGAGCAGTAAGCTCAAACCCTAACAGATCAACGTAGAACGCTTTAGCCTGGCCCAGATCACCGACGTGAAAATGAACATGCCCCATAACAGTCCCCGCTGGTAGTCCATTCCAAGGCAAACCCGCTGAAGCATCCATAAGTCCATCTACATCGACGGGGTCCGTAGCCATCTGTACATAGCCTTCCTTATCATGTTCCCATGTATCCCGGGGACGGTCCCGGTAAATTTCAATGCCGTTATTATCAGGGTCCTGAATATATAGCGCTTCACTGACCAAATGATCTCCCTGACCCACATGAATACCTGTGGAAATCAGGTTGCGCATGACCAACCCAAGACTCGGACGATCTGGAACAAGTATCGCAAAATGATATAGCCCTGCCACCGAATTACGACGCAGCACCTTAGCATGCTCAATCTCACGCAGAATCAATAACACATTCTGACCGTCAGCGCTCATCTCCACCTGGGGCCCAGTCTGCCGCAAAATACTTAAACCTACAACATTCTGATAAAAAGCTAGTGAGCGTTCCAAATTACTTACTCTAATCTGTACAAGACCTATCGTAAAGTCAGGATGTAAAGTTGTAGCTGCTGTCATATAACTTCCTCCTCATATACTTATCAAATTTCTACGTTGTAACTATTCCGGTTACATAGTTGCTATACTTATTATAGTAACATTATATATGTTTGTCAATTACCTCTAATCACAGTCTTGCAATTCCATTATATGTTATGTTTCATCACGCAATTTAGCAAAAGGCACTCTAAATATATCTAATTTTTATTCATTTTAAATTTGTACGTTATATTTGTTGACATGTTCCTAAAAGCTATTTATAGTAGCAATATAAGTTTTCAACAACCAAATGGCACAATGTTGTGTCAGCTACTTCAGACAATTAAAAAAGTCAGTCACGATGACGTGGCTGCACCGGCAATGAGGCCGATTAACTAAATTCGCAGGTATGCGGGTTCTGTTAGTCGGTCTCTTTTCGTCTACACATTTAAGGGGGAATTTGCAATGGAAGCCAAAAGTTTTCGGAAATCAGGTCATTTTCCAAGTTTGATGTCAGCGTTTCTGTATTTCGATGTGAGCTTTATGATTTGGGTTATGTGTGGAGCTTTGTCACTCTATATCACCAAAGATTTCGGTTTATCCGATACTCAAAAAGCGACTATGGTCGCCATCCCCATATTGGGCGGTTCCTTCTTCCGAATACCCATGGGAATATTAGCAGACCGTATTGGCTGTAAAAAAGCAGGGCTTATCGGAATGGTGCTCTCCATTATCCCTCTACTTTGGGGCTGGTTAGGCGGTACTAGCTTGCTTCAAGTTCAATCCATCGGATTCTTGCTCGGCTTCGCTGGTGCCAGCTTTGCCGTTGCGCTTTCCTTAGCTAGTCGCTGGTATCCTCCACAATATCAAGGTCTGGCCATGGGCATTGCCGGAGCGGGAAACAGCGGAACTGCGCTAGCTACCTTTTTCGGACCGCAGATTGCCCAGGCTTACGGATGGCATAATGTTTTTGGCATCGCAATTATCCCTTTAATCCTTGTCATTATTGTGTTTGCCGTGTTAGTGAAGGATGCCCCAAACGCCCCTGCACCTAAAACCTTAAAGGATTACCTCAGTGTATTAAAATTTGCAGATACCTGGTGGTTCTCCATTTTCTACGCGATTACATTTGGCGGGTTTGTCGGGTTCGCCAGCTATGCCAGCATTTTCTTCTATGATGTGTACGGTGATAATGTTCACGCCGGTGGTATAACCAAAATACAGGTCGGCTACCTCGTTACCATTACTGTTATAGCAGGCAGCTTCTTTCGGCCAATAGGCGGTTGGATTGCCGACAAAATTGGCGGAATGCGCTTCTTGACGATGCTGTTCAGTATCATTTCAGTATGTGCATTTGCCATTGCTACAATGCCTGATTCCTTCCTTCTCATGCTACTTTATACAAGTGTTATGATGGCTTGCCTAGGTATGGGGAACGGCTCGGTGTTCCAGATTGTTCCACAGCGTTTCTCCAAGGAGATTGGAGTCATTACCGGCTTCGTCGGGGCTGCAGGTGGTTTAGGCGGATATTTATTGCCCAAATATATTCTTGGACCGCTAAAAGAATCTACCGGCTCTCACGTGACTGGATTCCTAGTTGTAGGTTCTATCGTTCTAGTGACAACAATGATATTCTACGCTGTAACCCGCTCTTGGAAAAAGTCATGGGCTACCAAGGAATCTGGAGTTAACTTCTAAGACTGTTTGACTGAAAGTAAATCCGTGCTAAGAGCACTTCCCTGGGGGTGAACCAACATCAACATGACCACTACAAAAGTGAAAAGCGTCTGCCCCTATTGCGGTGTTGGCTGTGGAATTGTGCTCGAAGTATCCGGTAACCGTGTGGTCAAAGTCACAGGTGATAAAGAGCACCCTGCCAATTTCGGCAGATTGTGCACCAAAGGAAAAACTTGCGCCGAAGCCCTCACAGAATCAGGGCGAATGGAAACTGCATATACACGTCAGTCTCGAAAGAACGAACTGCTCAGTACCGGAATGGATGCTGCAATCACTGAAACTGCAAATCGCCTGCGCAGTATCCTTGACGAACATGGCCCAGATGCTCTGTCCTTTTATGTATCTGGCCAAATGTCCCTAGAGGCACAGTATTTGATCAACAAACTGGCCAAGGGTTTCGTCGGTACGAACAACATTGAGTCCAATTCACGCTTATGCATGGCTAGTGCCGGCAGCGGCTACAAGCTTTCGCTTGGATCGGATGGTCCACCAGGTTCTTATCAGGATATGGATCAAACGGATTTATTCTTCGTTATTGGGGCCAATATGGCTGACTGTCATCCCATTCTGTTCCTGCGGGTCATGGATCGGGTCAAAGCAGGAGCCAAGCTGATCGTCGTTGACCCACGCCGCAATACCACTGCGGATAAAGCAACTCTATATATGCAAATCAAACCCGGAACCGATCTGGCCCTGCTTAACGGTATTTTGCACTTGCTTGTCAAGAACGGACATACCGATCCAGACTTCATCGCTGAATTTACCTCTGGTTGGGAGAATATGCTCGAATTTCTGGAAGACTATACGCCGGAGCGGGTAGCCGAAATAACAGGCATTCCCGAAGCGGATATCCGCCAAGCCGCCCAATGGATCGGCGAGTCACCGGAGTGGATGACCTGCTGGACCATGGGGCTCAATCAAAGTACACATGGTACCTGGCACACGAATGCCATTTGCAACCTGCATTTAGCTACCGGAACGCTGTGCCGTCCAGGCAGCGGCCCCTTCTCACTCACCGGTCAACCGAATGCGATGGGCGGCCGGGAGATGGGATACATGGGGCCAGGCTTACCTGGGCAACGTTCAGTGTTAGTCGAAGCCGATCGTATGTTTATCGAGAAGCTGTGGAACATCCCTCAAGGCAGGCTGAGGACCGAAGTAGGCACTGGCACCGTATCGATGTTTCAGAGTATGCAGGCTGGCGACATCAAGGCCTGCTGGATTATCTGCACGAACCCCGTGGCCACCGTTCCCAATCGGAAGACGGTCATCGCCGGCTTGCAACAGGCGGAACTGGTTATTACACAGGATGCATTTTTGGATACCGAGACTAACCGATATGCAGATATTATGCTGCCTGGCGCATTATGGTCGGAAGGTGAAGGCGTAATGATCAATTCCGAACGCAACTTAACCTTGCTGCAAAAGGCCGTTGATCCACCCGGAGCAGCATTGCCGGATTGGCAGATCATCGCTCGGGTAGCCTGTGAAATGGGCTACGCTGCCGCTTTTTCCTACACCTCTGCGGCTGAAGTCTATCAGGAAATCCAACAAGCCTGGAATCCCAAAACCGGATATGACATCCGAGGCGCTACTTATGAACGACTACATGAAACATCTATGCAATGGCCCTGCGCTGCGGACAACCCAAGTGATCGCAATCCGATCCGCTATTTGAATAATGGGGTCAGTCAGACGCTCAAAGCATATGCAGATGGCAGTAGTCCACGCCTCGTATTTCCGACTGAAAGTGGAAAAGCGATATTCCTTGCGCGTCCCTATTTGCCACCCGCAGAGATGCCAGACAGCGAATATTCTTTTGTACTCAATACGGGTCGTCTGCAGCATCAATGGCACACTATGACCAAGACGGGGAAGATTCCCACTTTAAATAAGCTGAATCCGAGCCCATTTATCGAAATTCACGCCGAAGATGCTGCAACGCTTGGCATCAACGAGCAAGACCTTGTAGAAGTGCGCTCACGGCGAGGTTTGGCAAGGCTGCCCGCGGTTATAACCGACAGGGTTCGTCCAGGCAACAGCTTTGCCCCCTTCCACTGGAATGATGTGTTTGGCGACAATCTGGCCATAAACGATGTCACAAACGACGCTATCGATCCCATATCCTTTCAGCCTGAATTTAAATATTGTGCCGTCTCTCTTGTCCGAGCACCCGTCCAATCTCTCGAGGCTGAAGTGAAGGAGGAATCATATATGGCGCAAGTGGATCTGCTGAGCAGGATGCTAGGCATTGAACCTACTTCAACCCTGACGCTGAACGATCATGAGAAACTATATATTTCCGGATTTCTAGCCAGTTTGCGCACGAAGGATTCGATATTGGCTCCGGGCATTCCCGTACTTCCTCCCACTGCACCTTTTGAACCAGCCACAAGGTATTGGATGGATGGTTTGCTCGCTGGTATGTTCTCCCGCACCTATCTTCCTAACGCGGGACTCATTCCGGCACCTACACTACCAGCCTCACCAGAGTCCGCCGTTGCCTTCTCACCTGCGGTGGAGAGAGAAAGTACGTTGCCTGTCACTATTCTGTGGGCCTCACAAACCGGAACGGTGGAAAATGCAGCAATCAGCTACGCCAAGAAGCTCCAAGACTCCGGTCATAACGTTCGACTTGTAAATATGAATGCTTATTCCATAGCAGATCTCCCTAAGGAACATCTTGTCTTGTTCATGGCCAGCACCTTCGGTGCTGGTGATCCTCCAGACAACGGCGAATACTTCTGGCAGGCGCTAAAGGCAAATAACGCGCCTCAATTATCCGGTCTTCGCTACACCGTTCTTGCGTTCGGCGATTCTAGTTATGATCAGTTCTGTGGATTCGGTCGCAATCTTGATGTCCGATTGGAGCAGCTTGGCGCACAGCGGCTCCTGAATCGCACCGATTGTGATACGGATTATGAAGAGCAAAGTGAATCGTGGCTCAGTGCGGTCGAGCTGTCATTACATGAATCAGCTACTAGTGCCGCTTCAACTGGGAATCACACTGTCAGAGATATCATATCGGAACCCGCTGCGGAATCTACTGCTACTGTCGAGCTTGGGGTGGAAAATAGATATGACCGCAATCATCCCCTTCAGACGTTTATCCTGGCCAATCGACGGCTGAACAAAGAGACCTCCGAGAAAGAAATACGCCAATATGTGTTCAACCTCAAAAACAGTGGTCTACAATTTGAAGTCGGCGATGCACTGGGCATTTGGCCGACCAACTGTCCAGAGCTCGTCGAAGATATTTTAGCGGCCATCAAGCTTGATCCTTCCGTTCCAGTACGGGTTAAAGACCGAGGAGAGATGCCAATTATCGAGGCGATGCTTCGACACTTCGAGATTACTCATATCACACCTGGAATGCTTCAGTTCGTTCAGGAGCACTCGCACAGCAGCGTGTTGGGCGAGCTTCTTAAGAGTGAGAATAAAGCACAACTGAAGAAATGGCTAGGTGGACATCAGCTGGTTGATTTTCTACAGGAGTT
>LIDZ01015568.1_pt19 | contig 13157 bp, 13 predicted proteins | sample 644651 | NCBI WGS metagenome assembly LIDZ01 (sample SAMN03856242, study PRJNA289617) | food metagenome | isolation source: wine grapes on drying loft during traditional withering process | host: Vitis vinifera cv. Corvina | place: Italy: Gargagnago di S. Ambrogio di Valpolicella | collected 2014-01
GGGAACCAAGCTCCTCATTGCCGACCACATGGTTAGAATCGGAGGCTATAGGAGGCAAGTTTTGTTGAACAATAGAACCTAATACCCATCTCAGGAGGAAAGCAAGCACAAACCAAATGATAAATCCCAAAATACCCCGAATAAAACTGGTTAGTAGTAAATTGTTCCCATAATTAATAAAAAAGGTAAAAGCAAAACCTATCAATCCAAAGATAAGGTTTATCAAAATGTTTCCAATCATAATTATAATTCCTTAGCGCCCTTTTGCACACTACGGATATACAAAACTCCGGTGTTGCAGGCGATTTCAATCGTACGGCCATAATTGCCGCCTGTGTCTTCCGCGATTAGCGGAATTCTTAGTAAATCGAGCGCAAGTTTACAAGATTCCACATTTCGAGGCCCGATCCTCATGGTATCACTCCCCCCGGCAAAGGCAAACATTTGTGAGCCTCCTGCCATCTTAGCTACGATCCGACTCCGGACCGCTCCAAGTTCCAACAGACGGGATAAGAGCTCCGGCACTGCCGTATCTGCAAACTTTGCTATGTTAAGTTGTCCTTCACGGGCAATATCGGACGATGGCAGCATAACATGCGCCATCCCCGCAAGTTTTTTCCCGGGATCGAACAACGTCAATCCAACGCAGGAACCAAGGCCAGTCGTACGGATTAGACTCTCTTGGCTCCCAACGTTAAGATCAGCCATTCCTACTTTAATAATGCTCTGTTCTTCAATCATCTTCAAACGGGACTCCAAGAGATTTGAAGATTTTCGGGAATGATTCTGGATCGGGAATCAGAAAGAATTGCCCTTCAATTTCATTTTTTCCTTCTAAAAAGGTGGTGTCAATCAATAAAGCATTGTCTCCCATTTGACCGAATTGCAGCAATCCATAACTCAGAATTGCCCCTGCCATGTCCATCGCCAGTGCTGGCACTGTCGGATACATAGATAGCGAGGTAAAGTCTGCAAGTGAAGTGAGATAGGAACCTGCTAGAATATTACCAATTTCACTTAACGCGGAAAGCTCCATTTCGGTAAGTTCTTCGTTGTCCGACATTTCGAGACCTGCAACACGACTTAGTAAGCTTCTTGCTGCATCAGGTGTAAGAATAAAGAAAAGATTGCCCGGTGCTTCACCTTCAACACGCAGGAATATGGCATATACAAGTTCTTCAGCTCCGCCAACTTTATCAGTAATCTCTTCAAAACTCAGCAATTGAACTTTTGGAACCGCCATATCAATCGGCTTATTCAAGAGTTGGGATAATGCAGTGGCTGCATTACCCGCTCCGATATTACCGATTTCCTTGAGCACATCCATTTTAAAATCCTTGAAGTGCTTGAATAATTCCACAGGTTAGCCCTCTAGACTTTCTAAATGAACGATTTCACCCTTGTTAAGCACTTCGGACAAGTTAAGCATAATGAGCAGACGATCTTCTCCAATTTTGGCTACCCCGTCCAGATACTTAGCTTTGATACCACCTACAACGTCCGGAGGCGTGTCAATGGAGTCTCTGTTTAAATCTATAACATCATTTGCAGAGTCAACGATGAAGCCAACTTCCATATCATTTACAGATACAATAATAACACGGGTCTGATCCGTATGTTCACCCTCTTCAATGCCAAAACGCCCCCGCAAATCAATAACAGGAATAACTACACCGCGCAAATTAATTACACCCTTGATAAAAGAATATGTTTTGGGTACGCGGGTAATTGGCATCATACGTTCAATGGTTTGTACCTTTTCTACTTCAATACCATATTCCTCTGAGCCCAATTTGAATACGATCACTTTAATATCTTCAGCCATGGAATGAACCTCCCTGTTCTATCCTAGTTATTTAATAAAAGCATTTGGATCGATAATGAGTGCAACTTGCCCGTCACCAAGAATTGTAGCGCCTGATATTCCTTGAATGTCCGGCAAATATTTTCCGAGATTCTTAATAACAATTTCGCTCTGCCCGATAAAATCTTGGACTGCCATGGCAACTAGGCGTTCTCCCTTGCGAACCACGACAATTTCAGTTTCCTCTTCATCACTCTCATCATAATCAGGAACTGAGAAAATGCGGCTTAGTGAAAGAAGTGGAATGTTCTTATTGCGGAATTCAAGCATTTTATTGCCATGGATGGTGCGGATTTGAGATTTTTTCACAATTCCCGTCTCTACAATAGAAGACAATGGAATCGCATATTTTTCAGAACCAAGCCGAATGAGCATGGCAGAAATGATTGAAAGAGTAAGAGGTAGCTGTACAGAGAAGTTCGTGCCTTTACCTAGGGTAGAATATATCGTTACATTTCCCCCAAGCGAAGAAATCTTCGACTTCACTACATCCAACCCTACCCCGCGTCCAGAGACATCCGAAATCACTTCTGCGGTACTAAAACCTGCCGCAAAAAGCATCTGGTGAGCTTCTTCATCATTCATAGTCGCTGCTTGCTCTTGTGTAATGACGCCCTTTTTCACAGCTGACTTCAGTACTTTTTGCGAATCTATTCCAGCCCCATCTTCCTCTATTTCAATAAAGACATGGTTGCCACTATGAAAAGCCCGCAGATTGATCGTACCCATCTCCGGCTTACCGGCAGCAATCCGCTCAGCCACGGATTCAATACCATGATCAACGGCATTACGCAGTAGATGCACTAGCGGATCACCAATTTCATCAATAACGGTTCGATCAAGTTCAGTTTCGGCGCCAGTGACTACTAGATCTATTTTCTTATCCAGCGACTTCGCGAGATCGCGTACCATACGTGGAAAACGATTGAATACCGTATCCACAGGTACCATCCGCAGCTTCATTACAATATTCTGCAAATCCCCACTGACCCGGCTCATGTGCTCAACAGTTTCGGTCAGATCACCATTCTGTACTTCTGAAGCAAGCTGTTCCAACCGAACACGGTCGATTAACAGTTCACTAAATAGATTCATCAGCACATCAAGACGTTCGATATCCACACGAATCGTCCGAGAAGGTGCTCCACCCGTCTTGGCCGGTGCTGCTTTCCCTCCTTCTTCTCTGGCTGACGATGTATTCGACGAAGCTGCAAGAGGAACGGAGACTGATGAGGTCACCGGAGAGGTCACCGGAGCAGAAGTAGGTACTTCCGCAGTTGCAGCAACCGAATCTTGCCCTAATTGTCGTAATGATTCATGATCAAGTCCTACAGACGTTACTTTCTCGATCTCCGACAAGTTAAGAATCATAGCCTGTATTTCGCTTGCACCCTTTTGAGTTATGTAATAGAGTGAGAAACTTTGATCGAATTTCTCTTGCTCTATGTCCTGTACCGAAGGGAAGGATTTAATGACTTCACCTGAGCGTTCCAGAAGATCAAATACCATATATGCGCGTACCGCTTTAAGTTGACAATCCTTGCGAATCGTTACCTCCACATATAACACATTATGGCCTTCCTGCATGGACTGCTCCAGAACTGAGAATTGGAACTCATCCAGGAATACCGGAGCGTCTGATGCTTTAGCGGCCGGCTTCGAGACTTCAGCTACAGCTCCGCCCGCGTTAGGAACTTCACCCCGAACAATAGCTTGAAGGGAAGTTACAATTGCCGACACATCAGCTTTGCCATCTCCGCCTCCCATTATATCCTCAACCATAGATTCTAAAGCATCAATACTTTTGAATAATGTGTCAAAAATGAAATCCTGCATCCGCAGTTTACTATTGCGAACCAGATCAAGCACATTTTCCATTTGATGTGTGAGTGAAGCCAAATCCTCAAATCCCATAGTGGCAGCCATGCCCTTTAACGTATGTGCAGAGCGGAATATCACCTGTACAATACTAAGATCATCAGGATTTGCTTCTAGTCCCATCATACTCTCGTTTAAAGACTGTAGATGATCATTTGACTCATCAATAAACATGGATAAGTATTGGTTCATGTCCATTGTGAGCACCTCCCCTTCGAGTTCGCTTTTCCGTTATTTAACGGCTTGCACCAGCCTTGGAGCAATTTCTTGCAACGGCAGGACGTATTTAACACATTGTAATTCGACCGCCGATCGCGGCATCCCGTAGACAACACAGGTTTCTTCACTTTCGGCAAAGGTCGATGTAACACCAGAATCATAAAGAGACTTCATCATTTTTGCGCCATCACTTCCCATACCAGTCATCAACACTGCATGACGTTCCAAAGAGGTTAGGGAAAGCACTGATTCGAATAGCACGTCCACCGAAGGTCGATGGCCATTCCGCATTTCTTCCTTTGTAAGTGTAACTGCATATTGCCCGCCAGGAATTGAAATAACCTTCATGTGGTATCCACCAGGAGCAATGTAGGCAACTCCCTGACGTAATGTCATCCCCTGCTCTGCTTCCGTCACTTCAAGTGGGCTGAAGGTATTCAGACGCTGCGCTAACGATTTGGTAAAATTGGGCGGCATATGCTGCACAATGACAATTGGCGCAGGGAAATCGGCAGGAATATTCTCCAACAATGCCTTTAGAGCACGCGGTCCCCCTGTTGAGCAGCCTACAGCAACTAACTTACGAAGACCTTTGACACCTGACTTCCGGTCTGCAATAGCCGCTGGAGGTTCGGAAAACGTCTCAACAGATGGTTCTGGCACTAAACGTGAGCTAGGTGGAATTGGATGATTTTCCGCTTTAGAGCGATTTAAAAACTTCTCGGAAGCAGGCTTCGGTGGAGAAACTAAAGGCTTGGCTACTTTTTTGGGGACATTGTTGTCTACTGGTAGCTTTTCCTTCAATCGTCTTGCCGCTTCTATTTCTGGAGAAGGTTTAGAATCTTTTTGCGGTTTGTCAGCAGCTTTCTTTGGAATATCCAGGCTACTCTTAAGTTCTTCCAATGATGGTTTTAGGACTGGTATTGATGGTAAAGTAATGTCCGAAGGCTTGATCTCCGGAGCTTTGTTAGCCGCAGCCCGCGCTTCACGCTGTTGGCGGGCCAACATAGCTTCTCTCATTTGTTCCTTTAAGGATTCTCCCACAGCCATAATATCTTGGGAATTCGAAATTGAAGGTTTGCGAATAAAATCGAAAGCTCCCCATTCAAGTGCAAGAATTGTTTCTTTCATGCCCTCTTCATTGATGCCCGAAACCATGATTACTGGCAGCGGATGAGAGGCCATTATTATTTTCAGCGCTTCCAGGCCGTTCATTTCCGGCATTTCCACATCCATTGTAACAAGATCCGGACGAAGTTCATTCACCTTTTCAATAGCCTCGCGGCCATTTGCAGCTGTTGCCGTTACCTGAAAGTCAGCATCATTTTCGATTAAATCAGATATAATCTTGCGCATAAAGGCAGAATCATCAACAACCAAAACTTTATATGGCTTCATATCATTTCCACCTCTGTCCTTAAATTCAGAACAATTATTTGCTTCGCTTTAACCATTTGCTAATGAACCCCTTAATACCTTGTACCTTTGATACTTCCATATTACCACTTGCTAGGTAACTAAGTGCGAGTCTCTGTATATCTTTTGCTGCAGCGCTATTCGGAAAGGCAATCGAGAAGGGAACTTGCCGTTTGACCGACTGCACAACATGCACATCACTGCTTATATAACCTAGAAAAGGAACATCTAATTGTAAAAATCGGCTGGCAGCCATCCGAATTTTGTCACTGGTTACAACCGCCTCCCTCTCATCAACTGCTTGATTAACAATCAGCCTAAAGGAAAGTCCAGGATTAGAATTATTCACGACCTTCATCAAAGCGTAGGCATCTGTTATAGCCGTTGGTTCTGGCGTTGTCACCACAAGACAATCGTCGGCCGAGGTGATGAATTTCATTGTTTCTTTGGATAATCCAGCTCCTGTATCGAACAAAATGAAATCCATAGTGTCCGCGATTTGTGCGATTTGTGCAGTGAAATAATTAAGATCAGATTCTGAAAGTGAGAATAACTCATCCATACCTGAGCCCCCAGCAATAAAAGGGAGTGCGTTAGGACCCAACTGAATGATCTGTCCAATATCCGCTTCTCTTTTCAGCAAATGATATAAGTTATACTTGGCTGTTACTCCCATCAACACATCAATGTTAGCCATGCCAATATCTGCATCAAATAATAATACCCTTCTACCCATCGCTTTCAGCGCCAAAGCAAAGTTAAGAGTGAAATTAGACTTACCAACACCACCTTTACCACTACAGACAGTAATGATGCGGGCAGTGGACTCACCACCAGCAATACGTTTGGGGTCCTGACTTGATACAAGCTGTCTTAAGGATTGTGCTTGATCCATTATGGCCCCCCTGTTCCCAGCAGCAAGTCGCACAGCTGCTCCTTGGAAACCATCAGCAAATCGTCAGGAACATTCTGTCCGTTCGTCACATAAGACAACGCCAATGGATAATCATTCAGCACATTGAAAAGCGGACCATAACTGCCCGTTTCATCAAGCTTAGTAAATATAACTTTATCAAGCTGATACCTGCCGAAATGTTCAGCAATCATTTTCATGTCTCTGCTCTTAGAAGTTAAGCTTAGCACCAGGAACGTTTCACTTTTGAGTTCCTTGGCAAGTAGGCTCTGTAATTCTGCAACCAGCATCTCATTACGATAGTTGCGTCCTGCAGTATCCATTAACACTAGATCACAGCTTTCGAGACGGAATAACGCTCTCTGCAAGTCCCCAGGTGATTGAACAACCTCCAAGGGTATATTCAAAATGGCTGCGTATGTCCGTAATTGCTCCACTGCTGATATACGATAGGTATCAGATGTGATAAGACCTACTTTGCGTCCTTGCCTGAACAACTGTTCAGCCGCAAGTTTTGCAATCGTCGTTGTCTTGCCAACACCAGTAGGACCAGCAATATAGACGATCCGTGTATCCGATGCAATACCATAGCCGATCCTATTCGACAAGAATTTATCCAGTTGCTCTCTCAGACATTCATCAAATTGTTCTGAAACCCAGGTACGCCCATCCTCATTCCAGCGTTCAACAACGGTTTCGACCCACTCCTCAACAAGCACAGTGTCCGTTTCCTGTTCAACCAAGCGATCGCGTAATTGCTCCAGCCTCGACGGCAAATCCCTTGTTACAGATGAGTGTCGGGCAATCCGCTCCATCCACTGCTTCATATCCCTAATCTCACGGAGAACGTCATTTTCTTGCCCTGCTGCGGCAGGAGTTGTTGTCTGCTCCAATGCAAGCGACTCATGCCGCGTTTGTGTAAATGCAGATGATGCCTTACTGGATACAGAGTGTTGCAAATCAGTAGCCATAGTATGAGGTGGTTCTATAACAGGCTCTGATAAGACAGCAACTGAGCCTTGAAGCCCTACGGCTTCAGATAACGCTGCAGCGATCTCAGCAAATGAACGATTCTCCGCAGGCTTATCTGCAAATGCTAGCGCATTGGCTGAGGCTTTTTGGTAAGCCTGCGGCACAGCGCTTCGCGGTATGCTCTGTGAAGGAATGGGGCGCTTATTATCAGGAACAATTGCCTTCTGCTCTTTTTCAACAGCTGCTACAACTTCTATTTTCTTCTTTGTAAATAGACCCATGAATCCACCAATCTTGATTTCTTTCGTACTTAGAATGACGGCATCGCTTCCAAGCTCGCTGCGGATGGAATGCATGGCGTCCGGCATCGTGTCGACCACGTAACGCTTCACTCTCATAAATTCACCACTCCAACGCTTTGAATTTCAATATTTGGCTCAAGCTCACTATAGGACAGCACCGGAATATCCTGCATGGTCCGTTCAATTACTTGCCGCAAATACATACGGATTGTCGGCGAAGTCAGAACAATAGGCTGATGTCCCGACTGAAGAAGACGGTTAATCTGCTCTGTAAGCCGTTGATATACAGTTTGGGTTGACACTGGATCAAGTGCTAGATAACTTCCCTGCTCGGATTGCTGTACGCTTTCGGTAATTTTTTTCTCCAGAGTCGGTCCTACAGTAATTACTCGCAATGTTTCCCCAGCCTGCGAGAACTGTTGAGTAATCTGTCTGGACAACGATTGGCGAACATACTCCGTTAGAATATCAGGATCTTTGGTGTAAGTTCCATAATCGGCCAGCGTTTCGAAAATGGTGACTAAATCCCGAATGGAAATTTTCTCGCGAAGCAGCTTTGCCAGCACTTTTTGCACATCACCAATGGCCAGTACAGAAGGAATCAACTCATCTACCAATACAGGATAGTTATCCCGCAGATTGTCGACCAGCATTTTGGTCTCCTGACGGCCAAGCAGCTCGTGCCCGTGTCGCTTGATAAGCTCCGTTAAATGCGTAGCAACAACTGAAGGCGGATCTACTACGGTATATCCGGATAATTCAGCCCGCTCTTTAACAGATTCGTCAATCCAAAGGGCTGGAAGTCCAAAGGACGGCTCGACTGTTTCTATACCATTGATAGAGTCATCGTCATACCCAGGACTCATGGCTAGATAGTGATTCAGTAATAATTCACCACCACCAACGTTATTCCCTTTAATTTTGATGACATATTCATTCGGTTTTAGTTGAATATTGTCGCGAATGCGAATAACAGGCACTACAAGTCCCATTTCAAGTGCGCATTGCCGTCGAATCATGATGATTCTGTCCAGCAAATCACCGCCTTGTCCCGTATCTGCTAAAGGAATGAGTCCATAACCAAATTCAAATTCGATGGGATCAACTGAAAGCAGGTTGATGACACTCTCTGGGCTTCGCACTTCTTCGATCTGTTTTTCCTCAACGAGCTGTTCTTCGGCAATTTGCTTGCGATTTAAATTCTGTCCCATTGTATAGGCTGCGAAGGCTAATAAAGCTGCCAGTGGAAGAGTTGTAATGATATGAATAGGGGTAAAAAGACCTAAGAAAGCAATGGTAATAGCAACAATATATAATAGCTTTGGATATGAGAATAATTGCCTTGTTAAATCTTCCGCCAAATTTCCATCCGAAGAAGCCCGCGTAACAATCAGGCCGGCTGCGGTCGAAATAAGTAGAGCAGGAATCTGACTGACCAAGCCATCCCCAATGGTTAATAAAGAATATGTAGATAAAGCTTCTCCAAAAGGCATACCGTGAACTACCATACCGATAATGAATCCACCGATCAAGTTGATAACGAGGATAATAATACTGGCAATAGCATCCCCTTTAACAAACTTACTCGCACCGTCCATTGCACCGAAGAAATCCGCTTCACGCTCAACGCTTTGTCTACGCTCCCGCGCTTGCTGTTCATTAATCATACCCGCGTTAAGGTCGGCATCAATACTCATCTGCTTACCAGGCATAGCATCCAGCGTAAACCTTGCTCCTACCTCGGCAACACGTTCCGAACCTTTAGTAATAACAATAAACTGTACTACAACGAGAATCAGGAACACGACAAACCCAATAGCAATCTGTCCACCAGCTATCCAGCTTCCGAATGTTGCGACAACCGAACCCGCTTCTCCATAAGTCAGGATGAGCTTAGTTGTTGAAATGTTCAACGAAAGTCTAAACAATGTCGTAATCAGTAAAAGGGAAGGGAAGATTGAAAACTGAAGAGGATCCTTGGTATTCATGGCTACCAAAATGATAGTCAACGCTATCGAAATATTAATGACCAGCAAAACGTCCAAAAGCCAGGACGGGATTGGCAGAATCATCATAAGCACGATACCAATAATGCCTAGTAAGACTGTTAGTTCTTTAGCTTTCAATGTCCTTGACCTCCCCCGCCTTATCTTTTCTTACCCTTTAGCTTATATACATATGCCAACACTTCGGCTACTGCCTGGAACAGATCAGCGGGAACTACATCCCCAATTTCTGCTCGTTGGAACAATGCCCGTGCCAGCGGTTTGTTTTCCATAGTTACAACACCATGCTCTTTGGCTAGCTCCCGAATGCGGAGTGCTACAAAATCCTGACCTTTGGCAATAATCTGCGGCGCTTCCATCTTGGAACCATCATATTTCAGTGCAACTGCAAAATGTGTTGGATTCGTAATAATTACATCCGCTTTTGGAACCTCTTGCATCATCCGCTTCATGGCCATACTGCGTTGACGTTCCCTGATCTTGCCTTTAATTAGAGGATCACCCTCCATTTTCTTGTATTCATCCTTGATGTCCTGCTTGGACATCTTCAGACTCTTTTCATGCTCATACTTCTGATACATAAAATCCATAAAGGCCATGATCATCAGTACAACAGCGATTTTCATTCCCAGATTCATAGTCATCTTTGCAGCAAAACGAAAAATATCCTCCGTACCAATATGTGAGAGAGATGCAAAGCTACTCCTCTGGCCCCAAAGTGTGCTATAAACCAGATAAGCAATCAATACAAGCTTAAATATTGATTTCAGAAACTCAACGAAGGAGCGAGTGGAAAATATATTTTTGAAACCCTTGATCGGATTAATCTTGCCGAACTTTGGCGTAAGCCCTTCACCTGTAGCCATAAAGCCCACCTGAGCAACATTCGCCACAATAGCGATAATAAATGTAAGTCCTAGCAACGGAGCAAGCAGAATCAATATTTGAATACCATACTGGTTAAAAAGTTCCGTCACATTCTCTGGAGTCAGCTCCATTTGCAGCCGGTTCAGAAAAACATCAGTGAACAGCGACATAAAACGCTCTTTCATAAAACCACCAAACATCATCAAGGATACTATTGCAGTTAGTAGCACTGAAGCACCGGCTAACTCAGCACTTTTGGCCACTTGGCCTTTATTCCGTGCATCCTGTCTTTTCTTCGCAGTACCTCTCTCCGTCTTTTCGCCCGCGAAGTGTTGAAGATCCAGTCTATAACGCTTCGTTATTGGCATAACACTCTCCCCTTACAATCACCTATGGCTTATTGCCCATGATGGTCAGTAAATTATGCATGGACTGGAACATAATATCGAAGAGGTTCTGGAATAGCACGGCTAGAGTTGGCATCAATACAAGTAGCAACGCAAGACCCACAATAATTTTGAGTGGAATCCCGATAACGAATACATTGTACTGTGGAGCAGTTTTAGCAAGAAAGGCAAGACCCACATCGGTCAAAAAAAGCGCAGTTACTAAAGGAGCCGCCATTTGAAACGCCAGTACAAACGACTGTGCAAAAGTTCGGACCAGAAACTCGGACAAACTTCCATCTATCATTTTGAGAAACAAATCATTGTTAAGCGGAATCCATTTATAACTGTATACGATTGCATCTAGCAAATAATGATGTCCATTCATACTTAGAAACATCAGCATTGCGATCATATACTTGAAGTTACCGATAATTGGTGCAGATGCACCTGTCATTGGATCAATAACGTTTGCCATCCCAAAGCCAATCTGGATATCAATAAGAGAGCCAGCAGTCTGAATCGTTGCAAACATGAGATATCCTACGAAACCGAGTAGTAACCCTATTAATACCTCTCTGGCAATCAATAAAACATACGTAAGATCCTGAGGAACTGTGACTCCTGTGCCAATTGCACTAAATATCACTAATGATATAAAAAATGAAAGTCCAATCTTAAATGTTGTTGGAATACTTCGAGACGAAAAAACGGGAATTACAACAAAAAAAGCTGAAATTCGACAAAAAATCAACATAAAGACGGGTAAACTTTGCAGTATGGACTCCATATTGAAATTATCCAATGTACATATTGAGATTGCCCAAAATTTGACTGGTAAAATCCATCAGCTTCGTGATGATCCACGGTCCAAAAACCAATAATGCCAGCATTACAGCAACGATTTTAGGAACAAAAGCTAACGTCTGCTCCTGAATCTGTGTAGTTGCCTGAAAAATACTGATTATCAGTCCTACCACCAGACCAAGAATCAGCATGGGAGCGCTGGCTTCAAGTGCCAAATATACGGCTTGGCCAGCTAGACCAATAACAAACTCCGTACTCATCCCTCATGCCTCCTCTTTTGCGTCAGGGGTTAAAACTTAATAGTAGTGATTTTATGACTAGGTACCAGCCGTCTACTAGTACAAAGAGCATAATTTTAAACGGTAACGAGATCATAACCGGGGGCAGCATCATCATACCCATAGCCATCAAAGTGCTCGCAACTACAATATCAATAATGAGAAATGGTATGAAAATCAAGAAACCCATTGTAAAAGCTTTTTTCATTTCACCGATTGCAAAAGCAGGTACCATCACCGTTAGTGGAATTTCACTATAGTTAGAGGGTTTTGTCGTAGTGCTGTTTTTGCTGGTGTAGTTCATAAATAACAACAAATCTTTGGTGCTAGTCTGCTTAAACATGAACTCCTTCATCGGATCAGCGGCCTTATTAAGCGCTTCAGTCTGCGTTATTGTACCCTTTATATATGGCTGCAGTGCCGTTTCATTCACAGTAGCCAAAGTTGGAGACATAATGAACAATGTGAGAAAAAGAGCAAGTCCCACCAAAACCTGATTCGGAGGCATCTGCTGTGTTCCTAGCGATGTTCTAACGAAACCCAGTACAATCACAATCCGTGTGAAACTGGTCATCAGCATCAAGAAAGCAGGCGCTACACTAAGTACCGTAGTGAGAAGCAGAATAGATATAGAACTGGTACCACCACTTGAACCATCATTATTGCCGACTTGAATATTAATGTTAGGTATGGGATCAGCATGTATCGGGCGAATCATAAGTACGCTTAAGATACCGAGTAGCAGAAAAGCAAGGATTAGCTTTTTTTTCATAAATCCCTCGACTCATCCTTAGAGGCATCATCCCGAAGCAGCTCTTCCAGTTTCTCTTTGCGTTCAGGCGCATTACGAAGCTTGGATTGCAAGGTTTCATAAAAGGATGATGTTTCACTAAGTTCGATTTCTTGAGATGGTATTTCCCCGCGCAACTTACCCTTGATCTTAGCAATAAGGGGTGCGAGAATATTATTCTGGCCTGAGGATGGAGCCTCGAATGCCGATATGATCAAAGCTACCTCAGTTGGATCAATGACCTTATCCAGAATGGATATATTCTCACCCACCCCAATCAAATATAGGCTGCTGCCGATTTCAATAACCTGCATCGACTTGTTAGGGCCAAGTCCAACCGCACCAAGGGTGCGAATGGAACGGCTACTCATAAAAGTTTGATTTCGGCGTCCTAAAAACCGGATCAGCAACACAATAAGTACAACAATTACCGCAAGGACAAAAATAACTTTAAACAAA
>LIDZ01007079.1_pt1 | contig 13151 bp, 9 predicted proteins | sample 644651 | NCBI WGS metagenome assembly LIDZ01 (sample SAMN03856242, study PRJNA289617) | food metagenome | isolation source: wine grapes on drying loft during traditional withering process | host: Vitis vinifera cv. Corvina | place: Italy: Gargagnago di S. Ambrogio di Valpolicella | collected 2014-01
CAACAACGCGGTATCGCTGCAAGCCGAGTGATTATGGGATGCATGCCGTTCGGTGGCGGATGAACCGTGACCCACTGTCACGGGAAAATAAAGTCTTAGACTGCCGCTATTTTATTTAGCTATCGTGTCGTGTCCCGTTAGCTCAATGACCTGGTTATAATCTTTGGTACGGTACCGCTTGGTCTTTAACGACAAGTTTTTAGGCCGTCCTTTGTGGAATGGCCCTTTCTTTGTAGATGGACACGCTTATACCATGAAACACCATCGAATGCCAAACTTATCAACAAATGAGACTAAACAATCACTGAAGAATATTGGACCAATTGGGGTAATTGTTTTGCTGCCATCATTTATTACTTGGTATGCCTCTCTTAAAACTTCTTCATTATCAAATACGGCGACAATTTCCATAGTGGAATCTACAGATGACTCATTAGTTCCACCAAAATCACTAAGCATTAACCTAGTTCCAAGAATGTGCATTTCCGCATGAATAACAAATTTTTCAGGTTCTTTCCCAGAGTCGTACATAATTGAATCCGTCTCAGACTTAAATACCTTTTTATAAAGTTCAATAGCATCAGAACAAGCACCATTCAAATATAGTTGTGGTACTAACATTTGCCCTCTCCCTCGAATCAATTGTTTGTTGGAAAACAGTTACACGACCATATTCTACCATGCGTATTCACAATTAGGATCATATATTTAAGCATAATTTAAGAACTTTGATTGAACTCTACTGCCCGTTAGCATTCCTGTAGAGCGTTAATTATCAGCTTTGCAAAAAAACAAGCGCCTCGGTACGATGGGAGTACGCAACGGGTCATAGCCCTTAAAATTCCATCATTCAGGAGGACGCTCTATTATGAAGTTTAAATCGCAGGACAGACAAAATCAACTCATTGAAAAAATTACCGATCAGCATCTGGTCGTCGGGATTGACATCGCCCAGCAAACACATGTCGCTCGTGCTGTTAACTTTCGAGGAATTGTGATCGGTAAACCCCTATCCTTCTCTAATGATGAAGAAGGCTTTCAAATCCTTCTTCGGTGGATCCAAATATTGCAATCCACTCACGCTTTAACGGCGGCTATTGTTGGCATGGAGCCTACCGGACACTACGGGTTTAACCTTTCCAACTGGCTCTCGGATCGTCTGCTTGAAGTCGTTTTAGTTAATCCACATCTTGTGAAAAAGAATAAAGAGAACCGCGATAATACACCTTCTAAGAGCGACAAAAAAGATGCCCTAGTCATCGCAGATATGGTCAAAAATGGCTACTACTCATTCATTCGCAACACACCTGAAGCATTTGAGGAACTACGTGTATTTCTCTCAAACCGCGACTCTGTCGTAACGAGACTCGTTAGTACGAAGAACCAAATCCATCGCTGGGTCGACATTGTGTTCCCTGAACTGCGACAAGTCTTCAAGAACATCATGTGTACGGGGTCATTGGCCACACTTCGTCTTTTTCCTACACCCGAAGAATTGTATAAACTTCAGCCTCAAGACATCCTACAAGGTTGGAAATCGCTTATGAAACGGCATTCTGGTGAACGAAAAGCCAAAGCTCTTATCTCTTTTGCTAGCCGTTCTGTCGGCACTAAGCAAGCATCTCATGCCTACAAACTTCACTTGAAACAACTTCTCGATGAGTACGACCTTGCTTGCCTTCAGCTTAAAACGGTAGAAACAGAGATTGTTGCCGTTTTAGAACGGATTCCTTTTGCAAAATCTATGCTTGCTGTCAAAGGGATTAGTGCTATTTCACTAGCCGGTATTCTAGGTGAGACCGGGGATTTGAGCGGTTATGTTCATGGGAATGCCTTACTCCGTCATGCTGGCCTAAACCTCGCAGAAGCTAGTTCAGGCAAATGGACCGGACAAATGAAGATTAGCAAACGCGGACGATCTCGCCTCCGTCGTTTCATCTTCATGATGACCATGAGTTTAGTAGCAAACAATTCAGAGTTCAAAGCTATGCATGCCTACAATGTACAGGTGAAAAAGATGAAGAAAATGAGGTCCATTATGAAACTGTGTGGCAAACTAGCTCGAATACTCGTTGGGATGGCTCGCCGCGGTGAAGCCTACAGCCCTCCTAAAACGTTGCCTATTCAGCTAGCAGCTTAACCGATAATCTACCGTTTCGTTGTACGAGTTTTGGCTTATTCGCAGGATTTCAAAGAAAGCACGGAGTACCGGATGTATTAAACCAAAGGGCACCGACCCGTACCGTTAGCAAGACCGGCCTCCACCCCTTGGATAGGTGTAACGAAGGAATGAGAGGGCTATGACCCGTTGAGACATGGGAGTGAAAGCCTCCAAGGGCATCGTGGAGAATGCGTGCATAAAATGGAATTATATGGGATAGTATTTATTCCCCTCTATTCCCGTGCGCCTTCATGTTGCCGAATTCTAACACGGAGTTCCCCTTCTGGTCTTTCACCCCTTACCAACCGGACGGAATCCTGCGAATAAGCGAGCATTCATGAGAAAACTATATCGTACCGAGGGAGCTTAATAAAAAGAACAGGCTACGTAGCACCTGCTCATCATTGTGTATTATTCAACTAAAGTGTCCCGTTAGCGGAACGGATGTCCGGATTCAATCGGGAACGGTAGATTGACTCGTAATAACGGATCAGATCTCCGCGTCTTCCTCTCCTAAGCATCCGAAGTCAGCCAAAGTCAGGGAAGTCATCTTCCAAGCCGAATTGATCCATCGGGAAGTTGCGGAATCCAAGCGCCAGCGCAGGGGAATCCGGTCTAACGCGATAATCGCCTCCCTCGGGATCGATAAACAACGGGTCGCCGAATACGGAATGGGCGTCCCAACCCATCGCCTGCCAATCGGACCATTCGTACGTCTCGGTCCGGCTCCCTAACGGACGGTAATGAACTCTAGCAAGAAACCGTCCCACATCGCTGTAGAACACATTGCCATCCAGCTCCCGCACCCATGCGCCATGAACGGGAGGGCCGATGAACTCATACAATACGCCTTTGGACACGCCTTTCTGGAAATCGATGTCGACCTCAGGGTTGTCCCATTCGCTGTCCGCGACGACGATGTTCCGGATGAACCGGTCGCTGTTCCCCTCGTATCCGATATGGATGCCGGGAGGATTGGCCCCGTTCACGAAAATATTGTTTTCGACCGTTCGGTGATCGCCTTCCCGCAGTTTAATCGATACGCCGATGCACAAGTTTTCCCGCACGACGTAATTGGAAGAGCCGTCATCCAGGTCGATGCCCCATCCTTTGCGATCGCGGAACCGATTGTTGCGGATGACGACCGGCTTCCTGGCATCCAGACAAACATCCCCGGCGCCATGCGACGCTGGTCCGTGGGATTGGGACAGGCACCAGAATCGGTCTCGTCCCCATGAATTGAAGGGGCCGTGATCCCCAGTCTCCCTAACCGTGTCGTAGATATCGTTAAACTCAATGACGTGCCCGCCCCAAGTGCCGTCGTTTATGCAAATAGCAGCTCGCGGCAGCCGGAATATTTCGTTATGGCTGACGATATTGTCCCGGCTGACCGAGATGAACACGCCGGCCGTCTGCTTCCCGTATACGCCGATATCGTGGATTTTGTTGTTGCTGACCGTAATTTCGGCAGGGTAAGCATGCTGGCTACCGAGCGTGAGCGGCTTGGAGCCGACCAGACAAACGCCGCTTTCTCCGATGTCATGCATCCAGCAGCCATGTACCCGGTTCCCCCGGTTGTACAGGCTCATGAACACGGCATTTCCCCCCACGGCGTCGAAGAGGCAATACGCGATCTCGCAATGCTCCGCCCCTTCCAGTAAGACGGCTCCTCCTCGGTGAATCGTCCAGTCTCCAAGCGATGGCGCCTCGTAAGCTTGAAGGTAAGTCGGCGCCGCATGCCTAAAGGTTAGTCCGATAAACGCTACATGCCGAACGGGATTCCGCTGCGTTCCCCTGCATAAGACGATGCCATCCAAGACCGGCACTTCCACGACGGCAGCAAGGAGATCGAGGCCGTCAGGCGGATAATAATAGAGAAGGCCGCATTCCCGGTCCGCATACCATTCGCCCGGTGCATCCAGCTCCTCGAACACGTTCTCGATGTAATAATCGGAACGCTGGTCGATGCCGGTGCCATCGGCCCCTTGCATAATGTCGTTAATCTGATTTCCGCCGTCGCCGAGACGGATGAATCCCGCTTCGCGGTCAACTTTCTTCACGCGCCATTGCAGGTTGCCCCATCGGTTTTTGCCAAAGATGTGCACGACCGCATCTTCCGGGTGAGCCCAATCCTTGTCGGTAAATGTGACGGGGTCGAAGGCGAATTCGGCATGAGGCCACGCAGCCGGTTCATGGAGAGGACGCAAATAAGCAGGTTCGCCATTTAAGGTATTCGGATAGCGGGCCCGTGTCTGCCTCGCGCCGTTCACGTACAGCTCGGTGAACAAGCTCTCCTTCGAGACGCCTCGCCACTCCGGGATTTCGCATACCCAGATGCCGTCCCGGTACGGCTCCCATTTCCCGTGAAGCCGCATGCCTCCGCTAACGACGGGACGCTCGCCGGGGTAGGCCCGGTAGCGAATCGGAGCTTCTTCCGTCCCGGAATCCTCCGCCGTCAGCGCGAACGTCACGCCCACGTAATGCGTGCCTTCCTGCAGCCATACCGTTGCCGAGCGCACCCCCGCTGTTCCCGTACCTCTAAGTTCCCTTCTTGCCCGATCCAAGGTGGCGAACGGCTCGCTCTCCGTTCCCGGAGCGCGGTCGTCCCCATGCGGGCTAACGTAATAATTGACCTGCGTCTGTTCTTCTTGTCGCATTGTTCCATCCTCCTAAACGCTTTGGCTTCGCTAGCTTTCGCCTAATCTTTTACTGCTCCAGAAGTAATTCCACTCGTTATGAACTTCCGCGCAAACATAAAGATGATAACGCCCGGCATCCCCAGCACAACAAGTGCGGCGTTAAATTTCCCCAAATCGGCGGGCGAGAAGCCGAACAAGCCTTTTAGCGTATTGACAGCCACTGTAGCCGTCAGCACGGACTTATCCGTTAGGAACATGAGCGGCAGCAGAAAATCTTGGAACGACCACATGATCGAGAGCACCCCCAGATTGATTAGTGCAGGGGTAGATAACGGCAAATAAATGTAGATGAAAGCCTGCAGCTTGGAAGCCCCGTCAATCGAGGCTGACTCCATTAGCTCCGGCGGCAAATTGTCGTAGTAATTGCGCAGCATCAAGACGGCGAACGGCAGCGTAAGCACAGCTTCCGCGAAGATGACGGCCCAAAGGGTGTTGTAGAGATCCAAGTTTTTCAAAATGTAATAAAACGGAATCAATATCACGACGCCTGGCACCGCAAGGCATAGAAGAACCGATACGTATATGGCTTCCTTCGCGTAAAATCGAAGCTTGGAGAAAGCAAACGCGGCAAGAGCCCCTATCGACAACAGCAGAAAGGTCGAGCCGATCGCAATCAGCCCCGAGTTCATGAACGTGCCCATAAGCGAGATGCCGTTCAAGTCGCTGGTGAACAAATCGACGTAATTCCGAAACCCGTTCACTTTCAGCGAATTGCGGATAGCGGTATAAAATGGGAACAGCCATACTAGGGCAAAAGCATATAAAAATACGCTAATGATTCTCTTCTGCTTACGATTTGCGAGATTGAAATTCATGCCCGTCCCCCCTTTCCTGTCCGAGGACGATAAGCGATAAGCTGGATGACGGATATCCCCAAAGCGATAAGGAGCACGATGACGGATGCCGCGCAGACGTAACCGATATTCGCCCCGGCGGACCGGGCAAAGGAATAGATATAGACGCTCGAATTTTCCGTTGTGCCCGCCGGACCGCCTTGCGTAAGCAGGAACACCCTTTCGAATTCGCGGAAGCTGCCGAGCAGTGTGGACAATATTATCGTCTTATGTGCGTTCTTGAGCAGGGGAAACATTACATTCCACAGCATGCGTCCAAGTCCCGCTCCATCGATAACGGCCGCTTCAAGTATGCCGGCATTGATTGTCGTCATGTCCGCGTTATAGTACATCATGGGCAGCCCGATCAGAAACACGGAGATGGAGATGATGGACATGTAAGCGAGCGTCGGATCGCTTAACCAACGCTGGGCAAGGAAGTCGAGACCAACGCCATGTAGCAGTTGGTTCAGCGTACCGAAACGAAACTCCAGCATGATGGAGAATACCATCGCGATCAGGGCAAGCGGCATGAAGGATGGGATAAAAAACAGCGAGCCAAGCAGCTTGGATCCTTTAATTCCCATGTTCAAAACGACAGATACCAAGAATCCGACCGACAAACTGATCAGAATAGCGGCGGCCGAATAGACTAAATTATTGACAATCGAACGTAAAAATCTGCTGTCCGACAAGGCGATGCGATAGTTGTCCCAGCCTACGAATGTCGCGTCCCTGAACGCCAGCGTCTGGTCGTAGAAGCTGGCATGAATGATAAAATAAAAACCGTAAACCAAAAAAACGGAAAACAACAGCAGCAGCGGCGAGATAAACATAAACCCGACTACATGTTCCCTGCCTGTGATTTTCATAAGATGCACACTCCCTTCTTAGCAGGACAGGAGCGGCGGCCTGCCGCTCCTACCGGGCTATCATTCGTTCGGGTATTTGCCCGTCTGGAATTCTTGTTCAATCGCTTTGGCTGTCTCTTCAGGCGTCTGGCTACCTATGAGCAGCTTCTGAAGCTGTTGTCCCGCGACGTCGGAGAACGGTGAATTGTTGTTCCGGTCGGCCGACGGGGCGCTAAGCAGATCAGATAACGTCTTATAGGATTGCTGCGCCGTCGGTGTCGTCAGAAGAGAAGCATCCGGCTTGAAGCCCGTCTTGTTGGTCGAGAAGGCGAACGTCGAGGCGAGCATGTCGTTGCCTTCGCCGAATACGAGGAAGTCGATCAGCTGCATCGCTTCCTTCGGATGTTTGGAATGCTCCGGTATGCCGATGCCGAGATCGATGAAGGATCGGATCGACGGTTTTCCGCTTGCTTCGATGGCCGGAATAGGCAGAACGCCTACGTCGCTCACGTCCACTTGGTTGGACTTGCGGAAGCTCTCCAGCAGCAGGTTCGCCTCCCAAGTGCCTTGGATAAAGAAAGCCGCTTGGCCAGACGTAAAGGCGGTACGGGAAGACGTATAGTCCATATCGAGCACGTCGTCTTTGCTTATGATGCCGTCATCGAAAATTTCCTGGAAGCTAGCAACTGCCTGCGTAAACTCAGGTCCGTCCAGCTTCTTGCCGTTGTATCGCCACTGGTTGAACAGGTCGGATTGCTGACCGGCGATCGTCCAGACGAGCTCATCCAAAATCCATGCGTCCTTGCCGCCGACGGCTACGGACAGCTTGTCGCTCTTCGTCTCGCGAAGCTTATCGGATACGGCCTTCCACTCCGCGTAGGTTTGCGGTGCAGGCAGACCAAGCCCATTCAAAATGTCTTTGTTGTAATACATAACCATCGAGCCTACAGAAGCCATCGGCAAGAACTTCAGGCTGTCCGCCTGGGACTTCGCTTGCGCGACGCTGTTCTCGCTAATGACCGATTGCCAATCTGGCCGCGCTTCGGACAGCAGCTCCTCTAGCGGCAGCAGATCCGCCTGAATTTGCTTCGGCATCGCCCCGGTCTGAACGCCTACGACATCCAGGTCTTCCTGCGTGCTGAGCGCCATCGGCATCTTCGTCTGGAAGTCTTTGCTCTCCATGACCGTAAGCTCGACTTTAATGCCCGGATGCGTTTCTTCGAATTTCTCGATAACCGGCTTGTAGAGATCCGCGGACGGATGCCACGTCCAAAATTTCAAGGTGACGGACTCCTCGCCGCTCGCCGTCGCGGACGGCTTGCCGCTTTCGGCCGGCGTACTGGCATTTGGCTCGCCGCCCCCGTTCGATGTGCCGCACGCGGCCAGCGTCATGGCAGATACGAGGAGCACGCTTAGCAACGAATAAGTTTTTTTGACTGGTTTCTTCATGAATAATCCCCCTTCGAGCATGTATGAAGCGCTTACAAAAAAAAGCATAACATGCTCCGAAAGGGGCACCCATGGACATTCCACATGAGTCGATATGGAAATCTTACATCTTTTTAGCGGGGATATTGGAACTCGGGGATGCCGCGATCAATCGCGGATTGCTTGCGGTAATTGTCCATACCGGTGAGCGCCTCCCGGGTCGTAATGGCGCCTGTCATCGCTTGCCGGACCCACTTGGCCATCTCATACTGGCTGTAGCCTATGATAAACGGAGTGACGGAGGGGGAAGTGTGACGATCGATCTGCTCCTTGTTCTCCACATATTGAGGGGTTGGCTGATTAGTCGTCACGCTGTAGAAATACGTTCCCGTCTTCAGATCGCGGTAAATGTCATTCAGCACGGAGGGCTGTGCAAGGAAACGGATGAACTGCATCGCCTCCTCGGCATGGCTGCCGTTTTTGTTGACCATAAGCATGGCTGCATTCGGTCCTTCGTACAACTTGGCGTCCTTGCCACCTACGAAGAGGGGCATTATCCCAAAATCGCCTGCCAAACCGGGATATTTCTCCTCCAGATCGGAATACAAATAATCGTCCCATGACATGACCATAGCGTAATCGCCGCTATGCAGCGCGGTCGGCAAGCCGTCCCAGTTGTTGCTGGCCGAATCGCTACCGAAATACCCGTGATCATACATCGTCTTGTACCAATCGACGACTTCCTGGACAGCCGACACGTCGGCCAAATTCACTTGGTTCGCATTCAGCGCTTCCACCAATCCCGGCGTTCGTTCGGCTGCATAATCCATGCCGAATTGAGGCATTAGCGGCCATACGTCTTTGCTAGCCAAATAGACCGGAACGATGCCTGCCTCCAACAACCTCTCGCACAAGGAAAAAAATTCCTCCTGCGTCTCAGGAACCCGCAAGCCCAGCTTTTCAAATATGCGTTTATTATACAAGGTCCCACTGGTGGAAGCCATCCATAAGGGCAAGCCGTACAGCTTGCCGTCCTTCGACAGGCGCGGCTTCACCTCTTCGGTCAGGTCTGCCACCCAGTCCTCACCTTTCATATCGACGAAGTTACGCTCCGGATGCACGTCGCTGAGCGCAGCCCCTCCGAAGTGCATGACCAGGTCCGTAATTTCGCCAATCGCGACCCTCTTGCTGATTAATGTATCGACTGTGTCGATTGGAAGAGCCTGCAGCTCGATCCGGTTGCCGGTCTGCTCCTCGTAGAGCGAGATAGCCCGCGTCAGAATCGGCTTGACCGTCCAATCCTGATTGGCCATCAGCGTTAGCGTAATCGCCTGCGACTTGCCCAGTGCGACATCCGTCTCATTATTTCCTGTGCTGCATCCGAAGAGGAGCGCAGCGAAGACGAGCATCAGTATAACACTCGTACGGATGAACTGCCCGTTACATGCCCCCGTTCTGCCCATCCTTCGCCCTCCTATCCTTGTATTCCCTAGGGCTGATCCCCGTCGCGTTTTTGAATACTTTGCTGAAGTACAGACTGTCTTCGTAACCGACGAGCTCCGCGATCTGGCGGAGCGACAGCTCCGGCCGTTCATGGATGAGCGCGATCGCTTTGTCGATGCGGAGCTTCGCCAAATATTTTCCAGGAGGCATGCCGACTACGTTGCTGAACACGTTTGAGATATACGTTTTGTTATAGCCGAACACTTGCTGAAGCTTGTCGCTTCCGATCGGCTCCATGAAGTGTTCGTCCAAGTAACGCCGGACGCTTTCCATCAAGTCTTTCGCCGAACGGTCCGGGCGGCTCTTGGCCAAAGCCGCGTATCCTTCCTTCATATATCCGCAGAACTGCTTTACCGCTTCATCCAGTGTTCGGCAGACGGATAAAAGCTCGTTCGCATCAAAAGCGGCAATTGTCGAAGCGATTTCCTTCGGCCAATGTGCATGGAAGGAACGGACGATCGCTGCGAATAAGCTCTCCACCTCGGGCTGCCCGTAGCCTTCTTTACGCCACTCTCTGACCCATCCTTGCATAGCCTTCTCGAACGATTCATAGTCAACCGAATGAGTCAGACTGCGGCAGGCATGATCCAGCTCAGACGACAAGACGAAGCTAGGACGCCGCATATCGCCTTGCATCCATACACGCGCTTCGCCGAATCTCGTCTCACGGGCCAATGCTTCCCTGAGCGTACGAAGCGTAACCGCGAGATTCTCCTCGGCAACAGGCTCGGAGACGGCCATATTAACAGCCCCTTCATCCGCTTTCGCATGGGATGTCCATGCGGCCAGCATGGATTCCGCAGCCTCCCGGTGAACGGTTCCCGATTGTGGGCCCATTAAGGCGCGAACCGTGATTCTCTCATTCGACGCCCATCCGCTCATCCACCATACGGGATCCGCTTTCCATTCGGGGCTAATCGCCGCCTCCATGGCGTCATCATCCCATTGGCGATAGAAGTCGCCTGGCGAAGGCAGCCGATCTTCCCATGCGCCTGTCCGGTAGGGTCCTCTCCTTATGAGAAGCAGCTGATAATGCAGATACCCCGGATTAGAGGGTTCGTCTCCAAAGTCATCGGAGAGCTGCAATGCCCGCTTTATATAGGCTCGTTCCGCTTTAGATTTGCGCTTGCGAAGCATGACGGAAGCTTTGGCCAGCGCTTGCTCCAGATGGTCTTCCTTCAGCGGCTTAAGCAAATAATCCCATGCGTTTTGCTGCAAGGCTTCGCGGGCGTAGTTAAAGTCGCTGTATCCGGACAAGATGATGCAAGGGATCTCGTACCCTCTCTCGGACAGCTCCCTCATCAATTGAAGCCCGTCCATAACCGGCATCCGGATATCTGTCACGATCAAATCCGGTTTCGCTCCGTCCTCCAGCAGCTTTAGCGCCTTCGCACCGTTGAACGCCGTATGCGATACGGCAAAGCCTTGGGGAGAAGATTCAATCATTCCTTTAATCATATGAAGGATGGGTGGTTCGTCTTCAATGAGCATAATTCGGTTCATGCCTTATCGCCTCCCCGTTATCGTAAATATCGTGCCGCCGGCCGGAGCTTGATCCACCAGAACCTCGACGGCCTCGCCGTAAAATAAGTATATCCGGGCAACCACATTCGCCAGGCCAATGCCATTGCCCTCATGTATCGGCAAACCGCCTACCGCGCCTTCCTCTTCGGCGAGACGCTCCGTCTCCGCTCCGGGGTCGTTTCGGAGTCGACCGATTTGCTGCCGTACCCTCTCCAGCAACTCCGGCGATAAGCCGACTCCGTTATCGGCGATAGAGACGGTCCACGTGCTTTCGCCGACCGTACCCGACACGGCAAGCTTCCATGGCGGATCGATTCCCGCGAATCCGTGCTGGAATGCGTTTTCGACGAGAGGCTGCAAAGATAATCGCGGAATGGAAACGGGACCGATCGCCTGATCGATGTTCATTTCTATCTCCAGAAATCCTTCGTACTTGCTCCGCATCAACGTTAAATATTGCTCTATATGTTCCATCTCCGCCCCAACGGTGGAATCCTTTCGGTCGAACTTCATCGTGTAGCGAAGCATATCCGACAGCGCGATGCACATTTCCACCACCTTCGGATTGCCCGAGCTTCTGCCGTTGGCCGCGATGACCGTCAGCGTATTATGGAGGAAGTGAGGGTTGACCTGCGCTTGCAGCGCGTTCATCTGCGCGACCATCTCTCGTTGCTTGGCCACCTCCTCTTGGCGCATCGTCCGCTTCAGCTCGTCGAGCAAGCCCTGAAACGCCAAGCCGAGCAGTGTAATTTCGTTGCGGGTTCTCAGCTTCGAGGGGAGAAGCTCCAGTTTCGCAAGATCGACATTAGCCAGAGAATCCTTCAGTCTACTTAGCGGTCTTGTCACACGGCTGGTATAGAGATAGAGCGCCAGCAACAATACGGCCATCACTGCCAAAAAAATCGTAACGGAGCTATGGCGCAAATACGCGATAGGCCTACGGTAAACGGATACGTCCTCGATCAGCAGCACCGTCCAATCAACCTCCGTCAGCTTCGAATAAAACACCATCTCGTCTGTCCCAGAAAACTGCATCTGAAAATGACCGAATTCTTCATCCAGCAGCATCTTCAAGCGGTCGTTTTCCTCAATATTGCCGGCAATGTCCGTACTTAAGCTGCTGAACAATTCGCTGCGGTCGGGACCGAGAATTAGCACGTTGCCGTAGGACAGGTCGTTGCGGAAGAAAAAGAGGTTTTCCAGCTCTTTTACCGAGTAGCTGACCTCCACGTATCCATACACATTATAGTTATCCCTAAGAGGACGTACGATCGAGACGACCTTATCTCCCGATTCGGACCACGGATCAGGATGGGGCGGTAAAAACCGTTTATAATCGTCCATGCCCACGTATTCTCGAAACATAGGCATGGCGCGCACTTGGAATTTGTCGGCTTTCACATTGTCCATCTTGTTGCTTAATCCCAAATAATCGCCGAAGCGACTGACGATGCTAATTCGTCCTTTGAGCGGCTGCAGCGACGTGAAGGATAGCAGTGTATTTCGCATTTCCGCGCTAATTTCCGGGTGTGCGGTGAAGTAGTTCTCCTCGGAATTGGACGCGATCCCCTTCAGCACGCCCATAATCGAGTCGGAAGCATTGACGGAGATTGAAAGCTTGTCCATTTCCTCTAGCATGTCGTCTACTTGCTCCTGAAGCTTAATCGTTGTCTGCTGCTTGTTTTGCGCCATATCGTTTTCGATCAACGATTCATTACGGAGATAATGAACAACGTTAACGATCGTAAGTACGGCGAACAGGAAGACTGACAACGTCAAAAAAATACTAGTCTGATATCTTAACGAGCCGAACATACATCCCCCTTGCCGCGCAAAAAAAGTAAGCGCATTCTTTAATGGTTCTATTACTGTAACAAATATGGAGTACCGAGTGAACAGGACATTCTACAGATCGGGGTATGGAAAATTTACATTCATGCAGAGAAATTATTTGATTTCATATACATTTACAGGATTGTGTAGACTCTGGAGCTGTCTGATTTGCTTCAGCTCTTATTAGTGGTCAGTTCAAGTAAATCCCCCTTTTATAGAATACTCTTTAAAACAAATTATTCCATGCTACATTCCGTTATCCTGCCCGTTCGTATTATGAGGTCACCAGATCTTTCTGGTAGACCTCATTTTTGTGTGG
>LIDZ01001729.1_pt1 | contig 13150 bp, 13 predicted proteins | sample 644651 | NCBI WGS metagenome assembly LIDZ01 (sample SAMN03856242, study PRJNA289617) | food metagenome | isolation source: wine grapes on drying loft during traditional withering process | host: Vitis vinifera cv. Corvina | place: Italy: Gargagnago di S. Ambrogio di Valpolicella | collected 2014-01
GTATCACTTTGACCTAGCAGCGCTCGCGAAGTTCCTACACCAGTGAACACTTGGTTCACATGCTGCGGCTGCAATTTCGCTGAAATCCGAGAAACCATTTGGCTCTGGTTGGGATCGCCAGCACCTAAACCGACTGACAAAGCATTGTCAGTTGCGGCCTGGTATTTTTTCATATCTTCAATCGCTGCTTCATCGCTGTCATAATTTTTAGACAACACACCTAAGACCACGTGTCCTTCAGCTGCTTCATAACAAGCTTCAGCGTTTTCCACTGAATTTGCCAATACATTTAAGCAAATACGATCTTCTAAATAATTTGGAGTTAATGACATGTTTTATTCCTCTTCCATAATTTGTTTTAGTCGGTCTGCGATGATTTTCATCTCTTCTTGGTTAACAGACCGTACATCAAATTCGATAATTCCATTGTTCGCCTGATACTCGCGGGTATAAACCGCTGGATCAGCCGTTTTCAAGGCTTCGATCACCTGTTTAGCCGTTTTTCCGCCTGAGACTTTGATGCTGGTACGATAGATATCGCGTCCGGCTCCGTCTTGAACAACGGTCGCTTTCAAGTCAGAAATCTGGTTGACAGCCTCAATAAATGGAATCATCCGTTTTTGCATCGATTCACCAGATTCACTGCCATTGGTTAAATAGTCTTCCACCGCTTGTGTAAAGCCTAGGATATTGTCTTTGCCGATTTTCATCGCCCGGCCAATTCCTTTGCTTTGCAGTCTAACCCATTCAACATATTCTTTTTTGCCAATTACTAAACCGGCACTCGGCCCTTCAATCGCCTTAGCACCAGAATAAATGACTAAATCAGCTCCTGCTTCGGTGTAACGGAACAAATCTTCTTCCGCCGCTGCATCAACGATTAAAGGCAATTGATGACGTCTCGCAACCTCAGCAGCCTCTTCCACTGTCAGCATACTTTTTTGAACAGTATGGTGACTCTTGATGTAAAGAATCGCCGCAGTGTTTTCGGTAATCACCATTTCCAGATGTTCCGGCGAGCACATGTTGGCATAACCTGCTTCTACTAATTGACCACCGCCTAAAGCGATCATTGTCTCCACAGGTGTGCCATAATCGACGTTGTGTCCCTTAGGCAAAACAATCTCTCTTTTTTCTCCACGATCAGTATACGGATGATACACGTGATACATATCTCCTTGACCGATCACACCTGCTACTGATTGGGCAATCCCAGCCGATGCAGAAGATACTACTTGCGCATCCTCCACCTTCAACAAGCCTGCCAAATATTTGCCGGTTTGAACTGCCAGCTCACTCATTTCAAAAAAATGTTCGCCGCCGAAGCGCTGAGCTGCCATTACTGATTCTGAAACCTTTGAAACACCTAAAATTGTCATGCGCCCAGAAGCATTGATCACCTGTTTCAGATCAAACTTCTCATAGCTGATTGTCATACATTACGCCTCCAATAATTGTTTGGACTGGAATAATTTGCTGCTTCGCCTGACGGGTATTGCCATTGGAATCTACTAATTCTTTTTCTTCATCAACAATCTTGAAAATCGTGAAGTCCGCATCCTTGCCGGCTTCGATCCGGCCTTTTTGGGACAAATGGTATTGATCAGCTGCCGCTGTCGTGATCTTTTTAATGATATCAGGCCATTCGTAACCAACTGTATGCAGTTTTTCCAAAGTAGTGGCTAAGTCGTAAACCGGACCATTCGTACGATTGCGAATATAGATATCGGTACTGATGGTATTTGCCACCATGTTCGCTTTAAAGGCGGTCTCTGCTACATCGAAATTGAAGCTGTCAGTCCCGTGGCCGATATCGAATAAAATCCCATCACGATAAGCCTGCCAAACGAAATCTTTAATTTTTCCAGTTGTTTGGTCTATTATACCGTTAGGCTTGCCATTAAAACAATGGGTCAAAATGTCGCCAGGTCCCATCACAGTCAGGATTTCTTTCAATTCCGGCGGTGCAGAACCAATATGAACCATTAATGGCAAGCCTTGGTTTTCCGCTTGAATCTCTTTTGCTAAACTCAAAGGGGTAATGCCATTATCGCCGATCACGGTTTTACTCATACGGGCTTTGATCCCAATGATAAATTCCGGCAATTCAGCGATAGCCTGTTTTACCAGCTCTGCTTGAACTTTGGTTAAGTCTGCCAACTCATCTTGTTCCACAATCCCAAACTTGGAAATATTCAACAAGGCGTAGACATTTGTTTTGGCTTCTTTAGCTAAATCATAAAAGCGACCAATATTTTCAGCACCGGTTGTGCCGGCATCGATAACCGTGGTTACTCCTTTTTCCACACCAATTTGGTCTGGATAATCATAGTACAAATTCATTTCTTGGTAGCAATGCACGTGACTGTCGATCCAGCCAGCTGAAAAATAATTCCCTGCCAAATCAACAACTTGGCGATCGCCGGCTTCAATTGCTTCGGCTACTTCTGTGATTTTGCCATCCGAAAAAACGACTTCACAGGCTTCACCGGTAATCAAACGACCGTTTTTCAATACTACTTCAGACATTCTTTTTCCCCTTTTCTTATTGCTCCAAAGTTACTGGGAACAATGCGCCTAAAATCATCGCACCTAAGATGGCACCACCGGCGATTGGTTTTTTCCATTTGTAGAAAATGATTGCGCCAATCGTTGAACCGATCCCGATTGGAATAGATGCTGAAGCAGCGCTCAAAATAATTAGTGGACCTAAGAAACGACCAGACTGGTTACCAGCCCCCATCATAATATCCGCACCAAATGTAGAGTTAGACTGGTTAATGGTAAATTTACGAATCAAAATGATGATTCCACCCACCAAAAGACCTAAAACAGCACCAGTAAGTAAGGCTAATGGGAAGCTTTCAAGGGGTGCATTAATACCCATTGATAGAAAAATCGCCGGAATACCAATTCCTAACCCAGTCAAAATCGAACCGCCTAAGTCCAAGATCCCAACTAATGAACCTTCTAAGATTCGAGCAAATAGGAAGCTGGCACCAAACGCTGCCGCCGCTCCATATGAACCACCATCTAAACCAGCTTTCAACATCGCAACGATTGATACTTCGTTAAAGGCTCCAACACCGTATTGGATATACATATGTGTCCCGGTAAAAACAGCCGAAGACATTAAACCAACTAAAATCGGAAAGGCCCAATCGCCAAACCAAAAGCTTTTCTTTTTTTGTTCTTCTGTTAATCCTGAAAGTTCCATTTTTTAAAAGCCTCCTATTCTACTGTAAAGACATCGTGTAAATTATTTAACCAGTTTGGTGCATCTAATCTAAAGCTTTCCAATAATTGCAAGTCGAAACCGCGGAAAAATCCACTGAAGACGAACAATAGGATTGCTGCAGTCAAGATAATCTTAGTAATCTTCGTCCAGCCTTGTTCATCGACACCTTTACCAACTAAAATCCCTAGAACCACCCCTGGTACGGCATTGCCCATGATCATTTGTGCTAAAGCGCCAAACAGAGTTCCCCAGAAACCAGAACGTTTACCGGCATCAATTGCTGCCAACCAGAACAACACTGGCATAACGATATTGATCAAAGTTGTAGCAGCTGGTACTAATACGGCTACTGCTGTAACTTGTAAAGCTTCCGGAATCGCTGCGGCGGTAGTGTTTAAGAAAGCTACTAGAACCATACCCACAACTGCTCCAGCAATCCCCATTTTTTTAGGGTTATGCATAGTTTGTTCTACATTTTTATTTTTTACCAACAAAGCTGCAGTCGCCCAGTTAGGAATAACCCGGTGGGTAACATCCTGAGTAAAAGCGCCCGCTCCTACTGCTGAAGCCCAGGCATTAAAGAAGAAGCCTAGTCCAAAAGAGAAATGGGAAGCCGGATCCCCTTCACAAGCATTCATTTCTCCTAAAGTTCGGAAAGCTCCTAGCCCCTGCGTACTTGGCGCATGGAACATCCGAGCAGCCCCTGCACCTGCGGCGAAGCCCAGCAAGCCGCCGATAATCAACGATTTCAATAAAATAATAACAAATTCCACTTCGTCTCACCCTCTTACATTTTTTTAGATAAAAATGGTACGCTCACTGCATCTGGCGCTGCTTGATTGACTTGTTTAAATGGTATATCCCCCATGTTAATCATTAGCAGCTCCACTTCGATTTCCAATTTCACTTCGTAATCCACTCGTTCTCTCGGAAAGAAGAAAAACAGAAAGCGTTCAGTATAGCGTTGTTCTTCAGCAGCAAGTACAGCAACCGACTTTGGCTCAATCCGCAGAATCACATCAGAGGTCTCTTTCAATACCTTCTTTTGCACTTGGCTCAATCCGTCAGAGAAGGCTGCTGCTTTTGTTTCACCTTTTCCGCTAACGATAATTTTTTGTAGTTTTTTCTCTGTCGTGTTCACTGTACCTGCTCCTTTTTTATTCCCCGTATTTTTTGATATAGGCTTCTGTTAATCGTTTGCCTAATTCCTCTTGATCCATAAAACCAAATCCTAAAACCGTATTGCCGTCTTGAATCGCTGTTACGCCTTCTTCAATTGAGCGCATACCATGACGTTCTGAGTAACCATATTTAGTAGCCGCTGTTAGTGCTCCAGCACCGCCGCTTCCACAAAATGAAATGCCCATGTCCGCATTTTCTTGCTGCATGACATCACCTAAACGCATATCTGCACCCATACCTGGAACAACTACGGCTCTGCCGCCTGCTGCCTCTACCCCTTTTGCTACGTTTTGTCCTTTACCTAAGCGATCTGCAATAACTACTGTAATCATTTTGTTTCCTCCTCGTTTTGTTTTGCACTTTCAAAGTGAATCGATAATACAAATGTTTCATTCTTCGGTAACTTGCCTACTTTATCAACTACCAGCTGAGCAATCTCTATAGCTTCTTCAGAGATCTCCGCAAACATTTCCGGATCAACCGCAGGAATACTGCGTTCCTCACGTTCTCTCATCAGCATTTCGCTCAAGTGGTTAATTAAAATCGTCCATTGAATATCAGTTGGTGCAATTTGCCGATCTTGTAATAGTTGGTTTGTATAGTCAACAACTTCCTGCAATTCCTCAGTATAAGGATTACTTTGTAAAATTTTTTGACTTTCTTCTGTTAATTGCATCATGGTCCTCCTTTCTATCGGTTGTCGACGTAATTAAATAATGCGGTCAGTTCTGCTTCGTTAACAGCTAAATCATTTTCGGAAAACAGCTGCTCCGCTTGTTTAAATAAAACTTGATTCAATAAAAGAATATCTGGATTCACATTGCCTTCCAGTTGATATTGCCGTTTAAACTGAATACGGTGGACCATTAAGAAAACATGCAGCAAGAAAGCCTCTTCCGTTTCTTTTTTCAAACGAGAGCCGAAGATTTTTTTCAGCCCATCATATAGAATGTAACCCTTCAAAATGACTTCCCGGGTCGTCTCCTCAGAATTGAGCTCCGGAAGGCGCGGATTATGGGCGGTCATGGAACGATGATCCCCCCATGTTTGCTGCATAAAACGTTTAATTGTTTGAATATCTTCCTTTGAAGGAATTGCACTTACTTTAATTGTGGGACAATTCAAATCCTCCATCGGGAAAATACTAATCACCAAATCCGGTTTATGGGTTTTGATTACACTGGCCGCATTTAATACCGAAGCGAAGCAGACAATCTCAACGTTAGGAATCTCTTCCTCCATTTTTTGCTGAATCAGATTGGTTACTCCAAGGCCTGTAGAACAAACATAAACCACTCGAACAATTCCCTGCTCTGACTTTTCCTTTTCCAAATAAACTAAGAAGTGCAAGGCAATATAAGCAATAAAAGAATCGTTGATCAATTGTTTCGTTGCACAAGACATTTCTTGTTCGCAGGCCTTCTCGATAGCTGCAAATAACTGAGGATGCATCGATTGAATATCCTCCACAAAGGGATTGTACTCATTAGGATAAAGATGCTTTTTCCCTAATCGCAAAGACAAATGAGCGAAAAGATTGGTTACTAATTGGGCATCTTCGCCAAAATCAACCTTCAGATCTTCAGAAATACGCTGTACAAGTCGAACAGTCAGCTGCAAAATATCTTGATGATCACTGTCCTGTACACGATCGCTGCATATGTAGTCATATTCGTCCTTAAACAGCGGTAAATCATAAACACCAAAGACAGCCTGCATCAACAGCATCGGAATATCTTGCTTTTTTATCAGCTCCTGTACATCGCTCATCATAGTAAAAGAACCAATGGAACGATTCATTTGCAGGCGGCAAACCGCGATTGCAACACGAAAGGTAATCGCTAACAATTCAGCATAGTCGAACTCATTTGTGTTAATCGGATCCAGCAGCTTAGCGGTCTGTTGCACCACTTCTTGGTAAATATCGTAGAAAGGCAGGCCTTTTCCAATGTGAATTGGCTGCTTAGGCTGATCATGATTGGTTAGTCGGTTCATAATTTGATAGATATCGTATTCTGTAAGGTTGTGATGCAACAAATAATCTATCAATGAACGACCATTCTCTTCCGTTCCCTCAAGCCACATTCCCTGACCACTTTGCCGTTTCAACTGAAGCTGGTAAGAAGTAAGGAACAGCTCCACCTTTTCTAAGTCAGTGACAATCGTGTTTTTGGAAACTCCCAGCCAACCAGCTAATTGATTTGCCGTAATCGCTTTTTCAGTGAATAGCAGCTTCAACACAATTTGTTCAACCCGTAATTTCTGATCTGGAAAAACTTCAAAACGTTCTTCTTCTAATAATTCATTTTTCAGCGTCCAGCGCTGCGTCTTAGTTAGTTCAAACCAAAGTCCCTTGCTGCGTTGGGAGTGAAGTTCAATCTCGCGATTATTTAGCCAAAGTCGAATATTATCCAAGTCATATTTAATCGTGCGCACGCTTACTTGGAAATGCTCTCCTAGCTCTTTGGTCGTTAGACTTTCTTCGCTATCCAACAGCTTCAATAAAACTTTAATCTCTCTTTTTGATAATTGCATCCTGCATTAGCTCCTTACATGTGTAACTATATGTTTCTCCGTGACAACTCGCAATACAAACCTGTTGCACTTTGATAAGTGCAATCACATGCCCTTTTCATTTGTGAATTGCCGTTTCAAAAATCTTCTTTTTAAAATAAACGTCGAAAAACCTTGATATATCAGCACAGCACTAATGAAATTATTCACTAAGTTGCCCTTACCTAATTTACTACTTGCACTAAGTCAAAGGGAAGTTCATTTTATTTAGTATTAGCAAAATAATAGAAAAAAACAGCCGGAAAGAAGCTTCCCGACTGTCCTAATAGCTTATCATATTCTATATTGATTTTACGTTCATTAAAAAATTATTAGTAATAGTGAAAAAATCCTCCAAAAAGGCGGTACTGTCCACAGCTAAACCAACCGTTGCACTTTTTATTGGATTATTCAATCCAGTTAAGTCACCAATCGTTCTGCCAATCGAAGGCCCAGTTGTTTCAACAGTTAAATTAATCGGAAGTACCTGAGTTAAAATCGCAGGATGGATAGCCGCCGCAACTGCTAACGGATCATGCAGCGCACCGCCAAATTCTTCGCCGCTATACTCATTTGTATAATAGTAGGTGGTCATTTCCGTAATTGCTTCGGCAGCTTTAGTAGGAATTTCCTGCCATTGCTTGATATCCTTCTGGTCAATCATCGTCTGCAAGGTGACATCTAACCCCACCATGGTAAATGAAATGCCGCTTTCTAAAACAAACTTAGCAGCCAGCGGATCATTTAGGACATTCGCTTCCGCAAATGGGCTCAAATTCCCCGGGATTGTCAAAGCACCCGCCATCATCACAATTCTGCCAACTTTGCTCATAGCAGTCGAATTCTTTTTGATTGTCTCAGCTAAATTAGTCAATGGTCCCGCAGTAACGAGGGTTAAATCCTCACCAAATTTTTCAGCAGACTCTATCAAAAAATCCACTGCGCTTTGTGACTGAACTGCTTTAGAGCTTTCCTGCAAAACCACATTCCCGATCCCATTCAACCCATGTACTCGATGCAAATCATCTGTCGTTTGATAACTGTTTGAGCCCCATGGAAAAGCAGAACCTCGTAATACAGGTACATCTTCCTGGTTCAATAGAGCTAGTAAGTCCAAGGTATTCTTTACTGCTTTATCAATGGTTACATTGCCGAAGGTTGTAGTAACTCCGATTAATTCAGCTTTTGGCTGACCTAATGCATAGGTTAAAGCAAGCGCGTCATCGATCCCTGTATCTAAATCCAAAATCAATTTCATCTTTTTCCCGCCTCTCTTTCAAAAAAGACCATCTCATTTATTTTAGAGATGGTCAAGTTTCTTACATTTTATTTGGTGCATGAACACCTAGTAAGCGCAAATCTTCTTTCAAGATAGTCGTTACCGCATAAACCAAGGCTAGACGAGCATCTTTTTGTTCGTCTTCTACCAAGATTTTTGTATGCGCGTAGTACTTGTTAAAGGCTTGAGCTACTCTTAGTGAATGCTTCGCAATCACAGAAGGTTCATATTGTTCAGCGGCTTGCGCAACCACTTCAGGGAATGCTTGCAATAATTTGATGATTTCCCAGCTGTCCGCATCGTTTAGTGCATAAGCAGTATCAGCATCAGGAGTAAAACCAGCTTTATCTAAAATAGTCATCGCCCGCGCATGAGTGTATTGGACATAAGGGCCAGTTTCCCCTTCGAAACGAACCACTTCTTCAATTTCAAAATCAAAGTTGTTCAAACGATCATTTTTCAAATCATGGAAAACAACCGCACCAACACCGACTTGGTGAGCTACTTCTTCTTTATTTGGCAAATCAGGATTTTTCTCAACGATTTGTGCCAAAGCAGATTCAGTCGCTTCATTTAAGACTTCTTCTAATAGAATAATCTTTCCTTTACGGGTAGATAATTTTTTCCCACCTTGGGTAATTAAGCCAAATGGGATGTGTTTCATGTCTTCAAACCAGTCAAAGCCCATTTCCTTCAACACAGCTTTTAACTGTCTGAAGTGAATGCTTTGTTCGTTTCCTACTACGTATAGTGATTTTACGAAGTTGTAAGTCCGTTTGCGATAAACAGCTGCTGCTAAGTCACGGGTAATGTACAGAGTAGCCCCATCAGATTTTTTAATTAAGGCTGGATTTAAATCATAGGCTGACAAATCAACAATCTCTGCCCCTTGGTTTTCTTTTAATAGATGTTTTTCTTCCAGCATAGTGACAACTTCGTCCATCTTATCGTTGTAGAAGGCTTCCCCGTTGTATGAATCAAAGCTGATTTCCAGCATTTCGTAGATTTTGTTGAACTCTTTTAAGGATTCGCTGCGGAACCAGGTCCATAATTCAACCGCTTCTGGATCATCTTGTTCCAATTTCTTAAACCAAGCCCGAGCTTCATCTTCCAATGAAGCATCTGTTTCAGCTTCTTCGTGGAATTGAACATATAAGCGCAATAATTCGCTGATTGGTTCAGCCTTAACTTTTTCTTCAGAGCCCCATTTTTTATAAGCAACAATTAGTTTACCAAATTGGGTTCCCCAGTCACCTAAGTGATTGATCTTAATTGGCTGATAGCCCACTTTACTTAAAATCAAACTGATAGAATTACCGATAACAGTTGAACGCAGATGGCCCATTGAAATGGGTTTGGCAATATTAGGTGAAGACATATCAATCGTCACATTGCCGTTATTACCGATAGTGCTAGAACCAAATTCACTGCCGGCTTTAGTAATTTCGTTTAATACATTACTTGAGACAGCTTCCTTGTTCATAAAGAAGTTCAAGTAAGGTCCTACTACTTCGACTTTTTCAAATAGTTCTGGATTAATCTTTTCAGCTAAATCCGCCGCAATTTGCTGTGGTGCTTTGCGATAGATTTTAGCCAATGAAAAAGCTGGAAAAGCGACATCCCCATGATCTGCTGATTTAGGATTTTCCAGTAAACGTGCGACATCTTCTAATGATAAATCTTCTTTGACTACTTCATACACTGCCTGTGCTACGATCTCTTTGTTGTTCATCCTTTTTTCCTCCTTAAGCAATAAAAAAAGCCTCTGATGAATATTATTCATCAGAGACGAGATTTTCCCGCGGTACCACTCTTTTTGTCTATACGACCAGCTCTACTATAACGGTAGCTGCCGTTTCATCTCCAAAGTGCGCCCTCTATCTTGGTTTATCTGGCTCACACCTTCCCAGACTCGCTAAAAAACAGCCAATAGACTTCTCTTTTTCCTCGATGAAAATAATTTATCTGGCTTTCATAGTACCAGATACCAGCGAGAAGTCAAGACTAAACTGCAGGGATGAAAAGATTTCCTAAAGTCGCAGCCATTACAGCTTTGATGGTATGCATGCGATTTTCCGCCTGTTCAAATTGATGAGCATACGATGCACGGAAGACTTCATCGGTCACTTCCATTTCCGAAAGACCATAGGTATCCTTGATTTCTTGCGCTACTTCCGTCTGTATATCGTGGAAGGCTGGCAAGCAATGTAAGAAAATTGTATCAGCTTTGCCGGTTTTATCTACCATCGATTGATTTACTTGGTAAGGCAATAGCAGATCAATCCGTTTTTTGAATTCCGCCTCTTCACCCATCGATACCCAAACATCGGTATAAAGAACATCGGCACCTTTTACGCCTTCATCGATATCAGCAGTAATTAGAATTTTCGCTCCTGATTTGTCAGCATATTCATTTGCTAGATCAACCAATTTTGCTTCAGGGAATAATTCTTCTGGTGTCACAATATGAGTATTTACACCTAAAATTGCGCCAGTGATCAATAAAGAATTGGCTACATTGTTTCGGCCGTCACCAACATAAGCCAAGGTCAGACCTTCAATTTTGCCAAACTGTTCCTTGATCGTCAGATAATCCGCCAGCATTTGGGTTGGATGCCATTGATCCGTCAAACCATTCCAAACCGGTACGCCAGAGTATTCTGCCAGTGCTTCTACTGCTTCTTGCGAAAATCCCCGGTACTCAATGCCGTCAAACATGCTCCCCAACACTTTCGCCGTATCTTCGACTGACTCTTTTTTTCCCAATTGGATGTCGCCTTTGCCTAAATATTCAGGATGAGCTCCTAAATCAATCGCCGCTGTTGTGAAAGCCGCACGAGTTCTAGTTGAAGCTTTTTCAAACAACAGAGCAATATTTTTTCCTTCTAAATAGCGATGACTGATGTTTTGCTTTTTCATATCCTTTAAATGGGCAGCAAAATCAATCAGATACATCAATTCTTCCTTAGTAAAATCTTTTTCCGCTAGTAAGCTTTTTCCTTGAAACACTGAATTCATGTTGTTCCTCCTCTGTATATTTAAACGTTTTTTATCAAATAAACTCATTTTTATACATAATACCGGATAATCACAAAAATAGCAATGCCTCTTTTCATTCTTCTCGTTTTCCTCTATTATAATAAGGTGCATTTAAAATCGAGCATTGCTCGGACTGGTTCGGAAACTTCCCAGAATAAAAAACTAAGAATCTCAACAAAGGAGGTAGGAAAAAATGCAACAAGTGATTATTGACTGCGATCCAGGGATTGATGACGCCCTGGCTTTGGAATTCGCAATCAAATCGAAGGAATTAGAAGTCTTAGCCATTACCGTAGTTGCGGGAAATGCCCCCGTTGATCTTGGCGTGGAAAATGCTTTTAAAGTTTTAGAGCGCTGCGATCGTTTGGATATTCCGGTTTATCGCGGAGCTGAAATCCCTCTAAAAAGACCTTACGTGTCGGCCCAAGATACCCACGGCATGGACGGCTTTGGTGAAAGCGGGATTGTTCGACAATCTGATGTTCAGCCGCAAGAAGAAACGGCCGAAGCATTCTTGGCAAACTATTTTGCTAAAAAGCGCGATGTAGGGGTTTTGGCGTTAGGACCCTTAACCAATATTGCTGCCGCATTAACGCTTAATCAAAACTTAGGCGAAAATATGCAGCGCTTTGTTACTATGGGTGGAACTTACAAAAGTCATGGTAACTGCTCGCCAGTAGCTGAATACAATTATTGGTGCGATCCTGATGCAGCAAAAACGGTTTATGAGTCACTGGGCAGCACGATTGAAATGGTCGGCTTAGATGTTACACGGGAAATTGTTTTCAGCCCGACGATCTTAGAATACTGCCGTCGAATTAATCCCGAGGCTCATGAGTATTTGAAAAAGCTCACTCGTTTCTATTTTGATTTTCACTGGCAATATGAGCATCTGCTAGGTTGTGTCATCAACGACCCATTGGCAGTAGCTTATTACATTTCGCCAGAAATTTGCAACGGTTTTGACAGTTATGTTGCGGTAGAAACCCAAGGCATCAGTATCGGCCAGACGTTAGTAGACCGTTATGACTTTTGGCAAAAAGAGCCCAATGCCAGAATATTGGAAACCGTTGATACAAAAGAATTTTTCACACAGTTTTTAACCGTCCTTTTAGATGCACCAGAGGCAACCATTGCTTCTGATCTAAACCTATTAAAGTTAGGATGAGACGAATGAAAAAACAAACATCACGATTAACGATTATTGCTTTAGCTGTCGCACTAAACATTGTTCTAGGAAATTTGGCCCTGTTTCTGCGACTGCCGATTTACTTAGATACCGTTGGAACGATTTTAGCAGCGACTCTGTTAGGTCCAATTGCCGGGATTGTCACTGGTTTTTCCAGCGCCCTTTTTACCGGAGTGACCTCAGATTTATTTTCACTGTATTTTGCTCCAGTTCAATTATGTGTGGGTTTGATGGCCGGAATTTTACTCCATAATAAGCGGACTGCCTGGTCATTACCGTTAAAGGCACTGCTGGTTACTTTACCTGGAACCTTAGTCGCTTCCTTGATTACCGTTCTGCTGTTTGGCGGGATTACTTCTTCCGGCTCCAGTATGCTGGTTCAAGTGCTTCACGGTTTGGGATTAAATCAGACCTTAAGTGTATTTCTAGTCCAAATTGGTACTGATTATTTAGATAAATTTTTGGCTATCAGTTTGGTAATCAGCGCAATTAAGGCTTTACCTCGTTACCGTCAAATTGTTTCATAGATTGAATTTTGCATAAAAAGACCAGATATCTTCTATCAGCTACGATAAAGATATCTGGTCTATTTTTACTATTAGATGTGTTGAAAAGCCAAGCTTGGAATTGCATTTAAATCCATTGCAGCTACGTGCTGCTTTGCTAATTC
>LIDZ01015540.1_pt2 | contig 13131 bp, 9 predicted proteins | sample 644651 | NCBI WGS metagenome assembly LIDZ01 (sample SAMN03856242, study PRJNA289617) | food metagenome | isolation source: wine grapes on drying loft during traditional withering process | host: Vitis vinifera cv. Corvina | place: Italy: Gargagnago di S. Ambrogio di Valpolicella | collected 2014-01
CGCAGCTAGCTCCGGCGTAAACAGCAGGGTGACGACTGCCCAGTCACCCTCTGGAGATTCAAGCAGTGCCGCTGCTTCAGCCCGCAGCCGATAATAAATCCGCTGCAGAACCCGTTCGGTCTGCCTTTCGTCTTCACTGGCTAACCAGCTCTCCATAAGGGTGGCCAGCTCTGGAGTGCGCAGCCATTCCTCGCTGCGCACCAGACAAGGGCCAGCGGGTAATCCACTCTCTACCCGAGGGGCAGAGTAGTCTTCCCGTCCTTCGCGCAGCACCAGAAATGCTGGCTCCGCTGCGGCATGTTTAACATAAGTACGTTTCATCTGTCCCGTTGCTTCCCAGCGTTGCCCTCCGGTAATGATAAATTCTGCTGCGGCTGAGGCCACCGAGCTAGATTGACTCAGCTCTACCCCTGCTGCCCGATCACCAATGGTATACTTTAACGAGCGCTCTTCATTGCCCCATAAACCATCCTGCTGACGTTCACCCTTCATCTCCGCACCCACCTTTTTGGCTTTGGATTCCTGCCGGCTGCTACATTTAGAGAATACAATGTCAGCGGCATTTATAAAGCTTCGTTTATAAATACGGGGATTGCGGCAGAAATATGCAAGCGGTATCAAATGAGTGGTGCTCTGGACTCAAAAAAAGCATCCCCGCTGCGCTTTCGCACAAACGAGAGATGCCTTTCCTCAATGTTATAATTCTATTGTTTACTTGCAGCGATAGCCTGCTCCAGATCATACAGAATATCGTCAATTGACTCCGTACCGATAGACAAACGCAGCAGCTCAGGTGTAACACCTGCTGAGCTTTGTTGCTCAGCGGAAAGCTGTTGATGGGTAGTACTGGCCGGATGAATAATCAGTGATTTCGAATCGCCGACGTTCGCCAAATGGGAGAACAGCTTCACATTCTCAATCAAGCGGCGTCCAGCGTCACTTCCGCCCTTAATTCCGAAGGTGAGAATCGCTCCCTGACCTTTAGGCAGATACTTTTGCGCCAGCTTATAAGACGGATGACTTGGCAGACCCGCATAGCTAACCCACTCCACATCCTCATGTGCTTCCAGATATTGTGCCACCTTCAGCGCATTCTGACTATGCCGCTCCAAGCGTAGATGGAGTGTTTCCAGACCCTGCAATAAAAGCCAAGAGTTAAAAGGTGAAATAGAGGCTCCCAGGTCACGCAGCAATTGAACACGAGCTTTAATAATATAAGCAAGCGGGCCCATTGCCTCCGTATACACAATACCATTATAGCTTGGGTCTGGCTCCGTCAAGCCAGGGAACCTGCCGCTAGCTTTCCAGTCGAACTTGCCACTGTCTACAATGATGCCGCCGATGGATGTTCCATGTCCACCGATAAACTTGGTTGCCGAATGGACTACAATATCAGCCCCATGTTCAATCGGCCGCAGCAGATATGGACTTGGGAACGTGTTGTCCACAATGAGCGGAATTCCATACTCATGAGCGATGGCGGCCACTGCCTCAATGTCCAGCACATTACCTTGCGGATTGCCAATCGTTTCCGCGAACAACGCTTTCGTCTTATCCGTGATTGCACTGCGGAAATTCTCCGGATTATCCGAATCCACAAAATGTACTTTGATCCCAAGCTTCGGCAGTGTTGTGGAGAACAAATTATAGGTACCACCGTAGAGACTGGCTGCTGAGACAATTTCATCGCCGGCCCCGGCAATATTTAGAATGGAAAAGGAGATAGCCGCTGCCCCGGAAGCTGTCGCAAGTGCGCCCGCCCCACCCTCAAGTGCGGCAAGCCGCTGCTCGAATACATCGGTAGTCGGATTCATCAGCCGGGTATAGATATTGCCGAATTCTTTAAGTCCAAACAGGTTAGCGGCATGCTCAGCATCCCGGAAACCATAGGAGGTTGTCTGATACAGCGGCACTGCACGAGCAAAGGTAGTTGGATCAATCTCCTGGCCTGCGTGAATAGCCAATGTTTCAAACGACAGCTTGCGGTCTTCTGACATAGGTATTTCCTCCCCAAATTATGAATAATAGCAATCTTTTACATCCAAGAATTGTAATCATTCTCTCACAAACAAGAGCATTTGAAAAGATAAATTCTCATTATTCCGGTGCGAATTATTATGTTTATTTAAAACAAGCAATCTATATAACTTGAACTTAAGATTTTGCTGAATCGGCTTTAATCGTAACTACGGTGAATGTTTGGACTTCCGGCCGCTGTTGTCTCCTGATTTCTTGATTTTTTCCACTTTAGCGGATGAAATCCGGAGACAAAGGCGGTCGCTATCGCTCCTACAGTTCCAAAATTCCCCTCTATTACTTTTGCCTTTTGCTAAGTTTTCTAGTTCAACTTAAATAAAAAACAAAAATATGAGGCGCTTACAAAAATGGCTACAGTTGTGTAAATTAGATCGTAAACCTTATTCGTTCTTCTATTTAGAAAAAAACGGCAGGAACGTCATATTCGTCCCCACCGTATTGGATTGAATTCCTTTTGTTTAGTAACTGCTCTGGCTTTGTTCACCTTTGGCGATAGCTACACCACCGCTTGTCCCAATGCGGCTTGCCCCTGCCCCGATCATTACTAGTGCATCCTCTGCACTGCGTACACCACCGGAAGCCTTAACACCGATAGTAGGCCCCACTGTCGCACGCATCAAAGCGATATCTTCTTTCGTTGCGCCACCTGAAGAGAAACCTGTTGAAGTCTTCACAAAATCTGCGCCAGCTTCGACTGACAGCTTGCAGGCACGAATCTTCTCTTCTTCAGTCAGCAGACAGGTCTCAATAATGACCTTTGTCAGTGCTTTACCACGGGCTGCTTCTACAACTGCAGCGATGTCGCTTTTAACCAGTTCATTGTTGCCATCTTTCAAAGCGCCAATGTTAATAACCATATCCACTTCTCCAGCACCATTAGCAATTGCATTGGTTGTTTCGAACGCCTTTGTTTCAGAGGTCGATGAGCCTAGTGGGAAACCAATCACTGTACATACCTTAACTTCAGGGGTATCCTTCAATACCTCATAGGCAACCGCCACCCATGCCGGATTTACACAGACAGAGGCAAATTTATACGTTTTGGCCTCTTCTGCCAATTTGATGATGTCTTCTTTACGTGCATCCGCTTTAAGCAGCGTATGGTCAATGCTCCGGGCTAGTGTATTTTCACTCATTGTTAATTCCTCCATAATTTAGGCTAGTTGCTGCTTTCATTCCTTGTAATCATACCAATAGAACCCTGACTTGAAAAGTCAGGGGGGTACGCTTTAATAGCATCCTATTTTATTCAACTTTTCAATGATATCTTGAAGCTCATGCTCCTTCTTCAGAAATTGAAGCATCGCCCGAATAAGCACCACTTTAGGCTGATCTTTCTCTACTTCTTCCTGGAGTAACACGAGCGCTTCATGCAGCTCTGTTCTGTGATAGTTTGTTATAACCAGCTCTTTTAGCGTAGAGAACAGGATTCCGAAGAGTTCACGCCTTGTTTCTACTAAGGATGCAGACTCCCCCTTACAGGCTGATTCCACATAATTATCCATCATCGTTTTTTGTAAAATTGCTTGTGGTTTCTTAGTCAGAATACTGAGCACACTCTCTTCCAGGCGCTCAACAATAAATACCGAAACCTCTCTTATATTTAAAGGTCTTTTATCAAATATCAATAAGAAGAGGTATTCCTGAATAATCCCATGATACATCAATACAAGATCCCATATATTGGTTTCAATTTCGCTATCAAACCTGCGAGTCAAGACCATTTTGTTCATGTTGAGACTATTTGCCCGTAAACGAGCTAATATGGAGGCGATTTTCCCCTCACTTGCCTGCATCTCTAACGTATTCTTCAATATAAACTTATTTTCAAGAAAAAAATTAAACTGATATTCGGTTTCACGAATGAAGATCTCTCTTGAAGTAAGTGCTGGCTCCAAGCGGATCTCTTCCATTTTTTCAAAAAGGCTCTCCTGTTTTGCTTGATGTACCTCTACGAACAAATCTTCTTTAGATAGAAAAAATTTGTATAACGATCCTTTAGCGATTCCACAATCATCGGCGATATCCTGGATCGATGTAGCTAGATATCCTTTCTCTGAAAAAAAGTGGATGGCAGACTCCATAATATTTTGTTTGACTATACTCAATCTATTTCCTCTTTTCAAAAAAAATTGACAATATTCAAAAATAGGATACAATAAAGCACGTAATGACCACATGGTTTTTTAAAAAACCGCACGGTCAGACTAATAATTAATTCTATTCTATTCTATTTTATTTAAGAGAGGAACAACCCAATGTCTACACAACCCGCTCAACAAGCCGAGTTTTCGGTTAGAAAAATTATTGCTCCACTTCTTGCTATCATGATTGGTATGATTATGGTACTACTGGACACTACGATTATGAATGTAGCCATACCAAGCCTTCAGAAGTACTTTAACAGTTCATTAGAAACAATTCAATGGACGGTTACTGGCTATACACTGGCGTTAGCTACGATTATCCCATTGGCTGGTTGGATGATGGATAAGTTTGGAGCTAGACGAATGTTCCTCATTACCATTTTCTTATTTACTTTTGGATCAGTCCTTTGCGCCTTGGCCCAAACCCCTGAACAGCTCATTATCTTCCGCATCATCCAAGGTCTTGGGGGTGGAATGGTGTCTCCCATTGGCATGGCGATCGCTTTTAAACTGGCTCCCCCCGAGAAAAAAGGAACCGTTATGGGGATGCTGGGTATACCTATGCTGCTCGCCCCCGCTACGGGACCTTTGCTGTCTGGATGGTTAATTGAAATTGCCTCTTGGCATTGGATCTTCTTAATCAATTTGCCCATTGGAATCGCAGCCGTGATTGTAGGTTTGAAATTTCTACCGGATTTAGAACGACAGAAAGTACCCTCTTTAGATATCCTGGGCATCATTCTTGCCCCGATTGCATTTTCTATGCTGACTTATGGTATGAGTGAAGGGGGAAAAGACTGGAGTTCTACTGGTGCATTAACCGGATTGATTGTTGGGGGGGTAGCACTTCTCCTATTCATTGTTGTGGAGCTTCGCCAGAAGCAGCCTTTGCTGGAGTTGCGTGTATTTAAATCATCAGATTTTACTCGCGGTGTAATTATATCCTGGACATTGCAAATCTCTGTTTTCATCTCCATTCTTTTACTTCCGTTATACCAACAAGGCGTATTGGGCCGAACCCCAGTCGTAAGTGCGGCAATCGCCCTTCCTATATCTTTGGGAGCACTATTACTTACACCTTTCGGTGGGAGATTATCTGATAAATTAGGTGCCAGACCGCTGGTGTTTATTGGCTTAAGCCTGATGGCGGCTGGACTATTCATCCTTTCAGGATTGAATGTCCATACTGGAGTCATTGCGTTAATGATTCCATTGTTTATGCTGGGATGCGGGATGGGCCTATCGATGATGCCCTTAAATACACATGTTCTGAGATCTGCTCCACCCGAACTTATAAGCCGTGTTACCCCTTTAACCTCAGCTTCCCAACAGGTTGTGATATCATTTGCCATTGCTGCTATAATGGGATACTTATCTTCGCGAATAGGAGACCGCATGGCAGCAGCTGGTGAACATGCCGAAATTTTAAAGGTCTCTGCTCTTGCCTTCGGAGATACGTACTTTGTAATAGCCTGTATTGCCACAGGCGGTGCAATTTTAAGTTTAATTCTTCGCAAGCCGCGCATCAAGTATTGAGAGTTCAGAAGAAGAAGGGTGTCCCCAAAGCTATGAAAATGGCTTTGGGGCTTTTCCATTCCTATTTTATTTCTGAGTCAGCGCTTGAATATCCACGAAGGGAGTGGCTCCACCTGTCACTGTCGGCAGCACTCCGTTCCATTTCTCCAGTGCTTTCTCCTGCACCTCAATTTGCTTCAGCTGAATCAGTTCTGCTGTAACTTCCTGCTTCTTGAGTCTTAAGGATTCCGCTTCTGCCTGGGCTTGCGCGACCTTTTGCTTGGCTTCAATTTCAATCCGCCGAAGATCATTCTCCGCCTTGAGCGCTTGCTGTTGGGCTACCTGCTTGGCTTCAATCGACTGGTTGAAGGCCTCCGAGAATTTAAAGTTAACAATGTTAATATCATTCACGACCAGATCATATTTTGCCAGCCGGGCAGTCAGAAGCTGACTAATCTCACCCGCTACTACATCACGCCGCGTAATCAAATCTTCCGCCGGATATTTAGCGGTCACTTCCTTCACAATCTCCTGAGTAGCCGGATTGATAATTACCGTATCGAAATTACCTCCGATATTATTCATCAAATTATAAGCAGAAGCTTTATTAACGGAATAATTGACCGCCACATGGGTTGAGACGGGTTGCAGATCCTTCGAAGACGCCGATGTGTCTGTCTCCGCCTTCGTTACCTGCGTGTTAACCTGAATTACAGACTGGAAGAACGGTATTTTGAAATGAATGCCCGGTGATAACATATTGTTATTCAGCTTACCAAAGGTTTTGTACAAGCCGATATGACCGTATTCTACTGATGCGAATGAATTCCCTCCGATCAACAACACAATCAGTCCTGCCGCAACCCAGCTAATTATTCTTCCGGGATGCAAAGGTTTCATATTTGGGTTAATTTCCATTAGGTTCTGACTCCTTTCACAATTTTAGATAATTTTCCTTATGAACCTTTATACGGATGGCAAGGTTTCACGGTCGCATAGAAATTACCATTTTCTTAGACGGGTTGTCCTTGCTGAAGGGCAGGCTCGATGCCAAAAAAAGAGCAACCCGCCCCCTAAGGGAAGAGCTGCTCTTTATGATATAACTCTCAATTATAATTCCCGATTAATGTCCACCCGATAAGGATAACCCAACCCGCTTAACCAGCCGTGAGCTTTCTTCATTCAGCCCGCTTATGGTTACTTTTTTGTCGAGCTGAGCATACTTGTTAATCGTCTTGGCAATCGCATTCACCGCTGACTGATCCCACACATGCGAATGGGTGAAGTCAATGATCACATGCTCCGGGTCGCTATCATAGGTGAATTCATGAAAAAAGTGGCTCGTCGTGCCGAAGAACAGCTGGCCAGTAACGGCATAGGTTGTTGAATTACCCGTTACCTGCGCAGTTAAGCGAATAGATGCTATTTTCCAGGCAAACGATAGGGCACTCAGCAATACGCCAAATAGTACACCGATAGACAGGTTATCCGTGGCAACAACAGTGACTACCGTAACAAGCATAACCAGTACGTCGCTTAACGGAATGCGGAGCATCGATCTCAGGGAGCTCCAGTCAAAAGTACTGATAGACACCATAAACATGACTCCAACGAGCGCGCCCATCGGAATCTGCTTCACAACATCACCAAGCACAAGAATCAGGAACAGCAAGAATATGCCTGAGACGAACGTAGATAGACGAGTCCGTCCGCCAGACTTCATATTAACCATCGATTGGCCAATCATGGCACAACCAGCCATTCCTCCGAACAATCCGGTGACCACATTAGCTAGCCCCTGGCCTTTCGCCTCCCTGTTCTTATCGCTTCCAGTACCCGTAATATCATCTATCAGCGTTGCCGTCATCAGCGATTCCAACAGCCCAACTACAGCTAGCGAGAGCGAATACGGCAAAATGATCAGCAGCGTATCCCATGTGATCGGAAGCTGTGGCAAATGAAACAGTGGCAGCGATGCCGTGATTGCTCCCATGTCACCTACAGTTCTTACATCTAGATAAAGCGTAATAGTAAGTATTGAAACTATAATTATGGCTACAAGTGCAGAAGGTACGGCTGTCGTAATCAGCGGAACCGTATAGATAATTACTAGCGTCAAGGCTACAAGAGCGTACATGATCCAGCCTTGGCCTGTAAAATGCGTCAGCTGCGCCATGAATATAAGAATCGCCAACGCATTCACAAACCCTGTCATTACGGGCTGCGGCAAAAAGGTGATAAACCTGCCCAGCTTCAGCGTGCCCATCAGGATCTGAATGAGGCCAGCCAATACAGTAGCTGCGAACAAATACTCAATTCCATGCTGAAGCACAAGGCTGCCAACCAGCAGCGCCATAGCACCCGTTGCCGCCGAGATCATGCCCGGTCTGCCACCGGCAAACGCTGTTATTATGGCAATACAAAAGGATGCGTATAAGCCCACCATTGGACTTACTCCCGCTAGGATCGAGAAAGCGATCGCTTCGGGAATCAGTGCAACGGCCACCGTCATCCCCGACAAAATATCGCTGCGGGTGTTGGAAAACCACCCATTGTTTAAGGTAAGCTGCTTCAAAATCGTGTTTCCTCCTGATCACTAAAGGCATGGGTCCGGTGCAATACCAATGTTTCTAATTGTACCTGACCCAGCCCAACCTTCACAAAAAGTAAACTGAGTATTGTAAGCGCTTATTATCATCCTTATCGAGTGTTTACAGCAGATTTCGTCCAAATTCGATATATTTAAATTACCGGAACAAGCCTGAAGCCTTTACCTCGTCGAAGAAGGTATTGAACTCCTCTATGTTTAACTGCTGAGCAGCATCAGATAGCGCGGTTGCCGGATCAGGATGAACCTCAACCATGATACCGTCGGCTCCTGCAGCCAGTGCGGCTTTGGCACAAGGGATAAGGATATCCTTGCGGCCTGTGGAGTGAGTAACATCGACCAATACCGGAAGATGACTCTCCTGCTTCAGAATCGGCACAGCGGAGATATCAAGCGTATTGCGGGTCCATTTCTCGTAAGTACGGATCCCTCGTTCAATGAGCATGACCTGTGTATTGCCACGGGACATAATATATTCAGCCGCATGCAGGAATTCCTCCAGTGTAGCCGAGAGTCCTCTCTTCAGCAGTACTGGTTTGTTCAATTCTCCGACAGCTTTCAGCAGCTCGAAGTTATGCATATTCCGCGCACCAATCTGGACGATATCTACATAATCCAAGGCTTGATCAATATGTCTAGGATCTACAATTTCACTGATGGTCAGCAAACCATATTCAGTTGCAGCTTCCCGCAATATTCTCAACCCATCCATACCCAGCCCCTGGAAATCATAAGGCGAAGTACGAGGTTTGAAGGCACCCCCGCGCATTACGCGAATGCCAGCCTTTTGCAATGCGGCAGCTACAGTACGGGTCTGCAGTTCACTTTCCACGGAGCAAGGTCCGGCTACCATTAACGATGATAATCCGCCGACTGTAACGTCACCGGGCAGGATAATTACGGTATCCTGTTTATGGTTCTTACGGGCCACTAGCAGTGACTTCTTATGTTCATCACTCTGCAGATCCAGAGACGCTGCGAATATTTGTTTGAAGAGGCTGCGAATCGTTCCGCTCGTGAAGGGTCCTTTATTGCTCTCAACCAGCTTATCGAGCATTTTCTTTTCACGTTCAGGATCGAACTTAGGCACTCCCTGCTTCTCTTTAACGACTCCGATCTCCTGAACAACCTTTGCCCGCTCAGATACCAACTCCAGCAATTGTCCATTAATCTCGTCCAGACGACCTCTAAGCTTATCCAATTCTTCATTACTCATTACCTTCCACTCCCTCTTCTTTAGTAATTATTTAGACGCAAAAAGACCCCCCGCCGCAAGGGACGAGGAGCCGTGGTACCACCCTTATTTAGAATCAATCCCTAAATAGGCAACAAGGAATACAATCACTACATTTCCTCCTGCCAGAGATTAACTCTGTCTTTCACCCGGTAACGCGGGGCGCGTGCCTCCCTACTCATACTTGCCGCCTACTGCAGCAGAGCACTTCAGGTGCCGACTCGGAAGTGAACTTCGGTGCTAATCGTCTCATGAGGGTGCTCTCAGTCTCTGGCACACCTTCCCTGTTAAGATCCGCTTATAGCACGTACTCTCTTCGTCATTGTCTTTACATGTATCCACAACCAAATCTTTCTGGTTGGTTTCTGTTATCTTAAACAAAATCAATACTCGATGCAAGATATCAGTGCAACGCTTCTTAGCGTTAACGCAGCACAATGCATTTCAAAAAAAACTGTCAATGATACCCTTGAGCGTCTCCCTTTTCAGCGGCTTACTGATATATTCATCCATGCCCGCCTCCAGACAAAACTCACGGTCACCCTTCAGCGCATTTGCTGTTACAGCAATGATAACCGGGAGCTGATCCACTGGAAGATTCTCTTTAATAATCTTAGTCGCATCTATTCCATTCATTCGGGGCATCTGTACATCCATAAAAATAAGATCATAAGCTTCATGAGTTACGCGCTGTACCACCTCTATACCGTCATTGGCTACATCCACAGAATGTCCCCATTTTTCCAGAATTTTGCGCAGCACGATCTGATTAATTTCATTATCTTCAGCCACCAGAATCCGCAGCAGGCGGCTCGTGGAGACCAGATCTGATCCAGAAGCACCTGATCCTGCTAATGAATCGTTCACTGCTTCCTCCCGGATAACTATACTGAATTCAAAAGTAGCCCCAGTTCCCTCAGCCGGCTCTCGTTCCTGAAGCGTAATCTGTCCGCCCATCAGCTCGACTAGTTTCTTAGTAATAGCTAATCCCAAACCCGTCCCCTCATGCCGCCCATTCTGGTAATGATCCAACTGGTAAAAAGGTTCAAACAGGCGGCTTTGAAACTTCTCCGGAATCCCGATCCCGGTATCTGCTATAGAGAACTGTACGGTAACCCGATCTTGCTCTCTCGCTGCAAGGCACACCTTAATCTTCACACCCCCAACATAAGTGAATTTAATCGCATTGCCAACCAAATTAAGCAAAATCTGCTTCAAGCGTTCTTCGTCACCCATCAGGTTCTCCGGCACCTCGGGACTGACCACAACTTCCACCTTCAGTTTCTTAGCTTCTGCTTTATAACTCAACACATCAAGCACAGAGTCGATGCAGATTCGAAGTTGAAAGGGCTCTTCGTGCAAGGCGGTTTTGCCAGCTTCAATTTTGGAAAAATCCAAAATATCATTGATGATTGACAAGAGCGTGTCCCCGCTCTGCCGAATGATCTCCAAATATTCACGCTGCTGTGAATTCGGCTCACTCATCTCCAGCAGCAGATCAGTCATCCCAATAACCCCGTTCATAGGCGTACGAATCTCATGGCTCATCATGGCCAAAAATTCACTTTTGGCATGATTCGTATTCTCTGCGGTTTCCTTGGCGATCAACAGCTTCTTCTGTTCGGTAATATCCTTCACGATAATATAGAATCCCACATTGGAAGCATTAATAATGATAGGAGCAACCGTGGTTAGTACTTCGACAGAATGCCCATCCTTATGCCAGATGGCGTCTATATTGTGTTCCTCAGAACCCTCCTCTGTAGCGTAGGCAATAATATTAGCAAAATGTCCAGCACCAACAATCCGCTCCACATTTGATCCTGTCAGTTCAGATATGGAATAGCCTGTTAGCTGGCAGGCTTTTTCGTTGCCGTTGATAATATTCCCATGCAGGTCAAGCGATATGATGGCATCATGATTATATTTTTTGAGGGAAGTATAGCGCTCCACCGATTCCTGTAGTTTCTGCTCTACCGATTTGCGCTCTGTGATGTCACGTCCAACCGCAATGATATTCCATTCTTCACGACTGGTCTCAACTATACGCAAAGTGAATTCTATCCATATATAATTTCCGTCTGCATGACGAAGCCGCAATTGAATACTTGGTGTGTCCAGCACTTCCGGGAATCCCAATACCACAAGATCCTCCGGGTGAATCAACCCCCGAACATCACTCCCAATTAGCTCCTCTGGTTCATATCCAAGTAATTCATGAACAGACGGAGAACAATACCGACAAATGTGATCAGGCGTAGCCACATAGATGATATCCCTCATATTGAAAGCAATCAGCCGGAATAGTTCATCCATTGGCATCATTTTCTCAAGACTAGGCTGTTGACCTGAAAGTCCTATCATATGGACAATATAATAAAGTGGAACTCCCGCAGACGGATTGTTAATAAGCATTACTCGCAGCAGCAGCGGAACAGGCCGACCCCAAACATCCAACAACTCCAATTCACCATCAACAAAAGGGACCGCACCTCTGCTAAGATCCTCCATCATCTCTGTATGTATCTGTGTAGAATCCCCATACAAGAGTTCTCTGAAATCATGACCTAATAGCTGCTCTTCACTATAGCCTAGTGCTGCTGATACGGTAGGATGAATACTTGTCCATTTGTGCTCCAAGGAAAGAAAAGCTACTCCAACGTTCGACGTTCTGTACAAACGTTCAAACAGGGAACCACCCTCTATAGGTTGTCTCAACAATGTTACCCACCGCCCGGTTGTGGAATAATGAGTGCTCTGAATATGCTTTAAATGTTTATTATAAATATCTTGCATAATCGAGTGAAAGTCAATGCAAATCCTGCTCTTTTCAGCTATAAAAGCTAGGCTCTCTTTCAGCATATTTGACACCGCATATTATATTGTGTACAATTTAATTATTATAAATATAATTTGTACATACTGAGAGGGATGAAACAGCAATGAGCGTATATCATTATTCAGCCCGCAACATTCGCGGTACAGAAATCAATCTTGAACAATATAAGGATAAAGTCTTGCTGATTGTGAACACAGCCAGCAAATGCGGTTTCACTTCACAATATGCCGATTTGCAGAAGCTATACGAGAAATATCAGGATAGTGGCTTGATCATTCTTGGTTTCCCTTCCAATCAGTTCGGAGAGGAGCCTGGCTCCAACGAAGAAGTAAATGTATTTTGCCAGATCAACTATGGTGTTTCTTTCCCATTATTCGAGAAGATTGATGTGAAAGGTGACGACAAACATCCTCTATTCAACTATCTAACGGAGCAAGCTGGCTTTAAAGGCTTCGATGTGAGTCAATCTACAGGAAAGCTGCTGCAAAATATGCTTGAAACACAGGACCCTGCAACTTTAGCTACTGACGAGATTAAATGGAATTTCACCAAATTCCTGATTGACCGTCAGGGCACTGTAGTGAACCGGTTCGAAACCCCGGTTGACCCTATGGATATTGAGCCTGCTATTGAAGCACTGCTGTAAAAGACCTAAGAGCGTAAACGGATAGTGAATGGACTAGGACCGGATTGAATTTCCTAAAAGACGAAAACGAGCCAGTCTCCAATATCCCGGAGGCTGGCTCGTTTT
>LIDZ01000872.1_pt1 | contig 13116 bp, 8 predicted proteins | sample 644651 | NCBI WGS metagenome assembly LIDZ01 (sample SAMN03856242, study PRJNA289617) | food metagenome | isolation source: wine grapes on drying loft during traditional withering process | host: Vitis vinifera cv. Corvina | place: Italy: Gargagnago di S. Ambrogio di Valpolicella | collected 2014-01
AGATGTGTTCACTCTTAGCCAGTCGAGCGCAAGAGGTAAAGATAAAAGAAGACTTGCGAATCGTTAACGCTGAGCTTTCAACGATCATTAATTCCGTAGACGAATGTATTATTGCTTTGGACAGGACCAATTGTGTAACATTTTGTAATCACTTAGCTGAAAAAAAACTGTCTGCTTCTGAATTAGAGATCATCAATAAACCAATCACGGATTTCTTTCCAGAATACGTAAGAGAACGCGAAAATCTTCTGCAAGGCAAACAAGAAGTTGAACTCATTAATTTTTCCGGTAATCGACAAGTTGTATATATGAGTGCTCATCAAATTATAACTAATGGCAGCGTGAAAGGGACTATTGTAAAATTTGAAGAAAGAAGTAAAGTCAATAAATTCGTAAGCAGTGTCATCAGCAACAGCCACGCTTTTTCCAGCACCGATATTGTGTCAGCAGGCACGGCAATCGAAAAAGTGAAGCTTAGGGCAAAAAAAGTCAGCAGTACCGACTCAACTGTATTGATTCGTGGAGAAAGCGGAACGGGAAAAGAGATGTTCGCTCGAGCCATCCATAACATGAGTTCACGTTCTGGAGGTCCCTTTATCGCCCTCAACTGTGTGGCTATTCCAGACTCTCTTTTAGAAAGCGAACTTTTTGGTTATGAATCTGGCGCTTTCACAGGAGCCAAAAAAAGCGGAAAGCCTGGTTATTTTGAATTGGCTGATACAGGAACAATTTTTCTGGATGAAGTTGGAGACATGCCGATTCATTTACAAGGCAAGCTGCTCCGGGTTCTTCAGGAAAAAAAGATACAGAGAGTTGGCGGAGGCAAAGAAAAGAGCATCGATATCCGAGTTATTGGCGCTACTAATAAAGATTTAGAAAAAATGGTCAGTGATAATAGTTTTCGAGAAGATTTATTTTATCGTTTAAATGTCATTCCTTTATCTATTCCACCTTTACGTGAAAGGGGTTCTGATGATGTATTGGCACTTATCGACTACTTTATAAACAAGTATGGACAGCATTTTGGAAAACCAACTTGCACACTTTCAGAGCAGGCCAAAAGAACCATGTTAGATTATTCATGGCCTGGTAACGTTCGAGAGTTAGAAAATGCGGTTGAGTATATGCTAAACATGGAATCATCTTCTACCATAACCTTCGACAGCTTACCTGAGTATCTTCGAACCAGCACTCATGAAAATACGGATAGAACAAATAGATCATTGCGTCAACAATTAGCAGAAAAAGAGAAAGAAATACTCTTAGAAATTTTAGGAAAATACGGAAAAACAAAGAAAGGCCGAATGGCTGCAGCATCTGCTTTAGATATAGGAATAGCTTCTTTATATCGTAAAATTCGCGAATATGATATAGATTGATTAGGCTATGATATGATTATCTAGAGTTTTAAATGACGATTTCAAATTCCCCAAAGAATTAAAGTGTAACAAAAAATTAAATGTAAATCGTACCATACTTAGCTAAGCCTCTAAAACTCTTACTATTTCAGGCTTTATTTGATAGCAAAGTACGGTACTACATGCAAAAGAATAACAGGAACTATTACTATGAATCTCACGAAGAAGCGGAGCCGAAGCTGGCCTCCGCTTCTTTGCTTGCCAGTAAAGGTTACATTGTTGCTTAGCATTTGAATGCTGGAAATTTATAAGGTAATCCCCAAACCTGAAGATAAGAATAGGATATTGACAGCTAATTTTATGCAGCCTATACAAATCCAAAAAAAGCCTTCCAGCTATTTTTTACGAAAACAATTTCCTGAGCTGAGTTTTTTAATAGAAAAAAGAAGGCTTCTTAACTTAACAAGGATTTCAGTTGTTTTTTCAATAATGAATCCGCTGATTAGAATACTAACAATTGGGCCTAATGAAGGAAAAACTCCAAAAAAAATAGATAGTACAATTAACAGAGCATCGAAACTCCATTTTACTCTAGTAATTGAATATCCCCATCTCCCATTAATAGCGAATAATGCACCTAGATAGGATCCGCAGCCCAGCATGGCAAAAGTATAAACACTACATCCAATTGCTAGAATAATAACTCCCAAAACCATGTAATTAGTTTTGACAAGAAAATTTCGAGGTATGGACATATGAAGTCCCATGCAGTCCATCGTTATTCCTTGAATGATGGGTGAAAGAACCGTTCCAACACCAATGTATTGTTTATCAATAATAAGCACTAAGAACAGAAAGAAGAATGAAAAAATATAATTTGCAGTTCCTAGGGTGAAACCGAATCTAACATTTAGACTCTCCCAAAATAAAGCTACTGAGTCCGCTCCAAAAGTACTCTTGATTGCCAATGTGGCTCCGATACCTGATATCGTAGAACCAAGAGTCAACAAAGAGAATCTAAATAGCAGATCATAAAGATTGATATTCTTAACGGCATTAAGAATAAAGTCATGATTGCGATGCTCTTTCTTTCTAATTGCAATTAGTTTCTTCACCGTCTCCATCTTTTATACCTCTAACTTTCAAAAAGGAATATCAGTTAATCAATCGGTGAAAATACTTCTGCCTATGATTATCTGATATTCCTCATTCCTTCTATAATGCCTTCTTGTTCCTAACTAGTTATTTCAATCTTGGCCAAAACTCTTTATTTGCTTCAATCAATTCATCAAGTATTATTTTTGCAACTTTTGCACTAGGAACGGTTTTTGAAACAGTCAGTGCTTGCCACAATTTTTGGTAAGAGCCTTCTATCCAAGCATCTACAACCAATTTTTCAACGGTTACTTGTTGTTCCATTAAGCCTTTTTGGAATTGAGGAATATATCCCATAGCTAATGGTTCTGGACCGTTCGAACCTACCAAGCATGGAACTTCTACCATTGCTGAATGATCAAAGTTACCAATAGCCCCGTTGTTTTCAACGATTAATAGCATTCTTTCTTTTGTGTTGTCCGCGATGGCATGAGCCAAATCAACAATAAAGGAAGCATGGTTGTCTATCTCAAGTGTTCCATCAATGTACTTACCTGTTTTTGCTACCTCTCGACAAACACCAAAGACATCCTTTTGTCTACCGTCAATGACTTCATTGGTACGAGTGTAGTTTTTATCGTAGTGCTTAACAACTTCATCTTGGTATAAGTAATACTTCAAATACGTATTCGGCAAGAAACTTGGATCTACAGCAAATGTATCTTTCGCCATTTTGTAGGTATCGTACCAGCTGTTTCTTTTTTCATCTGTATACAAATCTTCATCTTCAACATAACCCATCTTAGCAATGTGTTCTTTTAAAGCTGGCATCAAATCATTTCCTTTTTTATCACGAATATCTGTCCACCAGCCAAAGTGATTCAAGCCGAAGTAACGTACGTCCATTTCTTTACGTGAGTTCAATCCTAAAATAGTTGCCATGTGCATTTCAAGTTCAACAGGCATATCACAAATATTGATAATCTTTGAATTTGGACGCAACCGCCGAGTTGCCTCGGCAACGATTGCTGCAGGATTCGAGTAGTTAAACATCCAAGCATTTGGTGAGTATTCTTCCATATAATCAATGTTCTCAAGGATTCCACCAATAGATCGCATGCCATAAGCAATCCCGCCAGGTCCACAAGTTTCTTGCCCAACCACATCATGCTTCAAAGGAATTTTTTCATCTAATTCCCGAAGAGCATATTTTCCAACTCGAATCTGGGCCATTACAAAATCAACATCCGTATAAGCGATTTCGGGATCTGTAGAAGCTAAGAAACTGATCTCAGGTGCTTTTTGCTTAACGATCACTTCACAAGCTTTTGCTGTAATTTCTTGTCTTTCTCCATCATTGTCATATAATTTGATGCTGCGAATCGGGAAGATATCTAAGTTGTCTAATAACATAAGAACGATTCCTGGAGTATAGGTACTTCCTCCACCAGCGATTAATACAGAATATTTTTTCATGAATTTATTCCTTCTTTCAATTTAGGTTAGGTTACTTAGGTTTCATTTTTTTTAATTCTTTTAAGACGGATTCTTTAATCATTCCGACAGTAGTACCATAAACAATTTGGATGTCGTTTTGGCTTGGTTTAATGATTCCTGAGCAGCCTGTCTGTTTTAAAAGTTCTTCATCAACTGCTTCGGCTTCATTAATCCTTACTCTTAAACGAGACATACAAGAATCAACCTCAGTGATGTTATCCATTCCGCCTAGACCTTTTATAATAGTTCTAGCTTTCATGATTCTAGGATTCAAAGTATCAGCTGATACTTCTAGCCCCGTCGGTTCTTCTGTTTCTTCATTAGCCGCTTCAGCTATATCTACTAAGCTTTGATCATATTCTCCCCCTCTACCTGGCGTTTTAATATTGAATTTAACAATTGCCCATCTAAACAAACTGTAGTTAAGAACGAACTCAATAATAATCACTACAACACAGACCCACCAATTCGAATCACTGCGAAGCACTCCGAAAACAATGAATTCAATAATCCCGGATCCATACCCAATTTGGCTTCCTAACAGGTTCATTAATACCCAGCTCAAGCCATACAATATGGCATAACCTAAATACAATAAAGGTGCGACGAAGAGAAAGATGAACTCTAAAGGTTCTGATATTCCAGCAATAACAGCAGTCATTACAGCTGAGATAATCAAAGGTTTCACATATTTCTTTTGATCTTCTCTAGCGGATCGATAAATTGCTAGACCAATTGCCGGTAAACCTCCTAGCATCATTGGGATTTGAGGTCCATAGGAGAATTTCACAATATCAGCAAGAGAGGCATTGTTTGGCAGCCCTTCTGCAAGATAAGCCATAAATGCAGGCCTTTGTCCTTCAATAATCCCAGAGGCAAATTCATAGACACCAGAAACTGAGGTATCCCGCACAATAGATATCCATAATTGGTGCAGCCCAGTGGGAATAAGCAGCCTTTCAACAACCCCATAAACGAAAGGTCCAAACAATCCTATTTTTCCTAAACCTTGTGCTAATGTACTAATTCCTAACGATACATAAATCCATACAAATGGAAATACACTTCCTAATAACATGAAGATGAATACACTCATGATTGGAACGAACTTTAAACCTGAGAAGAAAGAAAAGGCCATCGGTAATTGAATTTTCTTGAATTTCTTATGAATAATTGATGTAAGAACACCAACAATGATTCCTCCCAGCAATCCTGTGTTCACTGTTTCAATTCCTAATACAGTTGTAATACTATTTTCTGGAAAACGCTCAAAGATTGACGGGAACGCTTCAAGTAATGCTCCCATTCCCGTTAAGAAAGAGGCATAACCAATGAATCCTGCGAAAGCTGCATATTCCTTGTTGTCATCAACTAATGCAAAAGGTAATGCAATTGCGTAAATAACTGGAAAATTGCTAGTTACTACAGTTCCCATCTTCATAAATAGGGTTAGAATAAACTGAACGATATCATTTTGTAAAAATGGTACATTTCCTGCTATATCAGCTGATAAAAAGAAGGAAGCGATTCCCATTACTAATGATGCTGACGCGATGAGCGCCAAGGGTGTTAGAAACGCTTTAGATAACTTTTGAAAAAATTGCATTGCTTTTGTTTTGTTCATTTTTTTCTCCTTTCTGACAAAAAAACAGACCAAATCCGTCAAACGAATTTGGTCTGCCTACTTAAAGTAACACTCCAACAATACTATTGAATTATTTTCAAAATATGAATCATTAAATAGACTTTTTCTTCCTGCGAAAAATGGTACTCAAAGTTCTCATAAATCACTTGATCTATCTGATTGATACAGTACTCTAGTTTATTATCCTTTTTTGCTAATGTAGGGTAAACATCATTCAGCTCAATACTTTCAGTCTCTTTACTCGAAAAAAGACGTCTTGAAAGAAATTTTAAATGAGTTAGAAAGCGCTGGTAAGCAAATGAGTTTTCATCGATGGAATAAATGTCATTAACAACATCCGAAACATATTTTACAAATACAATGATGTTGTTTACAGAAACGTCCTTATCATTAATACATGCATTAACTAAGTGCATTGCAATATACCCAGCTTCATCCATAGGCAGCGATATATTGAGATAACGGTTAACCAATGATCGCCCATATTCTCCGACTTTAAACTCTTTCGGATATAACATTCGAACTTCTTGCAACATCAAATTTGGCATGATATCGCCATTCTCATTTCTAGTGACTGCAAATTTTAAATGGTCTGCCAATGAGAACAACAAGTGGGAATCAGTTCCAATATTTACGTTTAACTCTTTTTCTGCTTTGACAATAATTCTTTCTGTCAGTTCAAAGTATTTACTTTCTGTGTTACTAATAACCGTTTTAAATTTCCGAATCTTGGGGTCATCCAGCGAAAATAGTTTTTCGACTTTGCTTTCGTCAACTTCTCTTCCGACAGAAGCATTAAATCCGACTCCACCACCCATTACAATACTCTCAATACCCGTTTGATCTTTTACTAAAAGTGCGTTGTTGTTAATCTTTTTAATGACAATCATCGTTTTTCACACTCAATCATTTTTTCACCCAAAGCAACTTTTTTTTCTTTCGGAATCTTTTTCATTTGATAATCTGCGATATTCGTGGCAATCACCATCACGGTAGTTTCCGATACTAAATTTTGTAGTTTTGGTAAATCAAATTCAATGATCTTATCACCACTTGAAACTTCTTGATCTAGTTCCACATACTTGTGAAAAATCCCGTGTTCTAAGTTTACTGTATCGATACCAATGTGAACTACAATTTCTAAGCCATCTTTTCCGGTAATGCCGAATGCGTGTCCTTTTTCCATCAATGCTGTTATTTTTCCCGAAATTGGTGCAGCGATAATTCCATCTCCTGGTACAACTGCAACACCATCACCCAATAATTTCTGAGAAAAAACTGGATCATTCACGTTTTCTAATTCTTTCGTTATACCAGTTACTGGAGAATTAATAAATATCTTTTTCTTAAAACCAAACACTTTTTTCACCTCCCCAAACAAAAAAGGCATGAGATCATCTTAAAGGATCTCATGCCTGATTTAACAGTCACACGATAGTTTTCTCTTGTTGATGGCTTAAATATAGCATGTGAATAAAGCGTTGTCAATCCAATTTCTCTTTCTAGATCTTTTTATATTTGATGACGACATTCTTCTATGCTATAACAAGTGATTGTTACTCTTGAATGATTTAATTCAACAAATTGACAACTGTTCGATACACTAATTCTGGTGTTACATTAAATGAGTAATTTTTTTCTAGTCTTTCTGTGCATTTATGAGCATCTTTTCCAAATGGACCAATATCAGCTACCGGAATATTCAATTCTTTCATATCATCGATCGGAAGAATATATTTCGACCCAAATCCTGGCATATTAGTTGTTAAAGAGCTGATGACCGTCTCATCTTGAGGTGCCGAAGCAAAACTGATATCAGCAATATAAGGGAAGAACTTTTTATAGACTAAATTATATTCACTCTTAGTATCGTCTATTGCTTTTTGCACTGAAGACAACAAGTTTACTTCTTTCTCATTCTTGCCATCAACTAAAATATGCGGATAGTATGGTGGAGAAAAATAAACTACAACAACTGGATCCATATTTGACCATAGGCTGTGAATTCTTTCGACTAATAATAACGCATAATCTCTTTCGTCTAAAGTAGTATCTTTCACCTTTTCTCTTTCGAAATCTGCTAGAATCCTGTTGAATTCATCTTCTCCAAGTTCTGCTTTCACCTTACCATAGAGCTCTTCAAAAGAAATAACATTGGTTTTCCAAGGCAATTTCCTATGTTCAATGTTTGACATCTTACAGAACTTCTCATACTGAACATTCAAATTATCAATAACCTCTTGCATTGCTACTTTACCAACTTGCAGCATTTTTTCTAGAACTTGATCTGGAGTACTTTTATGAGTCGCATAATTAAAAAACAGAGTTGAGGTTTTAGCACTTTGCACTGTATACTCAGTTTTTAAATCTCTTTGTTTTAGGGTTATTGGCGGTAATGTCACCTGTCCTTCAGCAATATCGCAGAAATCAGTGTTTAAATTGATTTTGCGTGTTAGCTCAGCAACAATTTGATTTGGATCAAATCCATTAAATGATTCACCCACATGAGTTTCTTGACCTACAACAAAGAAAGACGGCATTAGTTTTCCTACTGCTCCAATGTAAACGTACTTGTCGTCGTCACCTTGATATTCATTTGTCATATAATCTGTATCTATCATTCCTTGAATATCAAAGTTATTCTCCTTTTTAACTTTATTCAATTCTTTTACAGCTGCAAACATACCTGTGGAGTTGACCTCTTCATCACAAACACCAAGATAAATGATATTACCACTAAAGTTCTCTAAGTCTTTAGAAATTGCTTCCATTAGCGCGATTATAATTGCATCGCCGCTCTTCATATCAAAGATTCCTCGACCAAACAGATAATCTTCATTCGTTTTCGCTAGATCTTCTTGCACGTCATAAGGTAAAGTATGAGAAATTTCGTTCATCTTTTTGGTTAACTCATAGGGCTGATTACAATAGTCAATTAAACTTCCAAAATCATTGATTCCAACTGTGTCGGTATGGCCTAATAACACAACTGTTTTATTATTGTTCTTTTTACCCCGCAACAGAGCAATAACATTTTTCCGTCCATGTCTGTCAGTTGGAATATCTTGTAGATAAACATCCTGTGGATTCTTTTTGTAGTAATCCATTTCTTGGAATATTTTCAGAATATCATTACTAATCTCTATTTCTCCAGGTGTCTCACTGACACTTATTCTATTGGTAAGGGCGACAGTTATTTCTTCGATACGTTTTTTAAGGTTGTTTTTTTCGCCGAACTCTTTATAATCAATCTCTCTTCTTGTTTTTGTTTGCATAGTTTACACTCTCCTGGATTTATTTTTATAATATAAAGTTGATCCGATGAAAATAAGCAAATAAGTTGGAACTCCAGATATCAACGCGGTCTTTTGCGTTGGATCAAAGAACATGCCAATAAAAACAATCGCGCAAATTGCAATTAAGAATACTGGTGTAATCGGAAATAGAGGTGATTTATATTTAAGTGTGTCCAATCCAATATTGTCTTCTTTCAATTTTTTTCTAAAGAGCAATAAACACACACCATAAAGCACATAGATAAACATATTACTTATACCAATTAGTGATGTTAAAAAAAGATAAACGACATCAGGCGAAACAATGCTTGCAATTACTGCTAACATAGCAAAAACCATCGTCACAATCAGAGCGTTCATCGGTGTTTTTTTCTCATTAACGCTCGTAACAAATTTTGGCGCTTGACCATAATTACCCATTGACCAAAGTGATCTTGTGCTCGAGAAGATAAAAGCGTTCGCAGAAGATAAAGCCGAGGTCAAGACGACAATATTGACAATCAATTCAGCAGATTTTATTCCAGCTTGTCTAAATACATATGCAAATGGACTACCTGCTAAATCTGCATCTTGCCAAGGTAGAATGGCTAATAGAACAATAAAACAAATCATATACGAAATGATTAAACTCCAAATTACCGCATTGATCGCTTTAGGCATATCTTTTTCTGGATTTTTACTTTCACTAGCAGCCGTAGCAAACATGTCTGCTCCACCATACGCAAAAGCGGAAACCATCATGGTCATTATTACAGCTTTAATTCCCCTAGGAAATAAGCCGCCATTCTCCGTAAAATTACTAAAACCGATAGGCTCAGGTTGTCCGACTCCAAAAATCATACCCATTCCAACAACAACAAACGCAATAATCAGAATAAATTTAATACTGCTAAACCAAAAGTTCCAATTTCCATAACTATCTGCTGGCCTAGAGTTCATAAAGAAAAGCAAAATCATAAATAAAACAATCCACAATAGTGAATGAACATTTGGGAATATATTTTTCATGATAATTGATGACGCTACTAACTGTGAGGGTATTGTCATAGCGTAAGAAAACCATTTTACCCACCCAACAGTAAATCCCATACTTGGACCAATAAACTCCGTTGCATAAACTTGAACCCCTCCTGCTGTTGGCATAGCTACTGTTAACTCACCTAAACACAGCATCATAAGATACATAATTAAAGCACCGAAGGCATAAGCTACAAGCGTTCCCCCAGGCCCGGCTTGTTGAATAACATAACCAGAACCCAGAAATAGTCCGGTTCCGATTGTCCCACCGACACCCAGCATCATTATCTGGTGAACCTTCATTGACCGGTTAAGATTATCATGTTCATCAACATTCAGTTTTTTTTCAACTTCAGTCTCCATAGTCAAACTCCTTTATCTTAGAATAATCAAGCCTTCATAATTTAAGCTAAATTTTTTACACTATGATTTCTCGTTTTTATTTTCACAATTACTCTTGCCTAGCACTGAAAAATAGATACGCTCCCCCCTAATATCGATCATTTTCGAAATATCCATAGTGTAAAAAATCAGCTTTGTTTATCAACTTCGTCACTAAAAGAAAGAACTATATTGGGATTTTTCCAAGTTATCAGTCGATTTAAAACCCTAATATATTAGCTTCTAGCAACAAAATTTATCAATTAAAACTTGGACGGTATGCTCCTTTCTCTAGTATGTAATCGCTTTCTGATAATAGATTACTATTTCTCAATCTCAAAAAAATGTCTGAATTGGCATAGTTGGTATTCAAAACATTTTTGATTGTTCTAATCAATACTAAAATCCGGATCTGTCTCACAAAAGTATATTTATACGTATTTAAATCTTTTTTGACTATTTATGCAATTTGAGATTGACTTACTACCTGTCAGATGCTATTATTGCCTCACTAGAAAATTAAGTTAGAAAATAAAGGAGGAAAAAGTATGAAAGAAAAGGTGATATTAGCGTACTCTGGCGGCCTTGATACTTCAGTTTCAATTAAATGGTTAGTCGATGAAGGCTATGATGTTGTTGCAGTTTGTTTAGATATTGGTGAGGGAAAAGATACTGAATTTATTAAGGAGAAGGCCTTAAAAATTGGGGCTAGTGAATCATACGCGATAGATGCTAAAGAGGAATTTGCAAATGAATTTATTTTAATCGCATTACAAGGCCACACTTACTATGAAGGAAAATACCCATTAGTTTCCGCTCTCAGTCGTCCTTTGATTTCAAAAAAATTAGTTGAAATTGCGCATAAAACTAATGCGACAACAATTGCTCATGGCTGTACAGGAAAAGGAAATGATCAAGTCCGTTTCGAAGTTTCGATTGCAGCTCTTGACCCAAACCTTAAAGTAATTGCACCTGTAAGAGAGTGGAAATGGTCTAGAGAAGAAGAAATTGCCTATGCCGCAGAGAAAGGTGTTCCTATCCCAGCTGATCTAGACAATCCTTATTCAATTGATCAAAATATTTGGGGAAGATCTTGTGAATGCGGTATGTTAGAGGACCCTTGGGCTGCTCCGCCTGAAGGTGCTTATGATCTAACTTTACCGATTGAACAAACTCCGGATACACCTGATACAATTGAAATATCTTTTGAACAAGGTGTACCTGTGGCATTGAATCAAACTTTCTTAGAATTGCCTGATCTCATTTTGGCACTAAATAAACTTGCTGGTAAACATGGAGTTGGAAGAATTGATCACATTGAGAATCGTTTAGTGGGTATAAAATCACGTGAAGTATACGAATGTCCAGGAGCAGTAACATTGATTGCTGCGCATAAAGCTCTAGAGGATTTAACCTTTGTAAGAGAAGTTGCACATTTCAAACCAATTATCGAAAATCAATTAAGTCAAACAATTTATAATGGTTTGTGGTTCAATCCTTTAACGGATGCTCTTACTTCTTTCCTAAAATCGACACAAGTTTACGTAAATGGAGTAGTACGTGTGAAATTCTTTAAAGGAAACTGCATAGTTGAGGGGCGGAAATCCAATAATAGCTTATATGATGAAAATTTAGCGACATACACATCTGCCGATACTTTTGACCAGGACGCGGCAGTTGGCTTCATTAAATTATGGGGGTTACCTACTAAAGTTAATGCAGAAATCCAAAATAATCTTTATGTTAATAATGTAGTCTCTAACTAATTTAAGAGATCCACCAGAGAATAAAATTCTCCGGTGGATCTTTTGGGTAGTGGCCTATCACTATTGAATATCGCTGAGCTTAAATTCTACTCTAAATGAATATTTATAACATTCAGGATACTTTTCTTTCCACACTTTTCGCAGATCAATTAGGGCGGATTGTTCCATTTGAATTGTTTACAGTTTTACAATATCCAAAAGAACGAACTTTCTGTATGCCATTCTTCACAGATAAACAAACATTTCCCTTTTAGAATATCTCCGCAGAATCTACATTTATTTACTTACCAAATGAACATCGGAAGAAGGAATGAACCCCTTCTCCACATTTTTCTATTTGTATTGAATTAAGCCGTTACGCAAAAAGATTCGAGTGTACATATTATTATAAAGATTTTCAAGAACAAGGAGGAGGCAAACGTCAGAACAGGTGTTGAGGCGATTACCAGCAAATTGAACGAAGATATGCGGAGAGGTATTTCAGAAGATGAACAAAAAAAATATTAAAGCAGACACTTGCTACGATTATTAACACATCCTTCGAGTTTTAGTGAGGTGTTCAGGGACTTTGAGACAAATAGACGGCTGGACACTATTTCGTCCAGCCGCCTATACTATTTTTCCAATACTAATCATCAGTTTATCGTATTCGTATAGCTCTTCTTGCCATTGAATATGTCTCGGTCTAAATCGTTTTCATCCTTTGCAATGATCAAAGCCACCAAGACATCAATATCTACATTCAGCAATGTTCGGAAGACACCAGAGAACCAGTCAATTCCGGCCAATAAAGCAATACTTTCTGTTGGCAAACCGAGCATCGGCATAACCGTCGCCAGTGCAACCAGACCACCGCCCGGAACCACAACTGTTCCTAAACAAGCCAGAGTTGAAAGCAGCACTGCTTGCGTTAGCTGACCCATGGTTAATTCGATTTGGAAAAATTGGGAGAATGTAACGATTGACAGGGACAAATACATCGCCAATCCGTTACTGTTTAAACTCATTCCTAAAGGCATCACCAGCTTATTAATGCGATCCCCGATTCCTAGTTTTTCACG
>LIDZ01015327.1_pt8 | contig 13109 bp, 16 predicted proteins | sample 644651 | NCBI WGS metagenome assembly LIDZ01 (sample SAMN03856242, study PRJNA289617) | food metagenome | isolation source: wine grapes on drying loft during traditional withering process | host: Vitis vinifera cv. Corvina | place: Italy: Gargagnago di S. Ambrogio di Valpolicella | collected 2014-01
GGCTAATGCTGCCCGTGATTTTCTTAATAGTCGCGGTGTCCCGGAAGATTCCATTCGGATTGTATGGAATGCTGTTGCCCTGCATACAACCATCGGAATCGTCGAATATATGGAATCCGAAGCGGCGCTTATGAATTTTGGCGTTGGTTATGATGTGGTCGGGAAGAACTTCGATTTCATCTCAGCAGAAGCGCGACAGCAAGTCGTCGAGGCTTTTCCGCGCAACCGGTTCAAACACAACATCTTAGAGGCATTCTTGGAAGGCTTCAAACATAAACCGGAAACAACATACGGAACGATTAACGCCGACGTATGCGAACTGCTACTTCCAGGATATAAGCGACCCAACTTTTGTCATCATGTCCTTCATTCCCAATGGGATGAGTAATTGAGGCCTGACCATTCTAAGATTTATGTGGTAACGAACACAACCCGTTGTCCAGTGTCAGAAATCGCATTCCAAACTTCCTCGACTTCAGAAAGTGGAAAAGGTACCGAGTTCACTATAAGCTTACCGGCCGCAATAGCGTCAATTAACGCTGGGAATTCGGCAACATAACCAGCCGTCGAAACCGAACCTTGACCACTTCCAAGCAGTTGAAAGTTGGCAGAGCGAAGTGCGACGGAAGGCACAGCGGCAGTAGGTCCAGCAACGGAACCAATTTGGATCCAAGACAACTTCCGGCTCCGATCTGATCTTTGAGTCAGCAACGGGAGCATCGCTAGCTCAGCGGGTTTCCCCCAAAGATAGTCGATCACAATGTCAACTTCAGACGCTGCCTCACCCAGCCGTTTAGCAGCCACCTCTGGGTCACCGGCGAGTGAAACGATAACATCAGCACCTAACGCTGATAGGAAGTTAAGCCGGTTCTGATCACGTCCGGCAGCGATAACCTGACTTGCACCAAGCAGCTTGGCAATCTGGACAGCCATCTGTCCGGAATTTCCAGTCGCACCAAGTACCAGAACCTGTTGCCCTGGTTGAAAATCAACTCGGCGGCGGAGAGCTACCCATGATGACATAGCCGGGTTCATGGCTGCAGCAATGACTACTGGATCGACACCATCAGGCAATGGAACACTACGTCGCAAATCAATGACCGCCTGTTCTGCGAATGTACCCAGTGAGGTGTCGGGAGCTACAAAATAAACCATCTGACCATTAGACAAACGCCCAACTCCATCAATACCGGGGATTAGAGGTAGCTCGTCAGAACTAGTGTAGTGAGAACCGTTGGCCTGAGATCGCACACGAGTGTGCAACCCCGCAGCAAGTACATCAACAAGAACTTCATTCTTTTCAGAGGGGTCTGGTGTATTGAAAAATTCGTACTTAGGAGCTGAATCAAACGAACGTACAACAGCAGCATACATAATATTGAACTCCATTCGCGATTTTACGCGTATTTAGTTTGTGTTACAAACAATATAGTTTGTTTTACGTACTAAGTCAATGGCTACTGTGGTACAATGTGAAGAGTAAATGGAATATAGCGAAGTTCGGAGTGATAAATATGAGCAATGATCTAATTAAAAATCAAAACGAGCTTTCGATCGTGGATGGCTTAGTGCAACTTTCGTACCTTATCCAAACCGTTCTCGGCCGAGTAGGAGCCGAATATGATCTCTCGATCATTCAAATTCGACTACTCGGAATTGTGCGGGACCGAGAGCCAAGCATGTTACAACTAGCCAAGTATCTGAGCCTCGACAAATCCAGCATTACCGGTCTAGTCGATCGCGCTGAACGTCGAGGACTCGTCGAACGGACGATCTCTCCAAACGACCGGCGTGGATTCAACGTGAGAATAACTTCTACTGGACGCCAAATTGTACATGTGGTCGGTGATGAGATCGAGCGTCAACTACATGTAATAATCGAAGGCCTTAGCGAGACTGAACGCTCACAGTTCGCTGTAATTGCACCCAAAATTTTAGGTGCTTCTTTAATCATTTAAGAATCACCCTTACTTACTAGAAATATAGCCCACACCGTGACCTAATGATGTGGGCTGCAATCAGATATTTAATTTAGGTGAAGAATGTTATGCTTTGGTAAATCTTAAGAATTTCTTCGCCTCCAGCCAAATACTCGCACGTGTACGATACCCTTGGTTACCCAATGCGCGAGCACGTATAACACAATAAAAAGAAGGATGAGCGGTTTAAATAACAGCCAGGCGATGATCCATGAGACCAGAATCTGCCATCGTTTCATCTTACGCAAATACTTCCTAGGCCATAAAAATATACGAAACAGCTTATGGCTTTGCTGCAGTGTTTCTAAATATTCATCTTGAAATTGTTTATCCTCGGGATTTAACCGGATTGCATTGCGCATGTATGTCTCTTTAAGTTTATAATCATTGCGATAACCCGCAGCCCATGCCAAATATATAAGTACGTAAGGCATCTCTGCATCGTATTGGATCGCTTGGCGATCCAGTCGACTGGACTCTGCATCGTTTCCCAGTAGTGCCTCGATATAACTTAGCATAGCCAGATATAGCGGAGATTCCGGTTTCAGCTCTAGGGCCTGCAATAGCTGCTCCTTAGCCTCCTTAAATTTTCCCTTCTTATTCAATTTATTGGCTTTCAGAAAATAATAATGAGCCTCATAAGGATCGATTCGCATGGCTTCCTGCAATGCTTCGTTAAGGGCGTCATCATTCTTTGTTTCGTAATACACACTTACGCGCACGTACCAGGCCAATTCATGTTCTGGCTCTCGTCTAAGCGTCTCCTTCGTCCAATGCAATGCCTGCTCGTATTCTTCCATTAGTAAATATATCTGCGAAATCAACGCGTAGGCATTCGGGTCCTCCGGTTCCAGTCGCAGTATCTGATCTGCTTCCACAAGAGCTTCCTTGTATCTTTTCCAATTAATGAGTTGTTGTACCATGGTGTAGGCTGCTTGATTCGCTTCATTTCCCATACCAGAACCCTCCCAATCCCCGTCCGGCTACTTCACTCCGTGTGTCTTCACATAATCTAGGACGATTTGGTAATCCTGGTTGATGTCACTAAAGGTGGCGTAATTCTTGGCCGTCGAGAACCATTCTAGCGTAGTTGCCTTACGGGATTTCAGTGCTTTCTTCAAATCATCATGGGTGATCGGTTGAATCTCACCTGTCTCGAAGGTACGCTCCATCGCGGACTCGACAGCATCACTTACCAACTGCTCCAAATCAGCGCCGGAAAAGAACTTTGTTTCTGCCGCAATCTTTGAAAGATTTAATGACTGCGTCGGCTTACCAGCGATCTTGAGCCCCAGAATCGTCTGGCGTTCGGCTTCCTCCGGTGGCGGTACAAAGACAAGATGGTTGAACCGACCAGGTCTCCGCAACGCGGAATCAAGATACCAAGGCGTATTGGTCGCACCGATCACAAACACGTTATCGTTCTCTGCTTGCAGTCCATCAAGTTCCAACAGCAACTGATTTACAAGCATTCGATCGTGATGTTGACGCATCTGATGCCGGCTTCCGCCCATAGCATCCAACTCGTCAATAAAGATAACGCACGGTTTGTTCTCTCTCGCCTTTTCGAAGAATTCATGAAGATTATGCTCACTCTGACCCGTATAAATCGAAAGAATGGCTTGGAGCTCGATGTGCATGAAGTTTGCATCTATTTCCCCTGCTACAGCCCTAGCTAAGAATGTTTTACCACAGCCTGGAGGCCCAAAAAGGAGGAGGCTGCCCCCAGCTTCCTTACCGTATGCAGCGAATAACTCTGGTTGTTGCAGCGGCAGAATGAAGTTCATCCTTATTTTCTTCTTTACGTCTTCCAAGCCACCGACATCACTAAAGGTTTCCTTTGGCTTTTCCGACTCGATTAGCGACTGATCATCTTTACTAAAGTGAATAAGTTTTAAATTTTTGCGCCTCTGCGCCGCAAGTTCGTCATGATCATCGGACATATTGTTCCTCTCCCTAAGGTTGGTAAGACAATTTTACCATATAATCGAATAGTTTCTAATTTCTCTGAACTTAGTCAATCTACGACTCTTCCAATAGCCCTGACTCCCGGCGCCGCCAACTCATGAATACCAAGGACAATGCTATAACCGAGAGGATAACCCCTAGCAGTCGAAAGCCCCCGGCGCTGAACTTATTTCCCATCAGGACACCTATTAACAATGAAGAGAGAATGGTCCCCAGATATCTCGAGGTCATAAAGACTCCAGAGGCGACTCCGATAATTTCTTTTGGAGAACTTTTGAACAAGACCACTTGCATACCCACATTGTTCAACCCGTTGCTAATACCGAATGCAACTAACGCTATACACACACTGATAACCGGTGATGTTTGATTTAGTGTCACTATCCACACTGACCCAAATGTCATCAGCATTCCAGATACTATCAACGCCGGTCTGGGTCCTGATTTATCGATCCATCGGCCAGCTAATGGCGAAGTAACGAGCGAGCACAATCCTAAACTTAGCATGAGAATTCCTGTATGGAACTCGCTGACCTGACGTACGATTTGTAAATAGGAGGGAAGTCCGAAAAAGAGCGAGTAATACAGTAGGTTAACGAGGATGAATTCGATATTGACCCAAGTCATGGCTGGATATTTGGCGAAGGTGCGCAAAGGAATAAAGGGTGACGTCGTACGAAATTCATGTCGTACGAAAGTCGCAAGTAGCATGAGACCAATCACCCCGACAATCACATGCCCAAAGGAGAGATGCCCAGATGATTTTGCTGATAGTAATCCAACGAGTAGGGCAACCAGACCCGCAGTAAAGAGCAGGATTCCAGAGGCATCAATCAAATCGAACCATTTACGAATGGACATGCCCTGTGCAATGGATGTTGGTGGTTTGTCCTTAGGAATAGTCCTCCAAGCTAATAGAAAGCTTGCGATCACGAACGGAATATTAACTAGAAAAATAGCCGGCCAATCCCACCAGTGAATCAAGACCCCACCAATAAAAGGTCCAATGGCTGCCGCTCCTGATAGGAATATGGACATTACAGACAGTGCGGTCGCTTGTTTCTCTGTAATATGAATTCGCACAATGGCCATTCCAACAGAAACGATCATACTTGTCCCGATGGCCTGAACAATACGGAACACAATGAGCCACCCAAAACTTGGTGATAGTGGAGCTAAGAATGAAGCAATGAAGGATACAACAAGCCCAGCAAGAAATATCCTTCTGCGACCGAATAAATCACTGGCCTTGCCCATGACAGGTTGAGCGATAGCACTCGCAATGTAGAAAGAGAAAATAATCCAGGAAACACCGGTGAAATCAAGACGGTATACATTTTGCAGTCTTGCAATAGCAACAGAAATCATCGATGAATTTAATGGGTTCAATAGTACACCCAGACCCACGGAAATTAATAACCACCTGCTGCGAACATTCATTTTTGATCCCCCCCAAGGTCTTTACAGTCATTGTACTTGCTATCCATTATTTACTCCAACGCATTTTGTGTTATGATATCATGTACTCGAAGGAATGAATGGGGGCGCGTAATGGAGCTTCTTCAACTGCAATATTTTCTCGTGGTAGCTCGTTTGGAGCATATGACCGAAGCTGCACGAAGTCTTCACATCACTCAATCGTCACTAAGCAAAACAATTGGGCGATTAGAAGAAGATTTAGGGGTTCCTCTTTTCGATCGAATGGGGAGGAATCTGCGATTGAATCAGTTCGGCAGCAGTTTCCTGCGCCGGGCAGAAAGAGCTTTGTTTGAATTGGAACAAGGGAAGCAGGAGCTTAGCGATTTATCCAGTCCGGAACATAGCACACTCGAATTGGCGGTGACTACCGCAAGCACGTTGCCTAATATTCTTCGGGAGTTTCGAAAAAAGCGACCTAATATCCAATTTCATGTGCAAATGCTGACCACGCAGGAAATGGTTACACTTCTTCATAGAGGAGAGGTTGATTTCTGCTTGTCGTCCCCTTCTATAGAAGCGGAAGACATTGAATCTCAAATCTTGTTCATCGACCCCATCCTTGTAGCTGTTCCATTGGGGCATCGGCTGGCAGACCGAAGTAGCGTAACCTTGACAGAACTAAAGGATGAATGGTTTGTCGGTGTAAAGAGAGGTTACGGCACTCGCGATTTAATAGACTCTATATGCAGATTGGTTGGATTTGTGCCTAAATATGTGTATGAGGGGGATGAGCCTGCTAGGTTAGGCGCTCTTGTGGAGGCCGAAATTGGCATAGCTTTCATACCAAGCACGGCAAAAAATTCACCGGATCGTATTAAATATCTCCAAGTCGAGAATCAAGAATTGGTACGGGAGATCGCTTTGTTATCGCACAAGAGCCGGTACATTTCGCGGGCTGCTGTTGATTTTCGTGAGGTCGTTGTAGAATATTTTGCAGCAATGTCTAGACAGGAAATCTGATCATGATCTAGGGCGATACTTTGCGTATAGTACGGATGGATTCGATCGCCCGAGCGAAAGGGGATATTGATTTGAAGAATACTATCATTGAATACTGTTTAAAGAAGAAGGGGGCGACTCTTGAATATCCATTTGGACCCCATCCAATAGTGATGAAAGTGGCTGGTAAAATGTTCGCGCTTATTTTTGAAGGCAATGGGGTTAATGTTCACTTAAACCTGAAATGTGACCCGATAATTGCGGAGAACTTGAGAGAGCAACTTGAGGCCGTTCGCCCAGGGTTCCACATGAACAAAAAGCACTGGAATACAGTTATTATTGATGGTTCTTTGTCTGCGTCGGATATTTTTGACATGATTAACCACTCTTACGATTTGGTTGTCAACAATCTTTCTAAGAGTCTCCGCGAATCTATACTGGAAAAATAATTAAGTGTTCTCCACTTCGGCGACAGTCCCCTCAGACGTCACTTTCACCATGCGCTTGCGGACCAGCGGAGGTAGTGCAGCCAGATAAAATAAACTGACCGCTAGGGTGCAAAAGCCAAGTATGTAATGAAGCCATGTGACAGAGATTAAAGCTGGAAAAGCTAGCGCGATGCCACCCAAAGCCAGTGAATGGCCCAGCATCATTACCGGTTCGATCAAGGCGTTAACACGGCCCATATTCTGCGGAGGAACAAGCTCTGGCATCCAGCTACCGAGCACGATATTGATGGGAGCAATGGCGATGCCAGCCAGCATGATAAGGAAAAAATAGACTCCAATCCTTTCGGTTAACCCGAGACCCGTAATGAGCAGACTGGAGATGAACAGACCTGCAATCAGGATCGGCGCTCTGGTGAACCGGCGAATCAACCCGGGACCGATGATGCTGCCGAGCAGAAAGCCAATGCCCAGAAAGACGGTAATCAGCGAAGAGTTTACGACGTAATTATCGGGACTAAGCTTGTATTTCATGGCGAAGATGGGAAGCACAGCGAATACGCCGTTCACAATGCCAAAGAACAGAAACCCGCTGATCAGAACCATAAGCAGTCGATTTCCTGTAATATAGCGCAGACCTTGCCCGAAATCCTTTAGCAGCAGTGAGAATCGGAGCTCCCGAATACGGTTTTTTCCGTTGGGGATACGGGCATATTCGGGGAAATCTCCCCAGGCAAGCAGCAGTCCGGACAATAAAAAGCTGATTCCGTCGATGATGATGGCGCCTTCAATTCCAATGAATTGGTAGGCCATAGCTCCCAAGCTCATGCCGAAGAGCATAAACAGCCCCATTACCATCTGATTCAGCCCCGAAGCCTGGACATATTGCTCCTGGTCGATACTGCCCTGCAAAAGCCCCATTTCAGCAGGACCAAAAAACTTGGATATCGAGCTGCGCAGAAATAGCACCAAAAAACAGGCGAATAGCACGTTGAAATGAACGCACACCAGCAGCAGCAAGGTTAAGCCCGCCCGTATCCAGTCGCTATACGCGGCAATATGCTTGCGATCAAACCGATCTGCAATGACACCGACGATCCAAAATACTGCCAAAGTGGGCAGCGAGTACATCAGCTCTGCCGTAGTAGCCAGTGCAGGACGCTCGCTGTATCTGTCGATTAGATAGTAAGCGAATGCCATATTTCCCACTACAGTGCCTAGCTGTGAGGCAAAAGCAGCAATGAACAACTTGTTGAACATTGGATTGCGAAAAAGTGTCCTCATTCAATTTCCTCCCTTGGGTGCTCGCTGATAAGCACAGGTTTGAGTAGACTTTGCAGGTAGTGGACAAGCGCCTTAAGCTGCATTCGAGTGTTCACCCTCTCCGGACCCACAGTTATGGTATGGGTCATAATACCTTCCTGATAGGAAGCAGCAAGTCTGGAAATTTCCGAAACGTCCATGATTGGGAAAAACTCACCACGGTCAATACCTGTCTGAAGCAGTACTGCAAATTGGGTAATTCCCCGTTCATAACGATTGAGAAGCAACCCACGGCGCGTCTCATCGCGCCATCCAATCAGGAAATACTCATAGAAGGCCGGTATTAAACCGCCATGGGGTGATTGCTGAAGATCTTGCAACTGCTGCGAATACAGAGTGGTGATCACTTCCCAAATGGATGACGATGTTTCCATAAGCTGCACAAGATATCGATTATATTCTAGATCCTGATGCTCTAAAAGCGCTTCGAAGATCTCATCTTTGGTCTGATAGTACAAGTAAATCCAGCCCCGGCTCATTCCGGTTTCTGCGATAATATCCTTTAGTGTGACTGCACCGTAGCCCTTCTCGGCAAACACCCGCTTAGCTGCATCGAGGATTTGTAGGTTTCTCAGTTCTTTTTGACTACTCGATAATTTTGGCGACATTCCGTTGCTTCCTTTCCATTCTCTAGATATAAATGAACCGCGTGTCATTTATTATGATAATGACACGTGGTTCATTTTGCAATGAAAAATAACTAAATGCCTTTAAAATATCTGAATACTCCAACCTATGATATAATTATCCAAAAATATTAGTTTGTAGGGATGGTGCGGATGTCAGAGCAGCAAGTGTACGTTCGGTTCCCGGAGGAAGCGGATGCTGAAGAAATGACCGCAATGTACAAGCGCAATCGTGAGTTTTTTGAGAAGTTTTCACCTAACAACACCGAGGAATTCTATACGGTGGACCACCAGCTCCAAATGATTATTAAGAGTAAGGCCGACAGAGAGGCGGACCGAAAATATGATTTCTTGATATTCCAGAAAGAGGACGACCGGATTATTGGTAGTATAGGTCTATCCTTTGTGGTGAGGGGACCGCTCCAGAACTGTATGATCGGATACAGCCTCGACCAGGCTTATAACGGCAAGGGCTATATGACGCAGGCAGTGAAGCAGGTCGTACGCTATGCCTTCGAGGAGCTAAAGTTTCACCGGATTATCGGGGAAGCCTCTCCCCGGAATCCCGGATCTATCCGCGTGCTTGAGAATGCCGGGTTCCACAAAGAAGGTATCTCCCAAAGCAACTTGAAGATCAACGGGGTATGGGAAGATCATCAGGTTCTGGCCATTATCAATCCCTCCGTCGATATCTAGTCCAACTCTATCGGGAGACGACGAGTTAAATAAACATGAAGAGACGGCGGCCTGATTCATGGCTGCCGTTTTCTGAACTAACGGGATAACGTCATAGGGTGTTTTTATCAGAAAGGAGATTGTATCTTATCTATGGAAATTGAAAATCTAATTCCAGTAAAATCAAGAGAAGATTTGCGGATTTGGTTACAGGAAAATGGTAAGATAGAAAAATCTTGTTGGTTAGTAGTTAGTATGACGCCAAACCCAGATACGGTGTTATATTTGGATGCGGTCGAAGAATCTTTGTGCTTTGGATGGATCGATGGAGTCAAAAAGAAAATATCTGAAACGGAGCTGGCACAGAGACTGTCTCCTAGAAGCAAAAGAGGTTCATGGACAGAATTAAATAAAGAACGTGTCCGTCGTCTTGAAAAGTTGGGGTTAATGAGAGACGAAGGAAGAAAGGTGCTTCCTGATATGGCACACGAATCTTTTAAAATAGATAGGGTTATAGAGCAAAGGTTAAAAGAGGAAATGTACGTATATGAGAATTTTTTGGCATTTCCAGCTCTTTATCAAAGAATTCGGATCGACACGATACAAGGCTATAAAAGTCAGCCGGAATTATTTAATAGCAGATTAGACAAATTTATAACAAACACTAAAGAAAATAAAATGTACGGTCAATGGCATGATAATGGACGGCTTCTAGACTCTTACGTGAAGTAGTGCATTACTATTTCGGAGGGAATGATTGGTCTCTCGTCGAAATAGTATCGAGTTGTTTGACTGCCATCAAATGGATTAATACCACCCAAGGAGGCCACTATGCTGCCGATCCACCCTCAAGACATCCAATTTCAGATCGACCGGTTCGCCGGTCAGGACTTATTCATTCACCTTGAAGTTTCGACAGGTGCTTACGCCAATTACTTGGACAATACCCGCCAGCCAGCATCGGCGTTCATTAGTAATGCGGTCGTCCGATATACGCAAGGCTCCATCTCCGGCACGGGTCCATACCGGGTTGGCCTAAAGACAGAACAGGGCTGGATTTACGCCGAAGGCCTAACACATGTTGATGAGTTTGAAACGGAGCGACTTATCATGGCTGGGCATGATACTCAAGGTAAACTAATTGTGGCATTGCAACTCAGTCAGAATAGGTTTTGAGGAAAGTAGAGGATCAAGTAATCATGAATACTAAACAAGTTGAACAGCAGAATATCTTAGTTGTGTTTCCCCATCCCGACGATGAAGCTTTCCTCGTATCAGGAACGTTGGCAATGTACATTGAGGAAGGTGCCCAAGTCACTTATGCTTGTCTGACACTAGGAGAGATGGGTCGCAATATGGGTATCCCACCGTTCGCGAACCGCGTCACCTTGCCGGCAATCCGCAAGATGGAACTGGCGGCGTCCTGCCATGCGATTGGTATCCAAGACATAAGAATGCTCGGCTTCCATGATAAAATGATTGAGTTCGAAGACCAGCAATTGCTAGACGGTCAGATCATGAAGCTGCTTCAGGAACTGACTCCGTCGCTGGTCATCACCTTCTATCCAGGGTACAGCGTGCATCCCGATCACGATGCTACCGGTGCCGCTGTCATCCGAACGATCACGCGGCTCCCCGCGGCTGAGCGACCGCTTGTACATAGCATAGCGTTCTCCAGTAATCACGAGCAGGTGATCGGAAAAGCGGATGTGACCATAGACGTGACCGCATTCCTGGCAAAGAAAATGGAATCGATTCAATCGCACCGTTCGCAATTCCAAGCGGCAGAGCTGGTTGGGGAGCGGGAGCTGAATGATGAAGAAATTCGGAGCCGATTCGGAACAGAACAGTTCTGGACGTACCGATTCGATTAAAAAAAATTTTGGAGGCCTATCAATGAATCAGCGTTTTCGAATAACTCGATCTATGCAACAAACCAATCCGGAGCAATCCATCTCTTTGGAAGAGTGTAAACATTACTTTGCAGCCAAATCTGACTTTACGTACTCACAGGTTTTTATCGTTAAGGGACCAGATACCAGTATGTCCATCGCTGGTGATTTTTTCATGTGGACGCATGAGGATATGGAAATTCCGTTCCGGCTTTATATGGGAGAGGTATATGTAGCTATTTCAAACGAAGCAGTAGTTCCCAAAATGCTTGAAATTGCAACGGATCTGCACGCGGATGTGGTTGAAGGGTAACCTTCTGCTGATAGCGTGTCCATTTGAAGAGGAGAGTCGCAATGGAAAAGAGAGTACATAGAGAATTAATCGACAAGTTTCAGGAGTTGTCTGAGGGAGAAATCACATTAGAAAGCATTGAAGCTCTTAGAAAATTGAGCAGCAGCGAAGCGTCGGGTAATCCTTGTCCAGACGGTGAAATCCATATCTATGAAGAATCGATCCGCACACCAAACTCTTCACATTTTATCAGATTAAGAATTTATGAACCCACAACCAAAGATGGTGTACTGCCGGGTATCTTTTTTATCCATGGTGGTGCAATGGTGCTTGGAACTCCGGCAGATAGTGATGCAACATGTTGTGAGATCCTTAAGGAACTTCCTTCGATCATTATTTCAGTAGACTACCGCTTGGCACCTGAAACACCCTATCCCGGACCTGTTGAGGATTGCTATGACGGATTGGTATGGGTTATGGAACATGCCCGGAAATTAGGAGTTGATCCTCATCGTATTGCTGTAGTTGGGCAAAGTGCAGGAGGAGGGTTAACAGCCGCAATTTCTTTAATGGCCAGAGACCGTAAAGGACCCAAAATTGCCTTTCAAATGCCTTTGTACCCTATGTTAGATGATCGCCAGCAAACACAATCCAGTGTGGAGATTAAGGATCGGCGAGTATGGAATTCGATTGATAATAATGCAGCCTGGGCGATGTATTTAGCTGATACCGATCCATCTAATGTGCCCGTATATGCAGCGCCAGCGCGTGAAAGCGATTACTCAAATTTACCGCCTACATACACGTTTATTGGAGATTTAGATCCGTTCAGAGATGAAACCATTGAGTATGTCTATAACCTGACCAAAGCCGGAGTACCTACAGAGTTCCACTTGTATCCAGGGTGCTTTCATGGTTTTGAGTTGGAAGTCCCCGATGCGCAAATTTCTAAAATAGCAAAAAAGAATTATATAAATGCACTTAAAAACGCCTTGCAATCCAAAGCCTAGATTGGAAAGGTCTTCAACTCAAAGATAGTCGCGCACCCGCTAACCTTATTCAAGTAAGCGGGTTTTTATTTGCGGGAAACCGGATGTAATTTGAAACGGACAGGCTTATAATCATTGCGATGAGGTATTCCCGTCCACTACAGTTTTTTTAAAATATAAGAATTTATATGCTTCACGCGATAACCTATCCTTATATTTCTCGAAGAAACGGATGCCGCCTCTTTCAGAGGACGGCAAAGCCGTTTCTTCTTAGGAGACTGTCTATGAAGTCTGTTTCTTTCAATTTATTTGGACAACGGCTAACGATTCTGCCCAAAATCATCATTTCCTTCCTAGTTGTGCTCATCCCCATTCAAACACTCAGCCTGATGATGAATCGGTCGAGTGTAAACAAAGTACAGAACGAAATTCTGCAATCCAGCGCCTCCAATGTGCATTTTTATCTCAGCTCGCTGGAAACAGAAATCAACCGGATTCTTC
>LIDZ01006581.1_pt4 | contig 13097 bp, 12 predicted proteins | sample 644651 | NCBI WGS metagenome assembly LIDZ01 (sample SAMN03856242, study PRJNA289617) | food metagenome | isolation source: wine grapes on drying loft during traditional withering process | host: Vitis vinifera cv. Corvina | place: Italy: Gargagnago di S. Ambrogio di Valpolicella | collected 2014-01
CCTGGCTCCAAGCCTGCTCCGGAGGTCATTCCGGGCAGGTGGCCAGTCAACCCGCGCCAATACGCCACACCGTGCCAACCATCGATTAATACGATAATTCTGTCCTGTCATTCGAATAAATTTATCGAATAAACAGGTATACCATGACACTTCGTATCACCTGATAAGGAGTGCTCTCTCTCCCATGACTCAATTTCGTAAAGTCCTGTCCATTCAAACGGGTCAACCAGCGTCCGATGGCGCGGGCGTCAAACTCACGCGTGTTTTTGGCGGGCGTGGCGTGGAGCAGTTCGACCCTTTTCTGATGCTGGACGAGTTCGGGTCGGACAAGCCGGATGACTACATCGCCGGCTTTCCACCTCACCCGCACCGGGGCTTCGAAACGGTGACCTACATGCTTGAGGGCCGTATGCGTCATGAAGACCATATGGGCAATGTCGGCCTTCTGCAGGGCGGCGGTGTGCAGTGGATGACTGCGGCACGCGGGATCATTCACAGCGAAATGCCTGAACAGGAAGAAGGCACCATGCGCGGCTTTCAGCTCTGGCTGAACCTGCCGGGCAAGAACAAGCTGAGCGATGCCAGCTACCAGGACATCCAGCCGGAAAACGTTCCGAGTGTGACCACTCAGGCCGGTGTGCAGGTGGTGGTATTGGCCGGGCATTTCGACGATGGCCAGGTTCGCCAGGCCGGGGCGGTACAGCGCCCGGACACCGAGCCGTTGTACTTTGACTTTGATATGCCTGCCGGCAGCCGTATCAGCCCGCACGTACCCGAAGGGCACCTTGTGCTGCTGTACGCCTATGAAGGCAGTGTCGAGCTGGAAGGCAGCACCCAGCCGATCGGTAAACGCCAAATGGCACGCCTGTCCGACAGCGGTGAGGTGCAGATCAGCAGCGCCGCTGGTGCGCGGCTGTTACTGATTGCAGGCAAGCCGTTGCGTGAGCCGATCGTGCAATACGGTCCCTTCGTGATGAACACCAAGGAAGAGATCGAGCAGGCGATACGTGACTTCCGGGAAGATCGTCTGACCGCGTGAAACCGGTTCAAGCCGTCAGACTCCCCTTCGTCTGTACTGGCCCCTTCACCGGCAAGGCGGATCGCCTTGCCGGTTTCAGAGCAGATACCAGCGCGACTCAGACCAGCACAGGGTTCTGCTTGCCTGGGTCGATCTTGTAACGTTCGATGGCCTGCGCGACCACCTTGCGCTCGACTTTGCCGTCATCGGCCAGCGCCTTGAGCGCAGCCACCGCCACGAAGTAACGGTCCACCTCGAAGAAATGACGCAGTGATTCACGCGTATCGGACTGGCCAAAGCCGTCAGTACCCAGTGCCACGAAACGGCGCATGGGTACAAACGGACGGATCTGATCGGCGAAGATTTTCATGTAATCGGTCGCCACGATCACCGGCCCTTCCCTTTCTGCCAGACAGCTTTCCACGTAACTCAGACGCGACTCCTGCTGGGGATTCAGCAGGTTCCAGCGCTCGGCATCCTGGCCTTCACGACGCAGTTCGGTCAGGCTGGTGACGCTCCAGATTTCGCTGCTCACGCCAAAGTCATCTTCGAGCAATCTGGCGGCCGCGATGACTTCCAGAAGGATCGACCCGCAGCCCATCAACTGCACGTGCTTGCCGGTATTGATCGATGCACTGGCCTGCAACGGGTACATGCCCTTGAGAATGCCGGCCTCGGCGCCTTCGGGCAGATCCGGGTGCGGGTAGTTCTCGTTGAGCAAGGTGATGTAGTAATAGATGTCCTCATTTTCGGCAAACATACGACGCATGCCGTCCTGAATGATCACCGCCAGCTCGAAGGCAAATGTCGGGTCGTAAGACACGCAGCAAGGTATCGTCGACGACATGACATGGCTGTGCCCGTCATCATGCTGCAGCCCCTCGCCCATCAGTGTGGTGCGACCTGACGTGGCGCCCAGCAGGAAGCCTCGCGCCCTGGCGTCGCCCGCAGCCCAGGCAAGATCGCCCACCCGCTGGAAGCCGAACATCGAGTAGAAGATATAGAACGGCACGGTCATCACACCGTGGTTGGCGTAGGAGGTACTGGCCGCGATCCATGAAGAAATGGCACCTGACTCATTCAGCCCTTCCTGCATGATCTGCCCGTCGGTGCTTTCCTTGTAGTAGCTCAGCTGCCCTGCATCCTGCGGCGTGTACAACTGACCGACGTGGGAATGAATACCGATCTGACGGAACAGATTTTCCATACCGAAGGTTCGTGACTCATCCGGCACGATCGGCACGATCAGTTTGCCGATGTTCGGATCCTTGAGCAGCGTCGAGAGGATGCGCACAAAGGCCATGGTCGTGGATATGCCGCGATCGCCGGTGTTCTTGAGCTGGGTATCCAGCACCGAGAGCGGCGGAATCTGCAGGGTGGCGGCGTCACTGAAACGGGCCGGAATGTAACCGCCCAGTTGAGCCCGGCGGGCCTTGAGGTACAGCGCTTCGGTACTGCCCTCGGCCGGTTTCAGGTACGGCATGTCGCCCAGCTGGTCATCGGTGATGTCCAGCGAGAAGCGGTCGCGGAAGGCCTTGATCGCCTCTGCCCCGAGCTTCTTCAACTGGTGGTTGATGTTCTGCCCCTCACCCGCCTCGCCCATGCCGAAACCTTTGACGGTCTTGGCCAGGATCACGGTCGGCCCACCCTTGTGGCGCATCGCGGCAGCGTAGGCGTTGTAGACTTTTTCCGGATCGTGGCCGCCACGCGAGAGCTTCCAGATGTCGTCATCGCTCATGTCGCTGACCAGTTCCAGCAGCTCCGGGTATTTGCCGAAGAAATGCTCGCGAACGTAGGCGCCATTCTGGGATTTGTAGTTCTGGTACTCGCCGTCCACGCATTCCATCATGCGCTGACGCAGCAGCCCGCTCTTGTCCTTCTCGAGCAGCGCATCCCAGCCGCCGCCCCAGATGACCTTGATCACGTTCCAGCCAGCGGCGCGATACAGACTTTCGAACTCCTGGATGACCTTGCTGTTGCCGCGTACCGGCCCGTCAAGGCGTTGCAGGTTGCAGTTGACCACGAAAATGATGTTGTCGAGTTTCTCGCGCCCGGCCAGAGCAATGGCTGCCTGTGACTCAGGCTGATCCATCTCGCCATCGCCCAGGAACGCCCAGACCTTGCGTCCTTGATGCTCCTTGAGGCCGCGATTCTCCAGGTAGCGCATGAAGCGTGCCTGATACGCCGCAGTGATGGGCCCCAGCCCCATGGAGACGGTGGGGAACTGCCAGAAGTCCGGCATCAGGCGCGGGTGCGGATAGGAAGAAATGCCGTCACGATCGGTTTCGCGACGGAAGTTGTCCAGTTGCTCCTCGCTCAGACGACCTTCCAGATACGCCCGGCCGTAAATGCCTGGCGAAGAATGGCCCTGAATATAAACAAGGTCACCGGCGAACTGCTCGGTACGTCCCCGGAAGAAGTGGTCGAACCCGACGTCGTAAAGCACGGCAGCTGATGCGTAGGACGCGATATGGCCGCCCACGCCGGAATGCTTGCCGGCACGCAGCACCATCACCAGGGCGTTCCAGCGGATGAACGCGTTGATACGTTTTTCAACCTGAAGGTCGCCCGGATAAGGCTGCTGGCGGTCACTGGGAATGGTGTTGACGTAAGGCGTGGTGACCCGACCGTAGAAATCGCCATGTTGGGCGACGTCGAAGTCCAGCAACTGATCGATCAGATAGTGCGCGCGCGGGCGCCCTTCAGTGTTGAGTACCGACTCAATCGATTCGAGCCATTCGCGGGTTTCTTGCGGATCCTCGTCAAGAAACCGGGGTTGCTGTGCCATCGTCGCCTCCTACTGTGATGCGGCAGTGGACGCCGGACAGGCGTCTGCCTTGAAAAATCTGATTGCAATTGCAATCACATACCGGAATTTATCCCGCGCTCGGTTACTATTGCAACCCTCAAGAATTTCAGACAAAGGTGAATCATGTCGTCAGCCGAACCGGATACGTGGTTCAGATTCGTCAGGGCACACCGCTGTCTGATTCGCGAAATCGAACGACGTCTGGCGGCGGCCCAGCTGCCGCCCTATGCGTGGTATGACGCGCTCTGGGGCATTGAAAGCGGCCCGCAAGGCATGCGCCGCATGCATGAACTGGCCGATGTCATGGCCATTGAACGCTACAACCTGACTCGTCTGGTCGACCGACTCGAAAGTGAAGGGCTGGTGGCACGCCACAGGTCCGACAGCGATGGCCGAGGCGCCGTGGCAGCGATCACCGACAAGGGCCGGACCCTGCGCAAACAGATGTGGCAGGTTTACGAAACGGCAGTCGACGAGCTGTTTCTGGCGCAATTCGACGACCAGCAGCGCCGCGTGTTCGCCGACGCGCTGGAGCGTGCCGCGCTGGCCGCCCGGCAAAGCGCTGGAAAAGGCTGACATCAGACGAATTGATAGCGTTGCAAGGCGAGTTTCAGCGGCTCGTAGCCCAATTGCCCGCCTTCCGCAAGCGCCGTCAGGGCCTGTATGACGATCCAATTCGCACTGGTTGCAGACGTATCCTGCGGGGCCGCGGAATCGGCACCCAGCCCGACGAACCGCCCCGGAACATGCTCACGCAGCTGTTCAACCACGGCCTGCGGGTAGCCGGTGACGGCCACCACAGCATCCTGCTCTTCGCCAAGGCAATCACGCAGATGCCAGGATCGTGCGGGTTGCGTGGGGTGGAAACGGTTCCAGCGTCGCGCGGCTTCGGCATCACGCGCGACTCGGGTATAGCTGGGGCAGCTCCAGATTTCGCAATCGACGTCCCAGTGCTCCCGGAGCAGGCAGGCAGCCTGGCGTACCGAGCGCAGCGCCAGGCCCGCCCCCAGAAGGCGTACGCGACGACCTTCATGACTGCAAACGGCGTCGCTAATCCGGTACATGCCTTGTACAACCGCCACCGCCTGAGCCTCACTCAGTTCACTGACTTCCTCATTGGATTCGTCGTGCAACGCCATGTAATAGAAACCGCTACGGCCTTCGACATACAGACTGTGCAGGGCGTGCAGTGTGATCGCCCGCGCTTCGGCAGCATCCGCAGGATCGAACGGCTGGCACTTGCGGTTCGACAGCAGCCACAGCGGCAACCAGGGATGAGCACCCTTGGGCCAGCGTGACGGCAGCGTCTCGATGTCATTGCAGAAGATGCCCCGCTGGAACGACTCCGACGCCAGCGCGCTCAACTCGGCGGACGTTTCGCTGCTGGTCATGTAAATCAGCGGCAATTCTGCCGCCCCGGCCTGCGCAGCAAATCTCATGGGCCAGGCGCTGGCAAGCATGCCTTCCTGCCCGCACGACATGTGCTTGCTGGCCCGCACCACCGATATCCGCCGCGAGGTGGACGGATCTCTGGTCAGGCGCTCGACGATATCGGCCATCGCAAACAGGGGCGAACAGCACCCACGCAGTGCAAGCCCCGCAACCGCCTGAATCTTTTCCATGCAGGCCAACGCCGCGGATCGGGTCTGAGGTGCCAACGAGTGGCTATTTGCGCTGTTCATCACTACTCCTTGCTGTCGGACAAGCATCCTTGCACCTTGATGGAACCAAGAATATGATTGCAATCGCAATAAAAATCACTGGCCCGCCTTACCGTAGGGCGATGGCCAGTACCCGAACACACATGCGTTCGCAGCTCGGCAGGTCGATGAGCGTATTATTTTCAACGGCCAAGCCCTTGTTCAAAAACAAAAGACACACGCCGTCCATGTTTTCATGTACGGCTGAAAGTACAAATGAGGATAATGAATACGGCCAGGCCGCAAACAAACAATAAACAAGGTATTACATGGAGGTTCGTACCGTGCACAACCAACTTGACTGCCCGCCCTTAAAGATCAACGGAGCCCCTGCTCCTCTGCGTCAACTGATTGAAGACTTTGAAAACGACCTGCATCGTATTGGCGATTTCACCTATGCCTACTTTTCCAGCCCAAAGACACGCACTGTCAAACCGGTCATCCTGTCCAATTATCCCGATTCGTGGTTGAAATCGTATATTGCCTCCAACTATCACCTTATTGATCCCATCATCAAACATGCCTGGCATAGCATTACGCCATTTTTCTGGAGAGAAGCCCGGCATGCCATTCAGGGCGTCGAAACCGACGATTTCCTGAAGCGCTCGGCCAAATACCAGCTGTCCTCCGGGGCCACTTTCACCCTGCACGATGCCAGTGGGCTTTTCGCCGCGCTGAGTCTTTGCAATGCCAGGCAACAGACTGACTTCGATCAGCGAATCCGCGACAAGGCCGCTGATATCCAGATGAGCCTCATCCGCTTCCATGATCGTTTGACCAAGACCCAGGCGCCCCACGAACTCTTTCCGCAACCCGCGCAGTGCAAGTTGTCCAGCCGCGAGATAGGCGTGCTGAAATGGGTGGCCATGGGCAAGGCATACAGCGAAATCGCCGAGATATTTTCCATTTCGGAACGCACGGTGAAATTTCACATGTCCAACGTTTCCAGCAAACTCGAAGTGCGCACCGCCAAACAGGCCGTGTACAAAGCCATCAATATGGGAATGGTCTGACTCAGGCTGCGCTGTCCATGCGTGCTTGCTGCAACGATACCGACGCATCGAGCGGCGTCGGCCAGCGCAGCAAGCCGTCCGTGACAGAGTGCCTGAGGGCGATGCTGCCGAGCAGCCGTTGATGGTTGTCGGCGTTTACAGGCATGTCCAGCAACAATACCGTCTCGCCTGGCGAAGCCTCCCCCGTTGCCAGAACATGGTACTCCCAGCCGCACTTGCGCACGATCCGCGCCATCGCCTTGCTGACCACCGTAATGATGGATTGCAGACCCGCCGAGGTTGCGTGATTGTGCATCGAGAACAGCAGCATTTCAGTCAGTGGCGCGTGCAGAATACCCAGCGACCGGGCACGCTCCGTGTCGACAAAGAACCGGCTCGACTCTGCCATGGCAGCATTTCTGGGCGCCGCATAGTCGAAAAAGCTGCGAAATGGCCCATCCAGCATGTACGGGTCGCAGGTATTGATCAGCCGGAGCCCGGCCAGCGGGACCCCATTCCAGCGGCCTATCAGGTAAGTCGCAGCGGCACTGTCGTACTCATCGAACTCGAACGCATGACTGACGCGAACCTTCCATTCAAGGCGATCCGAAAAGATCTTCTTGCGCAGGGCGTACAGCGTTTCCAGCAACGTGACGGGCACTTGACTGTACCTGGCTACCTGAAATTCAAACCCGCTCGACATAATAAACCCCACCCGATGCAACCAGCGTAAAGCATCACGTATTTAAATAAGTAAATCTACTGTACTTAAGAACAGGTCAACACTTTGAAACACTAACGCTCAACAGTGTGCACTTAGGTACAGTGTTATTTTTGCCAAAAATAAGCAAATCTGCTCCAGCGTTCTGGCTATCCAGGACGGCGACTTCCCAAACAATAATGACGCCACAGGGATAATGGTATGAATAGTCTATATGCCGGTATCGACACGTTGAGCGCAGTTCCTGTTCTGGACGATATTACTCAACACGAGATTTCTGCCCTCAAGACCCGCTTCAATCTGGCCGATGCCCACACGCATCAAGATCAGAGCGAGACCCAGCGCATGATCGTCGCCAGCCTGCCCGAGCTGTGGTATCGGGCACAGAACCAGACCCAATATCAGAGTGAACAGGCATTCATTCAGGCCTTCTTCACCTTCCACGGCCAGCACCATGCGTTGAAGCGCCACGACGAAATCTATCTCGTCTACGCAGCGTCCATCGCCATGCATATCACAGCAACCTATTTGCGCAAAAAGAACATGAGTGTCGGGCTGATCGAGCCCTGCTTCGACAACCTGCATGACCTGTTGAAACACATGGAAGTGCCCATGTCGGCCCTGGATGAAAGCCTGTTCACGTCATCGACCGAGGTGTACGCAAAGTTGCAGAAGGCCGCCATCGGACTGGATGCGATCTTTCTGGTCGATCCCAACAACCCGACAGGTTCCAGCCTGTTTGCCGAGGGGCCGGACACGTTTGTCGAAGTGGCCCGCTACTGCCGGGACTACAACAAGCTGCTGATCCTCGATTTCTGTTTCGCCTCGTTCTTCAAGGCCGCCGGCAAGCATCGCGTGGATGCCTACGCGATTCTCGACGACATCGGCACTCAGTACCTGGTCATGGAAGACACTGGCAAGACCTGGCCCCTGCAGGACACCAAATGCGCAACACTCATGGCCAGCCGCGACATCAACGCCGATATCTACAGCATCGTCACCAGCGTCCTGCTGAATGTCTCGCCGTTCATCCTCAACGTCGTGACCCGTTACATCGAGGACAGCAACGACGATGACTTCGACTCCGTGCGCTCGGTGCTGGACATCAACCGCAGCAAAGCGCGGGCCTGTCTTGAGGGCAGGGTCTTGAAGTATGTGCAACCGATGATCGATACCAGCGTGGCGTGGTTCGAGATCCTGCCCGCCAGCGTAAACGCCGATGACTTGCAGGCTTACCTGCTGCAATCAGACGTCTACGTGCTGCCCGGCAAGTATTTCTACTGGAGCCAGCCGGAAAAAGGCCAGCGCTACATACGCCTCGCACTGGCACGCAAACCGGACGAATTCGAGGCCGCCGTTCAGGCAATTGCGCAGGCACTGGAGAACGTTCATGTCTGACTTCGACCTGCCGATGATCGATGCGACCGTTTTCATGGGCATGCACCATGCCGATCCGGGCGTGCGTGACAAATCCCTGGGGTTCTTCTCCCGGTTCTACGAGAGCAGCGTGCAGATGAATTTCGCCCAGATAGGTATTTGCGACGCAATCATCTGGAAAAAAGGCCGTGCCTTGCAGGACGCCTATTACCCGTTCATGGATGTTTTGCATACCGACATGGCGATCCAGCGCCAGGGCTATAGCGAACAAGTGCTCCAGCGCGCAGCGGGTGAAACGCAGTTCAAAGGCCTGCCAGCCGACAAGAAACTGCTGGCGGCTCAGGTACTGGAGCAGGAAATCCCGTTTTATACCCACGATCTGGAGTTGCTGCGCCTGCAAGTCCTGCAGCCTTTCCTCCAGCCATTCGAAAGCGCCATTCGACGACAGACGTTTCCGGAGACGCTGCAGCGTCTCTATGACCAGTCCTGCGCCATGGTGATCCGCAACGAGGACTTTCAACATGTCTGGTAAGAGCATTCTGGTGCCCCTGATAACGCCTCTGAACGAGCAGGATCAGGTCTGCGAAGCCAGTCTCGAACGCCTTTTGGGCAGCCTCGCGCCGCATGTCGACGGCTACATTCCGTGCCTGACCTCCGGCGAGGGCTGGCGGCTGTCACGTCAGCAATGGCTGCAGATGCTGAGGCTGACCCTCAGGCACGCGGGCGACCGCAGCGTCATCGCCGGGATTGAACGCCACTCTACGCAAGAGGTGCTGGACTTTGCCCGCCTGGCTGAGGTTGCCGGTGCTCGAGCAGTGATGTTCACCTCACCCTTGACGCCCGGTATCAGCCAGCAGGCGATCATCGAGCATTACCAGACCATTCATGACGCGACGCACCTGGATATCTTCATGTACAACGAGGCCGCCCTGTCGGGCAACGAAAAGTCCTTCGACACCCTCAAGGCCATCGCGCAGTTACCCAGAGTCATTGGTTTGAAGGACTCGCCCTCGATGTCTCGCCCGCAGGCTCAGGTAGATGCCATCCGGCAGGAGGGCGTCGACTACTTCATCGGCTGGGAAATGCAACTGGCCAAAGACCTGGAGTCCGACGGCAATGTGGTTTCGCTGGCCAATCTGGAACCGCTGCTGTGCCGGACAGCGGCTACCCGGCAACAGCCCGCACTCAGCGACGAAGTCGCAATGCTTAACCAGCGTTATCTGCTCAATGCCCCGGACTGGTACGCGCATATCAAGCGCGAGCTCAAAGCCAGGGGCGTGATCAACAGCGAACGAGTCGTGACCGAGGAGGCTGCCTGATGAAAGACCTGCACAAGCAACTGTTTCTGGCCAACCGTGCGCTTATCGAAAAGCTGGTGCCTATTCCACCGGAGATTCTGGCGTTCGAGCAACGCTGGATCGACGATGCCATCGAACGCAGCATGACGGCAGATGCGCCTGATGATCTTGCTGGTCTGCGCAGGATGCTGACCGAGCTGGTCGAACAGGAGAGCAGCGAAGTACCGCCCAGCGCACAGTATGTCGCCAACGACATGACGCTCGACGAATTCCGGATTCTGGTTCAGGAGTTTGCGCTGGATGGTCTGACCGAAGCACAGGTGTTCTATCACCTGATGCCCAGGCTCAGCCTTCCCGCACAGATGCCCATGCTGCGCATGATGATCGACGAGTTCGGTTCGGGAAACCTCAAGCGCTCGCATACCACGCTCTATCAGGACCTGTTGCGCGAACTGGAAATGCCGCTGGACCTGCAGTTTTACGTAGATGCCAACTCCAGCGCCGGTTTCAACTTTCCCAATATGTTCTGCTGGCTGGCGATGCGGGCGGACGATGCGTCATGGTTCGCCGGAGTCATCACTTACTTCGAGACCGTGGTGCCGTTCTTTTTCGAGTGCTACACGCAGCTTTGCGAGCGCTTGCACATCAAGGCTCATACCTACTATTCAGAGCACGTTCATATCGACGTTTTCCACGCCATCGAGGGACAGCGCCTGCTCAAAGCCATGGACGTCAATGGGGATCTGGATCCGGTAAAAGCCTGGCGGGGCATCTGCATGGGACGCGAGATCACCAACCTGGCGTTCGACCTGGCGGTAGATAAAGCCCGTCGGCTCAAACACTTCAACAAGGAGGTCAGCCTTGAACGAGCCTGCTGAGTTTCGTCGTCCCGACACGTTCACCGTAAACATCGGTCAGGAACAATACCTGATACCAAGCAGTTGCCCGCATCGTGAAGGATGGCTGGAGCATGGAGTGGTCAACGAGAAACGCCGGTCGATCACCTGTCCCCTGCACTTTTCGGTGTTCAGTCTCGAAACCGGGGAGCAACTAAGCGGTCCGCCGTGCGGTCAGTTGCAAGTACGCAGAGTGAGATGACAGCACGTGCTACGGCAGGGATCGCCCCTGCCGTAGCGACGTCAGGTCAGACGCAAAAAGCGCTTCAGCTCGGCACCCTGAGCAATCGCATCGTGACGACCCAGTTCGATCAATTCGCTGCAATAACCTGACTCGAACAGCAGATAGCTCAGCACACTGGCGCCGCTGCTCTTGGTCGCACCCGGCCCGCGCAGAAACGTGCGCAGTGCGGGGGGCAGTTCGCGGCGGTGACGGGCCGCGATTTCATCCAGCGGACGGCTCGGCGAAATCACCAGCACTTCCACCGGTTCCATACCCGGCTGCCGGACCTGATCCTCGGGCAGCAACGCACTGGCGGTGTTCAAGCGTTCCAGCAGCTCGATATCGCTTTCCAGATTGTCGATGAAGGTGCTGTTGAGCATGTGGCCGCTGATCTGCGCCAGGCTGGGCTGAGCGCCGCGTGGCGCGCGGGGGGCAGGTCTTTCTATTTTGAGGCCGCGCGGGTTGCCGCTGACGCCGACCACCAGCACACGATTGGCGCCCAGGTGCAGCGCCGGGCTGATCGGTGCCGACTGACGCACGGCCCCGTCGCCAAAGTATTCCTCGTCCAGCATTACAGGGGCGAACAGCAAGGGAATGGCTGAGCTGGCGAGCAAGTGATCCACGGTCAGTTGTGTCGGACGGCCGATACGGCGATGGCGCAGCCAGGGTTCGATCGTACCGCGGCCCTGATAGAACGTGACCGCCTGACCCGATTCGTAACCGAAGGCCGTCACCGCCACTGCACGCAAATGATGGGCGTCGATGGCCGCTTCGATTCCGGACAGGTCCAGCCGCTCATTGAGCAGATCACGCAGGGGCGAACTGTTGAGCAAGGCGACCGGGATATTGCGTCCGAAACCCAGCAGGCTGCGACCGAAAAAACGGCTGGCCTGATGAATCACCCCGGACCAGTCGCTGCGCAGTACCTGATGGCTGCGAAATGACTGCCAGAATTCGGTCAATTGATGAATGGCGATTCGAAAATGCAGCGCGCCGCTGGCCAGCTTGACCGCATTGATCGCGCCAGCCGACGTACCGACGATAACCGGAAAGGGATTAGGCGAACCGGGCGGCAGCAGGTCGGCAATGCCTGCCAGCACGCCGACCTGATAGGCCGCACGCGCCCCGCCACCCGACAATATCAACCCGGTTACAGGCTCGACATCACTTACTGCACTGCTCGTTACTGCGCGATCCTGCATCTACGACTGACCTCGGTGATCAACGACGCTTTTTATCTACGCTTCTCATATAGCTTCTGTTCACCGGCTGGTCGACTTTTAAAGCGTCGATGGGCCCAAAGATACTGTTCAGGGCATTCAGTGACGGCCTTTTCTACCCATTGGTTGATGCGCAGGCAATCCGCTTCATCGCTCTCACCCGGAAAGTTGTCCAGCGGCGGATGAATCACCAGCCGGTAACCGCTGCCATCTGCCAGACGCCGCTGAGTGAAGGGCACGACCTGCGCACGGCCCAGGCGGGCGAACTTGCTGGTGGCGGTCACGGTCGCGGCCTGGATGCCGAACAGCGGCACAAAAATACTCTGCTTGGCGCCATAGTCCTGATCCGGCGCGTACCAGATCGCCCGGCCGGCGCGCAGCAACTTGAGCATGCCGCGCACGTCGTCTCGCTCGACAGCCAGTGAATCAAGGTTATGGCGCTCGCGTCCGCGACGCTGGACGAAGTCGAACAATGGGCTCTTGTGTTCGCGATACATGCCGTCGATGGTGTGCTGCTGGCCTAGCAGCGCCGCGCCGATTTCCAGCGTGGTGAAATGCAGCGCCATCAGAATCACGCCCTCGCCTTTTTCCTGGGCATTCTGCAAATGCTCGAGCCCTTCGACGTGGGCAAGCCTGGCCAGACGTTTTTTCGACCACCACCAGCTCATGGCCATCTCGAAGAAGGCGATCCCGGTGGAGGCGAAGTTTTCCTTGAGCAGACGCTTGCGCTCGGCCGTGGACAAATGCGGGAAGCACAGCTCCAGATTGCGTGACGCGATTTTTTTTCGATCAGTGGCCACACGGTACATGATGGCGCCCAGTGCCCGACCGATGACCAGCAGA
>LIDZ01015254.1_pt18 | contig 13041 bp, 11 predicted proteins | sample 644651 | NCBI WGS metagenome assembly LIDZ01 (sample SAMN03856242, study PRJNA289617) | food metagenome | isolation source: wine grapes on drying loft during traditional withering process | host: Vitis vinifera cv. Corvina | place: Italy: Gargagnago di S. Ambrogio di Valpolicella | collected 2014-01
ATGGCCAGCACATGGGGATTGCCCCCGCCCGTGGGATAACCCGCCACATCGAACAGGTCCTTGGCGGCAAAGGTGTAGCCCGCCAGCGGGCCGCTGGCGGCATGGGGCACATCCACAGGCGGGTACGGCATAAAGGCAAACGCAGAATCAGTCATGACAAAGACTCGCAAAGGGATTGAACAGGCGCCTGCTGCCAGTGATGGCAGCTCACACGGTGGTCGGCGTTGACGGTGTCGATGGCAGGTACCTCGCTGCGGCAGATCTCGGTGGCCAGCGGGCAGCGCGGGGCAAACGTGCAACCGGCAGGCAGGTTGGCCAGATCCGGCGGCGCGCCGGGGATGCTGATCATGCGCTCGCCTTTGCGCAGACCATCCTTGGGCCGTGTGCCCAGCAGTACGCGGGTATAGGGGTGCTGCGGATTGTCGAGGAGTTCGGTCAGGGCTGCCTGCTCGACAATGCGCCCGCCATACATCACCGCCACCCGATCAGCCACCTCGACCGCAGCGCCGATGTCATGGGTGACGAAAATGATCGACAAACCCAGCGCCTGTTGCAGCTCGCGCAGCAGAATCAGAATCTGGATCTGCACCGTGGCATCCAGCGCCGTGGTCGGCTCGTCGGCCAGCAGAATCTGTGGCTCGCACGCCAGCGCCAGAGCGATCATCGCCCGCTGGCGCATGCCGCCGGACATCTCGTGGGGGTAGGCATCCAACCGTTGTTCCGGGCTGGGAATACGCACCCGCTTGAGCGCCTCCAGTGCAACCGTACGCGCCTGCGCCTTGCTCATCGGCTTGTGTCGGCGCAGCGCTTCGATGATCTGCTGGCCGATGGTGTAGACCGGGTCGAGCGCCAGCAGCGGCTCCTGGAAAATCATCGCCGCTACCGGGCCGCGCAGGGCCTGCAACTGCCTGCCGGACAAGGCCATGAGGTCTTGGCCGGCGATCCGGATATGCCCTTCGATATGGCTCGAGCGTGGCGAATGCAGGCGCATCAGGGCGCGCAGCGTGACGCTTTTGCCCGAGCCCGACTCACCTATCAGCGCCAGCACTTCGCCGCGGGCCACTTGCAGGCTTACGCCGTTGACCGCGGACAGGCTCTGCCCGCCGCGCTTGAAGCGCACCTTGAGGTCGTGCACATCGACCATGGGTTGTTCGTTCATGCCAAGGCCCCCGTGTGGATCAACTCGCCCATGGGGCTCTGGCTATGCCCTGCCCCCGGCTGCACCATCAGGCAAGCGGCATAGTGGTCGGTGGCGGTGGCAGTGAGGGCCGGCGCGGTCTGCGCGCAGATCGCTTCGGCGTGGGGGCAGCGGGTATGAAAGCGGCAACCCGGCGGCGGATCGATGGGGCTTGGCGGGTCTCCCGACAGCGGCGATACCAAGGTGCGCCGGCCTGGGTCCATGGACGGCATCGAGCTCAGCAGCGCCTGGGTGTAAGGATGGCGAGCGGCGCCAAACAACGATTCCGAGGGCCCGACCTCGACGATTTCGCCCAGGTACATGACCATGATCCGGTCCGACAGGTAGCGCACCACGTGAAGGTCGTGGCTGATGAACACATAGGTGAGCTGCAGGCTGTCCTTGAGATCCTGAAGCAGGTTGAGCACTTGGGCTTCGACGGATTTGTCCAGCGCCGAGACGGCCTCATCAAGGATCACCAGCCGCGGATCGACCGCCAGGGCGCGGGCGATATTGACGCGCTGGCGCTGCCCGCCCGACAGTTCATGGGCGTAGCGCCCGGCAAAGCGCCCGGGCTCGAGCCCCACCCGGTCGAGCAGATCGCGGGCACGCTGCAACGACTCACGGCGGCTGACCCCATGCACCGAGGGCCCAAAGGCCACCGACTGCTCCATGGTCATGCGCGGGTTGAGCGACGAGTAGCTGTCCTGAAAGACCATCTGCACCTGGCGCCGATAATCACGCAACGGCAGCTGGTGACCGCCCACGGCCATCGCATCGAAAATCAGCTCGCCGCTGTCGTGGGCGATCAATTGCATCAACAACCGCGCGGTGGTGGATTTGCCGCAACCCGACTCGCCGACTACGCCCAGGGTCTCACCCTTGTGCACGACAAAATCGATACCGTCTACCGCACGCACTACCGTGCGCTTGCCCAAGGCGCCCTTGACCGGAAAATGCTTGACCAGTTGCTGCACTTTCAACAGGGGTTGCGCCGGACCGCCAATATCACGTGGGTTCATGGTCAGCTCCTGATCGCCATGGCCGCCCGCATGCGGTCGGCCAACACATTGAAAGAGATCGACGTGATAAAAATCATCGCCCCCGGCAGCGCTGAAACCAGCGGCTGGGTATAAATGGCCGTGCGCAGGGTGTTGAGCATCAGCCCCCACTCCGGCTCCGGCGGGGTGACGCCCAAGCCCAGAAACGACAGGCCTGAGGCGAGGATCATCGACACCGAAATCAGCCCGGTGGTGAAGACAAAGATCGGCCCCAGCACATTACCCAGCACCTGGGTACGGATGATGGTGAACGAACCCGCGCCGGACGCCCGCGCTGCCTCGATGTAATCGCGGTTGCGCACTTGGGTGGTGACACTTTCAGCGATGCGCGCCACCTGTGGCACGAACACCAGCGTCAGTGAGATCAACGCGTTGTTGACCCCAGCCCCCAAGGCGCCGGAAAAGGCGATCGCCAACAGCACCGAGGGGAATGCGTAGAACACATCCACGGTGCGCATGATCAGGCTGTTCAGCCAGCCGCCAAAGTAACCGGCGATCACACCGATGGCACCACCGATGAAGAACGCGAAAATCACCGGCGTAATGCCCATGAACAGTGACAGGCGCGCGCCCAGCATCAGGCGCGAGAGCAGGTCGCGGCCCAATTCATCGGTGCCCAGTGGGAAGCCGGGCGTGCCGATGGCCTTGAGGCGCTTGAACATCGAGGTGGTGAACGGATCACCCGGTACGATCCACGGGCCGAGTACGGCCAACACCAACAGCGCAAAAATCACTGCCGCCACTACCAGCGCCACAGGGTCGCGGCGCACGCGGCCGAACACTTCACGCCAGTAGCCTGGCGAGCTCTCTACTGCTGCGATAACCGGCGCGGCCGGTCTTGCCATCGACAGGTTCATGCTCAGCCTCTCTTGATGCGTGGATCGAACAAGGTCTGCAGGATGTCCACCAGCAGATTGAGCGCGACGAAAAACAGCGCCAGCACCCAGATCGTGCCCTGCAGCAATGGCAGGTCCCGCTGAAAGATTGCCGAATTGAGCAACAGCCCGGTGCCCGGCCAGGCAAAGACCGTCTCGACCAGAATCGAACCGCCCATGAGGTAGCCGATCTGCAGGCCCATGACCGCCATGGCGGTGGGCGCGGCATTCTTCACCACATGCAGGAACAGGCCCCACTCCCCCAACCCTTTGGCGCGCAGGCCGATGATGAATTCCTGAGAAAGGATTTCGGCTACCTGGGCCCGCACGGTGCGGGCAATGATGCCGGTGGGGATCACTGACAGGGTGATGGCCGGCAGAATCATGAACTGCAAGTGCGCCCAGTCCCACGCCCAGGCGGACTGGCCCATGGGCCCGCCGCCGGTGGCGGGCAACCAGCCCAGCTGGGACGAGAAGACGATGACCATGAGCATGCCGAGCCAGTAGTGCGGCACGCTGACCCCGATGGCCGAGATCGCCGAGGCGATCTTGTCGAGCCAGCTGTCTTGAAAGTAACCACCGACAAAACCGAACAGGCTGCCGAGCACGAAGCCGAACAGGGTGGCCAGCACCGCAAGGCGCAGCGAATAACTGACGGCGTTGAGCACCTCGCTGCTGACCGGCCGGCCGCTGGCGATCGACATGCCAAGGTCGCCGTGCAGCGCGTGCCAGATCCACAGGCCGAATTGCACCGGCAGCGGTTTGTCGAAGCCATAGGCGCTGACCAGCTGCTGGCGCAGGGCCTCGGAGGCGTCCGGCGGCATCACCGACACCAGCGGGTCGCCTGGGGCCATGTGCACAAGCATGAAACACACCAGCGCCACGCCCAGCAAGATCGGGGTGGCCAGCAGGATGCGGCGCAAGATATAGGCAAGCATGGGGCTGTCCTCATGGGTGAGGTTGATCAAGGTTCAGCGGCGGCTTGCGGGCCTCTTCGCGAGCAGAGCCCGACCCCCACGGTTACAGCGGGGCGGCTCTGCCGGCGAAGGAGTTCAATCCTGCTTGGATACCAGCGACAGGTCGATAAACCAGCTTTGCGGCTGCACCACCCCGCTCACCTTTGGCGAGATCGCTCGGGGGCCGACGTCGTGGGCCACGAACAAGAACGGCACCTCATCGACGATTGCCGCATGCAGCTTGCCTGAGGCCTCATCCAGCGCTTTGGGATCAAAGGAGTTGCGCACTTGGGTGATCAGCTTCTCGACCTCTGGCGAGGCAAAATAGCCCCAGTTGTTGGAGACCGGCGCAAAGGCCTTTTCACTGGCAAACCGCACCATGCCAAAGTACGGGTCCATGACCGCCGCACTGACGTTGATGGCATTGGCGCCCTGGGCCGCAGGGTCCTTGGCGCCCAGGCGCCAGCCGCTGAACAGGGTGTTCCACTCGGTCACCGCAATGTCGACGTCGAAGTAGCAACCCTTGAGGCTCTGCTGGATGTATTCGTTCATTGGCAGCGGCTGCATCTGCCCCGACCCTGACGCGGAAGTCAGGACCTTGACCTTTACCGGATGATCCTTGCTGAAGCCTGCGTCGCTCATAAGCTTCTGCCCGGCGGCCTGGTCGTAGTGGATCTTGAATTGCGGGTTGCCATACCACGGCGAGTCCTTCTCGTAGATGCCCGTGGCTTCCTGCATGTAGCCGCCCAGGTAGGCCTTGAGTTCGCTACGATCCAGGCACAGGTTGGCTGCCTCGCGCACCCGTTTGTCGAGCCACGGCGAGCCTGGGGCAAAGGAGAACTGCCACGGCCACAGGTGCGGCTGGCCATTGGAGTAGATCTTGAAGCCCTTGCTCTTGATCTGGTCCATGGCGTCGGGCGCCGGCGCCTCGATCCAGTCGACCTGGCCAGACAGCAGCGCGGCCGTACGGGCGTTGGCCTCAGGCAATGGAATCAGCACCACGTGGTCAACCTTGGGCACGCGCTTCGGGTCCCAGTAATCCGGGTTCTTGTCGAGCACCAACTCCTGGCGCGGCACCATGCGGTCCATCTTGAACGGGCCGGTACCCACCGAATGGGCGGCAAAGGCGGTCCACGCCAGCTTGGAGCGATCGGCCGGATCGGTGGTGGCGGCCGGCACCGCGGCAAAATCCTTCTGCCAGGCCGTAGGGGATGCCATGAACAGGTTGGTCAGGTTGTACGGCAGCACGGCATCGGGTTCGCTGGTGGTCAGCTCGACGGTGAGGTCGTCGATTTTTTGCGCGCTGCGCAGGGTCGGCATTCGCGACACGGTCATGCCGATCTGCCCTGGGGCATATTGGGCGGCCTGCTTGTCGAGCACCTTGTTGACGTTCCACACCACGGCATCGGCGTTGAACGCCGAACCGTCGTGAAACTTCACGCCGGGGCGCAGCTTGAAGATCCACTTGGTATGGTCATCGGGCTTCACAGCCCATTCGGTGGCCAGGCCAGGCACCAGCGTGCTGGGCTTCTGCCCTTGGGAAAGGTCCCATTCCACCAGGGAGTCGAACATGGTGATGCCGGTAAAGCGATTACCCTCATAGCCTTGATCCGGCTGGCCGTGGGTCAACGGGATGTCTGCGGCGGTCATGGCGATGCGCAGGGTGCTTTCAGCCATGGCGGCCAGCGGCGACACAGCACCGATGCCGATCGAGCAGGCCAGTGCTAGGCGGGTGAAACGGCGTGCGCGGGTTACTGAAGCGTGCGTCATGGCGAGTGTCCCATCAGTCAGGTAAGGAGAACTGAAGGGGGCAACGCAATGGGCATACCAACTTTTCAGCCACGGCGCAGGGCGGGACGGCATTGGTGATATTTTTTCAGACCAATCAGTGAGTTGGATCGCTGTTAATTTTATTGGCAAACACTACCCAAACGTTTGGGTAGTGTTGCCGAGCGATTCGTGCAATCTTTTGGCACGCACCGCTCCATCGTGGCGCAGCAGCGTGTTGTGCCGGCAATGCCGCCGACATCCGCCTGCAACCTGGCCCGCCCGATGCGACGCTTGCACCCTGCTCAACCGCGCTTTCAGGCATTTTCCATGAACAGACGTCCGGCCACGTTACGGGGTATCGCCGAGCAGCTCGGCATTCATGTCTCTACGGTGTCACGGGTGCTCAACGGCGACCTCGACGGCGCCGGACGTGCGGCCTCGAAAGAGACCATCGAGCGTATTAGGCAGTTGGCATCCAGCCTCGATTACCGGCCCAACACCCACGCCCGAACACTCAAGACGCGCCACAGCCACGAGATCGCCGTGCTGGTGCCACGGCTCTCGGATATCGTATTGGCGACCATCTACGAGGGCATCGACGAGGCAGCCAGTGCCCACCGCTACACCACATTTGTGGCCAACACCCTTGATCGACCCGAGCGCCAGCGCGAACGCGCCGAGCGTGCGCTGGCGCGCAATGTCGAGGGCTTGATCATCAGCGACGTGCACTGGACGGCCGAGCCTGGGTTTCTCGAGGAACTGCACGAGCGTCAAGTGCCATTCGTGCTCGTCAGCCGACGGCGCGGCGAGCATTGCTCGGTTACGTCCGATGACGAAATGGGTGGCCGCCTGGCGGCCGAGCACCTGTTTGCCAGAGGTCACACACGCGTCGCGGTGGTCGCCGGCGAGACCCACAGCAGCAACGCCCGCGAGCGCACCGCGAGTTTTATCGAGTACTACCGCGAGCGCGGTATCGTGATCACAGCCGAGCGCGTCATCGCCGGGCATTTCGACAGCGACACGGGCTTCAGCGCCGGCGAGCACTTGCTGGCCCATCCACAACCGCCTACCGCCATCTTCGCCGTCAACGATTTTCTGGCCATCGGCCTGTTTGGCGCCCTGCGCAACCGCGACCTGCTGCCAGGTCGCGATATCGCCGTAGTCGGCTACAACGACACGCCCCTGGCCGCGCACCTGCAACTGACCAGCATCAGCACCAGCATGCACGCCCAAGGGGTGCGCGCCGTGGAGACGCTGCTCAAGCGCATCAAGGGCGAGGCAGTCGAATCTCACCGATTCGCGGCGCAATTGATGGTCAGAGCCAGCAGCCTGTGCTCGCCGTGACGCGCCGCGATCCGGCGGCGCCGCCCTCGCAGAAAGCGTGCCCGCCACGGTGCGGATAACCGTCTACCCTGCACAATGGTACATACGCATATCCATATACTTATAAATTATTTGATTAAACTTTTTTAGATCAATTAGATTTATGCAATCCCCACATGCATCAGGCCCCTCGTCATGTCCAAATCGCCCTCTCTGCGCCACCTGTTCATTGCCACCCTGCTGGCTGGATTTACCTGGACCGCCCAGGCCGCCGACCTGACCGTCGGCTACCAAACGGGCATCGACCCCAGCAAGGTCCCGCAGGCCGATGGCAGTTATGAAAAAGCCACCGGCCAGAAAATCGATTGGCGGCGCTTCAACAGTGGCCCTGAAGTGGTTGCGGCCCTGGCCTCCGGTGACCTGCAGATCGGCAACCTGGGCTCCAGCCCACTGGCCGCCGCGACCTCGCGCAACCTGCCGATCGTCGCGTTTATCGTGTCGGCGCAGATCAACTCTGCCGAAGCGCTGGTGGTACGCAACGCCAGCGGCATCGAAAAACCCCAGGATCTGATCGGCAAGACCATCGCCACCCCGTTCGTCTCGACCTCGCACTACAGCCTGCTCGGCGCACTCAAGCACTGGGGCTTGACCAGCAAACAGGTCAAGGTGGTCAATCTCAACCCGAGCGAAATAGCCGCCGCCTGGAAGCGCGGTGATATCGACGGGGCCTTTGTCTGGTCACCGGCGCTGGGTGAAATTCGCAAGACCGGCAAGACCCTCACCGACGCAGCCGAAGTGGGCCGCTGGGGTGCACCGACCTTTGAAGTGTGGGTCGCACGCAAGGACTACGCCGAAAAACATCCGGACGTGATCGCCAAGTTTGCCGGCACTACCCTCGACGCTTTTACCGACTACGCCGCGAACAAGGCCCAGTGGACCGCCGACTCCGAACCGGTGAAAAAGATCGCCAGGATCAGCGGCGCCAATGCTGCGGACGTCCCTGATCTGCTGGCCGGTTCCACCTATCCGGATGCGGCCGCCCAGAAAAGCAAGGCGCTGCTGGGCGGTGGCACGGTCACGGATATCGCCGCGACCGCAGAGTTTCTCAAGGAGCAAGGCAAGCTGCCCTCGGTACTGCCAGACTACAGCTCCTACGTCAGCGCCAAATACATCCCTTGAGGCCTGAGCCATGGCTAACCTCGAACTAGACCACATCAGCGCCCAATACCCCGGTGCAAGCGAGCCGGTGCTGCATGACCTGTCGCTGCGCCTGGGGCCCGATCAGCTGGTGGTGGCACTGGGGCCCTCGGGCAGTGGCAAGACCAGCCTGCTCAACCTCATCGCCGGGTTTGTGGCGCCGACGGCTGGCACCTTGACCCTGGATGGCGAGCCGGTGCGCGGACCAGGGGCCGATCGCGGCGTGGTGTTTCAGGACGACGTGCTGCTGCCTTGGCAAGACGTGCTGGCCAACGTCGGCTTTGGTCTGCAATTGGCCGGTGTCGCGCGTCCCGAACGTGAACGACGTGGCCGCGAACTGTTGCAGCTGGTCGGCCTGGAGGGCTTCGAGCAGCGCAAGGTGTGGGAGCTTTCTGGTGGCCAACGCCAACGGGTCGGCCTGGCCCGTGCCTTGGCCGCCGAGCCCCGGGTATTGCTGATGGACGAGCCCTTTGGCGCGCTCGATGCCTTTACCCGCGAGCAGATGCAAACGCTGCTGTTGAGCATTTGGCAGCGTACTCGCAAGCCGGTGTTTTTGATTACCCACGACATAGAAGAGGCGGTGTTTCTGGCTACCGAGCTGGTCTTGCTGGCGCCTCATCCGGGCCGCATCGTGGAGCGACTGCAGCTCGACTTCGGGCGCCGCCACACCCGGGGTGAATCGGCACGCTCGATCAAGTCCGACCCGGCGTTCATTGCCACCCGCGAAAAGGTTCTGGCGCAGGTATTCGCCCAGCAGGCCAGCGAGGAGCACGTATGAGCAGTATCGAACTGGCCGAAAGCACAGCGCAGCGCCCACCGGCGCCGCAGCCCAAGGCGCCTTCGCGTGGTACCCGGCGCATCAGTATCCTGACCATCGCTACGCTGCTGCTCATCTGGTGGGCAGCCAGCCACTATGGCCTGGTCGATCCGCTGTTTTTACCGGGCCCTGGCGCTGTGCTGGGCAAAGGCTGGGACGTGCTCAACGACGGCTACATGGACGTCAGCCTCTGGGCGCATCTGGGGTCGAGCCTGGGGCGTATCGGGGTAGCGCTGGTGGCAGCAGTCATTACGGCCATCCCCTTGGGCGTGGCCATGGGCCGCAACCGCATCGCCCGGGGGATTTTCGATCCACTGATCGAGTTCTATCGGCCCGTGCCGCCGCTGGCCTACCTGCCGTTGATCGTCATCTGGTGCGGAATCGGCGAATTGTCCAAGGTGCTGCTGATCTATCTGGCGATCTTCGCCCCCATTGCCATTGCCACTGCCAACGGGGTGCGCACTGTCGACCCCGCCAGGCTGCGTGCGGCGCAATGCCTGGGCGCCACACCGACGCAACTGATTTTTCATGTGATCTTGCCCAGCGCCTTGCCCGACATTCTCACGGGGCTGCGCATCGGTCTGGGGGTGGGCTGGTCGACCCTGGTCGCCGCAGAACTGATCGCCGCCACTCAAGGTCTGGGCTTCATGGTGCAATCGGCTGCGCAGTTCCTGGTCACCGACGTGGTCATTCTCGGCATCTTGCTGATCGCCGTCATCGCCTTCGCCATGGAGATGGGCCTACGCGCATTGCAGCGCCGACTGGTGCCATGGCACGGCCAGTCGCACTAATTCCCGCCCCCACAAACCGCTCCGCAAGGGGCGGTCTATGCACGCGAAGGCCTCGCCCTTTTCACCCCTGCGCGCCCTGCCAGCAAGCCTCTATGCCGGGCAGCCCGTAAATAAATGAATATCTGACCGTCGGGTCTGGACTGATAGCGCTATCAGTCTATTATCAGAGCCGTAGTTGTACGATGACGTACGATGCTGGTTGTCGAGCTGGACCTGGACACCTTGTCGGCGGCTCACGCAATACCCATCCAATAACAATGTTCGACCATTCTTCGGAATGAGGAGACCGCAATGGATACAAGAATAATGATCATCCTGGCCCTGACGGCAGGTTACTTCGTGGTGATGTCCTGCATCGGCTATGGGGTGCGCAAACATGCCAAGAGCAGCGATGGCTTTACCGGCGGCGGGCGCAGTTTTCCGCCCTTCCTCATCGGCGCATTGTTGCTGTCCGAATTCATCGGCAGCTCGGTCAGCATCGGTACCGCGCAAAAGGGTTTCGAGTCAGGCATTTCGGCGGCCTGGAACCTGGTGGCATTGGCGTTGGGCTTCCTGCTGCTGGCGCTGATACTGGCCAAGAAATACCGCGAGACCGGCCTTAACACTATCTCCGGCATCCTGGCGCAAAATTACGGCCAGGGCGTGCGCTATGCAGCCTCGGTCCTGACCATTTGCGCCTTGAGTATCGTCTCGGTTGCACTCTATGCCAGTGGCGGCGCGGTGCTGGCGGCGGTGCTCAATATCGACAAGACCCTGGCAATCCTGCTGGTCGGTGTGGTTACGGTGTTCTACGTCAGCCTAGGCGGCATGCGCTCGGTGGTGTACACCAACTTCATCCACGCTACGGTCAAGTACATCGGGATCGTCCTGGCACTGATGTTCGCCCTCAAGGCCAGTGGCGGCATCGGCAACCTGCAAGCCAATCTGCCGGCCAAGATGTTCGACACGACCGGTGTGGGCTGGGGCCAGATCATGGCGTGGATGATCGGCGGTATCGGTTCGATCTTCGCTACCCAGTATGTAATCCAGGCGCTGGTCAGCACCAAGGACGAAAAAACCTCCAAACGTGCGTGTTTCTATGTGTCGTCGCTGATGATTCCGTTCGGCCTGATGGCCGCGACCATCGGCATGTGCAGCGCCTTCTTGTACCCGGGGATCAAATCGATCGATGCCTTCCCGGCGCTCATCGCCCACATGCCCACCTACTCTGCGGCACTGGTAGTGATCGGCCTGGCCGGTGCGCTGTTTGGCGGGATTTCGGCCAATACCCTGGCCTCGGCGACGCTGGCGCTCAAGGATTTCTACGATCCCTTTTTCAACAAGGATAAAAACGATCTCAAGTCTGTGGTGTTCGTTAAAGTCGCCATCGTGGTCATCGGTTTTCTGCCGTTGGTGCTGGCGCTGTATGCCGACAAGATTCTGCTCATCGCTTTCCTTGGCAAGGCCTTGCGCGCTACCCTCGCGGTGATCGTGCTGATGTGCTTTTACGCACCTCGATTCGGCACGCCGCGTGGGGCGCTGGCCGGGGTGATCCTCTCGGTGATCTCGACCATCGGCTGGTTTCTGGCCGGTAACCCCTACGGCATCGACAGCTCGTATTTCGCGCTGTTCGCGCCACTCCTCACCATGTGTATCGCCCACCTGTTCAAGGGCAAGGACGCTACACTCGTTGGGGCACACGACACTGGCAAGCTTCAGCAAGCACGCTGAATCGCTCTGTCCCTCTCATCCGGCCCGTGGATGCGGGCCGCTGCAACGGAGTCAAGCATGACCGATAGCAAAGCCGACGTACTGGTGTGGGGCGCTCTGAACCCCGATCTCATGGCCAATCTGCGGCGCGACTACACCGTGCATTTGCGCACCGAAATCACCGATCTGGCCAGCTGGGGCGATACCCACGGTGCCAAGATCCAGGCAGTGGTTACCAGTGCCGTCTATGGCACTGAGATCCCGGTGCTCGAGCGCCTGCCCAACCTCAAGGTCGTGACCAGCTTCGGCGTGGGCTATGACCCCATCGATGTGGCCTACCTGGCCGATCGCGGCATCCCGGTAAGCAACACCCCGGATGTGCTCAACAACGCTGTGGCCGAAACTGCTCTGGCGTTGCTGCTGTGCCTGACACGGCGCATCAGCGAGGCCGAGCGCTTCGTGCGGGCCGGCGCCTGGCCGACCGGCAAGTTCCCACTGGGCCGCCAACTGACCGGCAAGACCTGCGGCATCGTCGGCCTGGGCAAGATCGGCAAGACCATCGCCAAGCGGGCTGCCGCGTTTGATATGGAGATCGCCTACTACCGGCGTGGCGAGGCTTACAGCGATGTGAGCTACACCCATTACAACGATCTGGCCGAGCTGGCCCGGGTCTCGGATTATCTGGTGCTGATTGTGCCCGGTGGCGCGCAGACCAAGCATCTGATCAATCGCGAAGTGCTTCAGGCACTGGGCAAGGACAGCTATCTGGTCAACGTCGCCCGCGGCTCGGTGGTGGACGAAAAGGCACTGATCGCGGCGTTGCAGGCCGGAGAAATTGCCGGTGCGGCGCTGGATGTGTTCGAAGATGAACCCAATGTGCCCGCTGAATTGATGGCCATGGATAACGTGGTGCTGGCGCCGCATATCGGCAGCGGCACCCACGAGACCCGCCGGGCCATGGCCGATCTGGTGTTTGCCAACCTGCAGCAGTTTTTCGCCGACGGGACGTTGATTACCCCAGTGGAATGATGCCCCCCCTGTAGCAGCACACCTTGCTGGCGACAGGAGCTGCTGCAACCCACGCCTTCGCCTGTAGCAGCACAGCTTGCTGGCGACGGGGCCGGTGCTGGCAACGCATATCCCGGCCGCTGCCACCCACGCCTTCGCCTGTAGCAGCACAGCTTGCTGGCGACGGGGCCGGTGCTGGCAACGCATATCCCGGCCGCTGCCACCCACGCCGTCGCCTGTAGCAGCACAGCTTGCTGGCGACGGGGCCGGTGCTGGCAACGCATATCCCGGCCGCTGCCACCCACGCCGTCGCCCGTAGCAGCACAGCTTGCTGGCGACGGGGCCGGTGCTGGCAACGCATATCCCGGCCGCTGCCA
>LIDZ01012771.1_pt8 | contig 13033 bp, 10 predicted proteins | sample 644651 | NCBI WGS metagenome assembly LIDZ01 (sample SAMN03856242, study PRJNA289617) | food metagenome | isolation source: wine grapes on drying loft during traditional withering process | host: Vitis vinifera cv. Corvina | place: Italy: Gargagnago di S. Ambrogio di Valpolicella | collected 2014-01
CTCAGCCTGCACCAAAGTCGCGTTTGGCGGTGCCTGGACATTTTGTGTACGAAGATCAAAAGCAAAAGCTTCCCGGCTAAAGCCGGTCCTACAGTCATCGCCAATCCCACTTGATGCACGCGCTGCTTTTTTAGTGGGACCGGCTTTAGCCGGGAAGGGGCCAGCCTGCTAAGGGGACTGATTTATTTACAGCGCTTCACCGTAAATTAATCTGTCCCCGGCGGATCGGTCATTCAACTGCCAACCGCAATATCCAGCAAATCTCCCACAAGACTGGCAAAATCCATCCCTGCCCTGCCCCCCAGCCACAGGAATCACCGCCATGCAAATGACCACCGACAGCTTCATCTATAACCCATGCGACGAGGAGGAAGATGATATGGCGCTGGCCTGCTGCCATGGCAGCAGCACCGGTGATCTGTTTCTGCTCGCGCGTTTCCCCGATGAGGATGAGGTCGATATCACGTTTCGTGACGACACGATCCATGTCGAAGACAACATCACCGTCACCCTGAGCGCCACCCGGCTGCTCGTCGAAATCAACGCCGCCGACGCTACTCCCCTGGGCGGTGATACGGCGTATGAGATCACCCACAGCACCCCCGCCAGTGAATTGGCCGAGCTGGACGCCACGCTGCGGATCATCCTCAGCGGTGTCGGGACGTACGTCAGCCAGATCAACTGAGACCTCCCCGGCATCGGGCCCCAATTGACGCAAATGTAAGACAGTTCTTGTTTTTGCCCAGTCCTTTGCTGAAAAGCCGAAAAAACCCGCCGGCCGATTAGTCGGCGCCCCTGCGATGGATTAAAGTAACGCCCCCAGCTTCGGCGCCACTTGGCGCTGCTGCCTCTCCTGCCAGGAACTGTCATCGATGGAACATCGTGAAGCGTTGATCGCGCTGCGGACCTTTCTCTCCACCCAGATTCTCGGGCAGGAGAAACTGGTTGAGCGCTTGCTGATCGCGCTGCTGGCCGACGGTCACATGCTGGTCGAAGGCGCGCCGGGACTGGCGAAGACCAAGGCGATCAAAGAGCTGGCTGAAGGCATCGAAGCGCAATTCCATCGCATCCAGTTCACCCCCGACCTGCTCCCCGCCGACATCACCGGTACCGAGATCTATCGTCCGGAAACCGGCAGTTTCGTGTTCCAGCAAGGCCCCATCTTTCACAATCTGGTGCTCGCCGACGAAATCAACCGTGCGCCGGCCAAGGTGCAGTCTGCCTTGCTGGAGGCCATGGCCGAGCGTCAGGTCAGTGTCGGGCGCAGTACCTACGACCTGTCGCCGCTGTTTCTGGTGATGGCGACGCAAAACCCCATCGAGCAGGAAGGCACCTACCCGCTGCCCGAAGCGCAGCTCGATCGGTTTCTGATGCACGTCAAGATCGGCTTCCCGGACGCCACCGTCGAACGCAAGATCCTCCAGCAGGCCCGGGGCGAAGCGCTCAACGGCGAGACCAAGCCGGAGCGCCGGGTCAGCCAGCAGGCGATCTTCGCGGCGCGCAAGGAAATCCTTGGCCTGTACATGGCCGACGCCGTTGAGGAATACCTGGTGCAGCTGGTGATGGCGACCCGCACGCCCGCCAAGTTCGATGCCGAGCTGGCCGAGTGGATCGGTTATGGCGCAAGCCCCCGCGGTTCGATTTCCCTGGACCGCTGCGCCCGGGCCCACGCCTGGCTGGCCGGGCGGGATTTCGTCAGCCCGGAGGACATCCAGGCGATGGTCTTCGACGTGCTGCGTCACCGCATCATTCTGTCGTTCGAAGCAGAAGCGGCGGGCATCGATCAAGACCGCGTGATCCAGCGCATTCTCGACGTCGTGGCCGTCGCCTGACCCCATGCAACCCTATCTGATTTCCCAACCGGGCATTCGCATCAGCCTCGCCGAGCTGATTGAGATGCGTCATCGCGTGCGGGAAGTGCAGCTGTTCTCCACCCCCAGCCAGCGCAGCCCGCTGATTGGTCTGCACCATTCCAAGCTGCGGGGGCGCGGGGTGGACTTCGATCAGGTCAGGGTCTATCAGGCCGGCGACGACGTCAGGACCATCGACTGGCGCGTCACCGCCCGCACGCAAGAACCCCACACCAAGCTGTTTCACGAAGAACGCGAGCGGCCGATTTTCATCATGGTCGAGCAAAGCCGCCGCCTGTTTTTCGGGTCCGGGCTGATGTTCAAGTCAGTCCTCGCCGCCCAGGCTGCCGCGCTGGTGGGATGGGCCGCACTGGGCCACAACGACCGGGTCGGCGGGCTGGTGTTTGGTGACAACGAGCATTACGAAATCAAGCCGCGACGCAGCAAGCAAAGCCTGCTGCAACTGCTGAACCGGCTGGTGCGAGTCAATCAGTCGCTGCATACCGAAGCGGCTGCCGACCGTGACACCTTCGGCGTGGCGCTGCGTCGTGCGCGGGAGGTGATGCGTCCGGGCAGTCTGGCGATCATCCTGTGCGACGAGCGCGCGCTGTCCGATTCGGCCGAACAGCAACTGGCCTTGCTGTCACGGCATTGCGACCTGTTGCTGCTGCCGCTGTCCGACCCGCTGGACCACGCGTTGCCCGCCGCCGGTTTATTGCGCTTCGCTGACCGCGGCGCGCATCTGGAGCTCGACACCCTGAACGCCGACCTGCGCCAGAGCTACCGTGCCCAGGGCGAAGCGCGTCAGGCGCGCTGGGAACTGCTGGCGCAGAAACTGCGCGTGCTGTTGATGCCGCTGAGCACTCAGCGTGAAATGGTCGAGCAATTGCGCGAGTACCTCAACGGCCAGCGTCCGGTGAAACAGCCATGAGTGCGCTGGACCAGCTGCAACCGCTGATCCTGCCGGAGCCGGTCGGCTTCTGGCCGCCCGCGCCGGGCTGGTGGCTGTTGCTGATCCTGCTGCCCGCGCTCGGCTACGGCCTGTGGCGAGCGCGCACGCTGCTGCCAAAAAAGGCCAGCGCTGACACCGTCGAGCCATTGGACCCCTTGCGCCAGGCCGCACTGGTCGAACTCGCGCAGATGCCCAAACCCTACGACGGCGCACCGGCCGGAGCCTGGCTGCAACAGATCAACGGCCTGCTCAAGCGCCTGTGCCGCAATCACTACCCCTACAGCCAGAGCCACACCCTCAATGGCCGCAAATGGCTGGCGTTCCTCGACAACCGCTGCCCGGCCGCCGGCCTCACGCGCTGGATGATCCTCGTCGAGGGCGCCTACAAGCCCGAATGCAAACTCGACGACAAGGCCATCAACGGCCTGACCCAGTCGGTCGAGACCTGGATTCGCAAGCATGTTTGAGTTCGCCTGGCCGTGGCTTTTCGCCCTCCTCCCGCTGCCCTGGCTGATGCGCCTTGTGCTGCCCGCCGCAGACAGCGGCGAAGCGGCGCTGAACGTCAGCTTTCTCCAGGAGCTGGAAGGTCTGGCCGGGCGCCGTGCGCGAACCCATTTGCCGGGCTGGCGGCGACAATTGCCGTTCGTGACCGTCTGGCTCTTGTTGCTGGTCGCTGCCGCCCGTCCACAATGGCTGGGCGAGCCGTTACCGGTTGCCGCCAGCGGCCGCGATCTGCTGGTCGCAGTGGACGTGTCGGGATCGATGGATTACCCGGACATGGTCTGGAAAAACGACGAGGTCAGCCGCCTGACCCTGGTAAAAACCCTGCTGGGGGACTTTCTTGAGCACCGTCAGGGTGATCGCATCGGCCTGATTCTGTTCGGCAGCCAGGCATATCTGCAGGCGCCGCTGACCTTTGACCGCAAGACCGTGCGGCTCTGGCTGGACGAAGCGCGGATCGGCATTGCCGGCAAGAACACCGCTATCGGCGACGCGATCGGCCTGGCGTTGAAGCGTCTGCGCCAACGCCCGGCCCAGAGCCGCGTGCTGATTCTGGTCACCGACGGCGCCAACAACGCGGGCCAGATCGACCCGAGAACGGCCGCGCGTCTGGCCGCCAGCGAAGGCGTGAAAATCTACCCCATCGGCATCGGTGCCGATCCCGATAAAGGCGCCACCAGCATTCTTGGCCTCAACCCCAGCCTGGATCTGGACGAGCCTGCGCTGCGGGAAATCGCCGCAGTCAGCGGTGGGCAGTATTTCCGCGCGCGCAACGGCGCCGAACTCGCCGGCATCGGCAAGGCGCTGGACCGGCTTGAGCCGGTGGCACAGCAACCGACCCAGGCACGTCCGGCCCGGGCGCTTTATCATGTGCCGTTGGCGATGGCCCTGTTGCTGAGCCTTCTGCTGGTGGTCCAGGAGCGCTGGCCGAACAACCCGGTTTACCGCCTTTTTTCGCGCCGCCCGACGCTTGTACAGGCCACGCTGTGGCGTGAACGCTTGAAGCGCCTGACGAGGCGCCCATGATCGACTTTCTCTCCGGTCTATGGCCCCATTGGTCCCGCCCTGGCTGGCTGCTCCTGCTGCCCGCGCTCGGCTGGCTGCTGTGGCGGTTATGGAATCGGCAGAAGCGCGTCGGGCGCTGGCAGATGATTTTGCCCAGCGCGTTTCATTCAGCGTTGCTCAGTGGCGGCGGTGGCCGGGACAGCAAATGGCCCTGGGTGGTACTGGGTCTCGGCTGGTTGCTGGCGGTCCTGGCACTGCTCGGCCCGAGCTGGCAGCGTGTCGAGCAGAACAGTCAGCGGCCGGTTGATCCACTGGTGGTGATGCTCGAACTGACGCCGGAAATGCTCGCCGCCGACAGTCCGCCCACCCGTCTGGAACAGGCGCGGCGCAAAGTGCTCGACCTGTTACAGGCGCGCAGCGATTCACAGACCGCGATCATCGTGTATGCCGGCAGCGCCCACACGCTGGTGCCGCTGTCGGACGACCTGGCGACCAGCAAAAACCTGCTGGATGCGATCAAGCCGTCGATCATGCCCGAAGCCGGCCAGCGCGCAGACCTCGCCGTGCGCAAGGCTCTCGACTTGCTGGAACAGGGCGACCTCGGTCAAGGGCGGCTGCTGTGGATCGGTTCGTCCCTCAGCGACGCCGAGCGTCAGGGCATTCGCACCGCGATGACCGGCCGCGACGCCCCTCCTTTATTGATGCTCGGCGTCGGTACCGCTGAAGGCGCCCCGGTCACCCAGGAGAAAGGCGGTTTTCTGAAGGACGCCCAGGGCGGCATCCTTGTGCCGCGTCTGGACGGGCCGGTGCTCAAGGATTTCGCCGACGGCATGGGCGGTCGCTACACGTCGCTGCGCCTGGACAACCAGGACCTCAACGACCTGGGCCTGCTCGACGGTCCGAAGAGTCTGATCAGCCAGGGCCAGAAAGTGCGCCTCGACCGCTGGGCCGACCAGGGCTACTGGTTGCTGTTGCCGCTTCTGCTGCTGGCCGGTTGCGCCGGGCGACGCGGTTGGTTGTTGTGCCTGCCGTTGCTGCTGATGGCCGTGCCGCAACCCAGCTATGCCTCTGGTTTCGACGACCTGTGGCGCCGCCCCGATCAACAGGGCGAGCACCTGCTCAAGCGGCATCACCCGGCAGAAGCCGCGCGGCATTTCGAAGACCCGCAGTGGCAAGGTGTCGCGCTGTACCAGGCCGGTGACTACGCCGGCGCCGCCCAGCGCTTTGCCCAGGGCAGCAGCGCCGCCGACCATTATAATCGCGGCAATGCGCTGGCCCGAAGCGGTGAGCTGGAAGCCGCCATCGACGCCTATGAACAGGCGCTGGAGCGTCAACCGGACTTCCCGGCGGCGTTGGCCAACAAGGCGTTGGTGGAACAGGTGCTGGAGCAGACCAAGGCATCGGATCAGGGGAAAGCCGACGAGAAGGCGAAGACTGACGAGAATGCCGACAAGGCCCGCGAAGGCAATGCCGGACAGTCGTCGTCGAGCGCGCAGTCGGCGCCGCAGGAGGCCAATGCCGACCGCTCGGCCAGCGATCAGCAAAGCGCCGCCGACGAGCAGGCTTCCGGCGCAGGATCCGACAGCGATGAGCCGGCGCGTGTCTCAGGCAAACCGGGCGACGGACAAATCGATGGCGAGCAGAAACAGGCGCTCGAACAATGGCTGCGGCAGATCCCCGACGAACCCGGTGAGCTGTTGCGGCGCAAATTCTGGTACGAACAACAGCAGCATCAGGAAAAGACCCGATGAGTCGTCTGCACAGGTTGCTGATTGCAGGAATGTGGTGCCTGTTCGCTCTAGTGGCGCAGCTGGCCCAGGCCGACAGTGCGGGCTCCACGCTGCAATCCAGCGTCGACCGCACGCGCGTCAACACCGGCGAAACCGTTGAACTGACCCTTGAAACCGACGACGCGACCGTCTTCGGCAGGCCGGACATGACCGCGCTGGACACCGACTTCGAAGTGCGCGACACCCGGCAGCTCAACAGCCTGACCACACTGGAAGGCAACGTTCACGCGACGACTCGCTGGCTGATCACGCTGATGCCGCGCCACAGCGGCTCGATTGAGATCCCGTCGCTGAAGCTGGGCGAAATGTTCAGCAAGCCGATCGTACTGCAGGTGGTCGATGTCGGCCCCGTCACCCAGGGTCAGGAGCAGAAGCTCGCCCCGGTGTTCATGGAGGCGAGCCTCGATCAGGACAGCGTGTATGTTCAGGCGCAGGTCTTGCTCACCGTGCGCATCTACCACTCGGTGTCGCTGTTCGACGACAGCAGCCTGACGCCGCTGCAAGTGCCGGACGCGCGCATCGAAAAGCTCGGCGACACCCGCACGTACGAGAAGCAGATCAACGGCATTCGCCACGGCGTGATCGAAATGCGCTACGCGCTGTACCCCCAGCACAGCGGTAAGCTGACCATCCCGGCCCAGGCGTTCAGCGCCACGCTGGTTCAGGACACCACCGACGCCAGTGCAGCCGCCGCCATGGCACCGGGCGCAATCGCCAGCGGGCCGAAGCCGGGCCGATTGATGCACGTGACGTCGCTGCCCCTGACCCTCGACGTCAAGCCGCAACCGGCGCACTACCCCGCCGACACGCCATGGCTGCCGGCGCGCAGCATCAGCCTCAGTGAAAACTGGAGCCCGGAACCGGCCCACAGCCAGGTCGGCGACTCCCTCACGCGCACCTTGCAACTGAAAGCCGAAGGCTTGTCCAGCGCGCAGTTGCCGCCGCTGCCTGCCACCGACGTCAGCGCATTGCGGCGTTACCCCGATCAGCCGCAACTGAGCAACAAGCCCGGTGAGCGCGGTTTGACCGGCGTGCGCGAGGAGCGGGAAGCGCTCGTCCCCAACCGTCCCGGCGCCATCGAGATTCCCGCTATCGATCTGGTCTGGTGGAACACCCAGGAAGATCACCTTGAACACAGCGCCCTGCCCGCCCGCACCTTGCAGGTCAGCCTTAACCCGGCGTTTGCGGTGGACACGCCCGTAAGCGACAACAGCAATGTGACGGTGATCGGCCCGCCGGTGTGGCCGTGGCAGTTGAGCACAGTGCTGTTGAGCTTCACCACGTTGCTGGGCTTCGGCCTGTGGTGGCGCGGTCGTTGGCAACCGGCGCTGGCCCGGGTCGCGCAAACGGGGCCGAGTCCGCGTACAGTGCTCGACGACCTGAAACGCGCCTCCCTGGCCAACGATCCCCACGCCACCCGCCAGGCGCTGGACGCCTGGGCCCGACAGCAGCCGGAAACCCTGGCCGATATGGCTGCGCGCTTCGTGCCGCTGTCCCATGCGCTGGACGGCCTGAACGGCGCGTTGTACAGCGAGACCGAAAAACTGTGGCTGGGCGAAGACCTCTGGCGCGCCGTCAAAGCGCTGCCCGCCATCGAAAACCCCCAGGACCCGAGCGGGGGCGACAGCTTGCCGCCGCTTTATCCGAAATGATTTCCATCGATCAGCGCATTCTCAGGTCACAGATAAAATGCGCTGATTGTTAAACCAAGGTACCCCCATGCGTCTGTTCCACACCTCCGACTGGCACCTCGGCCAGAACCTCCATGGTCAGGAGCGAGATTTCGAACACGCCGGCTTCCTGACCTGGCTGCTGGCCCGTCTCGCCGAGCGCAAACCGGATGTCCTGCTGATCGCCGGCGACATCTTTGACACGGTCAATCCGCCGGTCAAATCCCAGGAGCGGCTGTACGACTTCATCGTCAGCGCCCACGAACAGAACCCGCACCTGACCATCGTCATGATCGCCGGCAACCACGACTCCGGCTCGCGCATCGAGTTGCCCGCGCCGCTGATGCGACGCCTGCGCACCCACGCGCTGGGCCGGGTGCTGTGGCTCGACGATGGCGTGCTGGACGTTGACCGACTGCTGCTTCCACTGAGCAACGCCAAGGGCAAAGTCCTCGGCTGGTGCCTGGCGTTGCCTTTTCTGCGGCCGGCCGAAGTCACCGGCGCGGCGTTGGGCGACAACTACTTGCGCGGCATCGGGCAGGTCCACGACATGCTTATCGCCGCGGCGAATCAGCGGCGCAAGAAAGGCCAGGCCCTGATCGCCATCAGCCACGCGCACATGGCCGGCGGCTCGGTGTCGGAAGACTCCGAACGCAGCCTGATCATCGGCAACGCCGAAGCCCTGCCCGCCAGCCTCTTCGGCGAAAGCATCACCTACGTGGCGCTCGGGCATCTGCACAAACCCCAGCGAATCAACGGCGAGGACCGCATTCGCTACTGCGGCTCTCCCATCCCGCTGTCGTTTTCGGAAATCGGCTACCAGCATCAGATCCTCGAAATCGAGTGCGACGGCGACAAGCTGGTCAGCGTCAAACCCCTGCTGATTCCCCGCGCCGTGAACTTGCAACGGGTCGGCCCGGCGCCACTGGCCGAGCTGTTGCTGCAACTGCGGGATCTTCCGGACATCGATTTGCTGGCTGACGTCGACCGTCAGCCGTGGCTCGAAGTCCGTGTGCGTCTGGACGAACCTCAGCCGGACCTGCGCAACCAGATCGAAGCCGCGCTGGAGGGCAAGGCCGTGCGACTGGTGCGCATCGCCGCCGAATACGCCGGCAAGGGCAGTCGTGATGAAGACGCCAATCAAGACCTGATCGAACTGGACCAGTTGAGCCCGCAGGAACTGTTCAGCCGTGCATGGCAGGACAGCTACGGCAGCGAAGTGGATGAGCAGACGCTGCAGGACTTCGCGACCCTGCTTCAGGACGTGCAGCTGGAGAGCGAGCAGCCATGAAAATCCTCGCCATTCGCCTGAAAAACCTCGCCTCGCTGGCCGGCCCGTTCGAGCTGGATTTCACCGCCGAGCCCCTCGCCAGCGCCGGCCTGTTCGCCATCACCGGCCCCACCGGCGCGGGCAAAAGCACGCTGCTGGACGCCCTCTGCCTGGCGCTGTTCGGCGCGATTCCCCGGCTCAACAACATCGGCCAGTCCCGCGTGCCGGAGATCGACGGCGACATCAGCACCAACGACCCGCGTAACCTGCTGCGTCGCGGCACCGGCAGCGGTTACGCCGAGGTGGATTTCGTCGGCATCGACAAGCGCCGTTATCGCGCGCGCTGGGAAGCCAACCGCGCCCGTGACAACGCCACGAAAAAACTCCAGGCCAGCCGCCAGACGCTGATCGACCTGGACAGCGAGCAGATTCTCAGCACGCAGAACAAGACCGAGTACAAGACCCTGCTGGAAGCGCGCCTGGGGCTGAACTTCGAGCAGTTCACCCGGGCGGTGATGCTGGCGCAAAGCGAATTCAGCGCCTTCCTCAAGGCCGACGACAAAGACCGCAGCGAACTGCTGGAAAAGCTCACTGACACGGCGATCTACAGCCAGCTGGGCCGTCGCGCCTACAGCAAAAGCAAGGAAGCCGAAGAAGCGCTGAAAACCCTTCAGGCCCAGGCCGGCACGCTGACGCCGATGGAGCCTGCGCAGCGCGCCGAGCTTGAGCAGCGCTTCAACGACGCTCAACAGCAACTGAAGCTGGAACAGGCGCAACTGCGCCAGTTGGAGCTCAAGCAGCAATGGTTCAAGGAATTGAATCGCCTGCGCGACAGCCACCAGGCCGCCAACGAACAGCTCGCCAGCGCCCAGCAGACGTGGGACGCACACAGCGCCGATCGTCAGCAGCTCGCGTTGTTGGAGCGTCTGGCGCCGCAGCGGCATCTGTTCGGTCAGCGCGCCCGGCTGCAGGCTCAGCTCGCGCCGCTCACCGCCGCGATTCAGACCCATCAGCTCAAGCAAACCGGGCTCAATGGGCGCATCGCCGAGCTGGACAGCACACGCATCAGCGCCGACGGCGCGTTGCAGCAGGCGCAGGAACAACTGCTCAACGCGCGGCCGGCCCTGAGTGAAGCGCTTGAACAGCAGGCCCAGCTCAATCATCTGAATCAGGAGCTGCAACCGCTCGGCGAGCAGGCGCGCGCCGCGCAGCAAGCCAGCATTGAGGGCCAGTCGACGCTCGAGCACCTGGGCGAGCAGCAACGCCAGGTCGAAGTGCGTTTGCAATCGATCGCCGAGCAACTGGAGCAGAGCGCGTCGCTGACCACCTTGAGTCAGTCGTGGAGCGCCTACAGGCCGCGTCTGCAGCAAACCGTGCAACTCAGCGCGCGTCTGATCCAGGGCCGTGGCGAGCTGCCGCAGCTGGAAAAAAACGCCACCCTCGCCGAGCAGACCCTGAGCGAACGCCGCAGCGCCCTGCAGGCGCTTTACGACGACGCCGAGGTCAAGGCCGATGCGGTCAGCCACGACATCGAGCGGCTGGGGCAACTGCTGCAAGACAACCGCCAGCAGCACAGCGCCAGCGACTCACTTGAACGTCTGTGGCAGCGCCATCAGGACGTCGCCGGCCGCCTGCTCGACGTGCAAACCCGCCAGCAGCAGGCCACCGAACGTCGTGCCCAAGGCATCGCCCAGGGCCTGAAACTCAAGGCCGAACATGAAGCCGCCGAGCAGGCGCTGAAGGTCACCGTTGAACTGCTGCAACGCCAGCGCCTGACCCGCAGCGCCAGTGTCGAGCAACTGCGCGAGCAATTGGTCGATCAGCAACCGTGCCCGGTGTGCGGCAGCGAAGACCATCCGTATCACCAGTCCGAGGCACTGCTTGAAGCGCTGTCGGGCCACGACGACGGCGAGGAAGCGCGCGCCCGGCAGACCGTCGGGCAGCTCAGCGAAAAGCTCGCCGAGCTGCGCGCCGAAGTTGCTGAGCTGAACAATCAGCTTAAGCAGTCCAAGCCGCAGCAAGACCAACTGGCCGAACAGTTGCAAACCCTCGCGCCTGAACTGGAAGCTCACCCGCTGCATCCGCGCCTGATGGAGCAACCCGAGCACCTGCGCGGGGACTGGCTGAGCGAACGCCTGCATCAACTGGCCCAGGACATCCTCAGCGCCGAGCAGCGCCAGAGCCGTCTGCTGAAAGTGCAACGGGATGCCGAATCCCTGCAGCAGCAGGTGCTCGATGCCCGCGAGGCCAGTCAGCAGGCGATGAAGCTGCTGGACGATCAGCAACGCCACATCGCTCTGGACAACCAGGAGTTCGAAGCGGCGCTGCAGGAGTTCGAGCCCCTGCTCCCCGCCGAAAGCCTGAGCCAGTGGCGCGAGTCGGCGACCCAGAGCTTCATGCAGCTGGACAACGACATTGCCGCCCGCGTCGAGCAGCTCGATCAGCAAAAGACCGAACAACAGGAGCACAGCGAGCGGGCGCAAAAACTGGAGCGCGAGCAGGTTGCGCAGCAGAGTCGCGAGACAGAACATCAGAAGTTGCAGGCGCAACTCGCTGCCCGTCAGCAGCAGCAACAGACGGTGCAACAACAATTGGCGCGGACCCTCGGCGACCATGCATCGCCCGAGCGCTGGCAGCACGCCCTTGAACAGGGGGTTGAGCAGGCCCGTGAGGCTCAGGCCGCTATCGCCCAAGAACTGCAAGCGGCGCGCAGCGAGCTGATCAAGCTGACTGCGGAGCTGGAGGGCGAACAACAGCGCTTGCAAACCCTCGAACAGGAGGTGGCAGAGCTCGAACGGCAGATCGCCGAGTGGCGCAGCAGCCACAGCGAGCTCGACGATGCCGCCCTTGAAGCCTTGCTGGGGCTGAGCGACGACAGCGTCAGCGGGTTGCGTCAGCAATTGCAGTCCAGCGAAAAAGCCCTGGAGCAAACCAGGGTTCTGGTGGCAGAGCGCGCGGCGCAGTTACAGCAGCATCAGGCCCAGCACAGTGACGGTGGCGACGCTGAGCAGTTACTTGCGGCGTTGACCGAAGCGCAGGCGCAATCGGTGGTTCAGGATCAGCTGTGCGCCGACTTGCGTGCCCAGGTCAGTGAAGACAACCGCCGTCGCGACGCCAGCAGCGAGCTGCAAGAGCGCATCGCTCACGCGCAGTCCGAATACCAGCGCTGGGGCCGCCTCAACGCGCTGATCGGCTCGGCCACCGGCGACACGTTCCGCAAGATCGCCCAGGCCTACAACCTTGATCTGCTGGTGCACCACGCCAACGCGCAGCTCAAGCAACTCGTGCGTCGCTATCGCCTGAAACGCGGCGGCAGCATGCTCGGCCTGCTGGTCATGGACACCGAAATGGGCGACGAACTGCGCTCGGTTCACTCGCTCTCGGGCGGGGAAACGTTCTTGGTCTCCCTGGCCTTGGCGTTGGGCCTGGCGTCCATGGCGTCCAGCACGCTGAAGATTGAATCGCTGTTCATCGACGAAGGCTTCGGCAGCCTCGACCCCGAATCCCTGCAACTGGCCATGGACGCCCTCGACGGACTGCAGGCCCAGGGCCGCAAGGTCGGGGTGATCTCCCACGTACAGGAAATGCACGAGCGAATCCCCGTGCAGATTCAGGTCCGGCGTCAGGGCAATGGCCTGAGCACCGTCGAGGTCAGCAGCGGCTAAACCGTTTTTTCACGACGCACGGACACGCCTGATGGCGTTTCTGTGCAACCCTGTATCCCTTGCGCGGCAGCAGTCGCGCCAAACTCGAAAGAAGGTAAACCACGTGGCAAATTCCAAAGTATTTTTCGACATCACTGCCAACGACGAGCCAATGGGTCGCATCGTCATGGAACTGCACAACGACGTCGTTCCGAAAACCGCTGAAAACTTCCGCGCCCTGTGCACCGGCGAGAAAGGCGATGGCCTGAGCTACAAGGGTTCGTCGTTCCACCGCGTGATCCAGAACTTCATGCTGCAGGGCGGTGATTTCACCAACCACAACGGCACCGG
>LIDZ01000461.1_pt1 | contig 13030 bp, 7 predicted proteins | sample 644651 | NCBI WGS metagenome assembly LIDZ01 (sample SAMN03856242, study PRJNA289617) | food metagenome | isolation source: wine grapes on drying loft during traditional withering process | host: Vitis vinifera cv. Corvina | place: Italy: Gargagnago di S. Ambrogio di Valpolicella | collected 2014-01
GTGGCATGTTGTTTGGATATTGGTGAAGGAAGAGACACTGAATCCATCAAAAACAAAGCCTTGCAAGTAGGTGCTAGTGCTTCTTATGCGATTGATGCAAGAGAAGAATTCGCGCAAGAGTTCGTTTTAGTCGCTTTACAAGGGAATACCTACTATGAAAATTCATACCCATTAGTTTCAGCTTTGTCTCGTCCGCTGATTTCTAAAAAATTGGTAGAATTAGCTCATCAAACCGGCGCAACAACAATCGCACATGGCTGTACAGGTAAAGGAAATGACCAAGTACGTTTTGAAGTTTCCATTGCTGCACTTGATCCAAACTTGAAGATCATTGCTCCAGTTCGGGAGTGGAAATGGTCTCGTGAAGAAGAAATTAACTACGCTGCTGAAAAAGGTGTGCCGATTCCAGCAGATTTGGATAATCCATATTCCATCGACCAAAATCTATGGGGCCGGGCTTGCGAGTGCGGAATCTTAGAAGATCCTTGGGCTACACCGCCTAAAGGGGCTTACGACATCACTGCCGAATTAGAAGAAACACCAGATGTACCGACAATTATGGAAATTACCTTTGAACAAGGGGTTCCAGTGGCTTTAGATGGCGAAAAAATGCTGCTGTCTGAATTGATCATGAACTTGAATACTGTAGCAGGCAAACACGGAATTGGCCGGATCGACCACATTGAGAACCGTCTTGTTGGGATCAAATCACGGGAAGTTTACGAATGCCCAGGTGCTACTGTCCTAATGGCTGCTCATAAAGAATTAGAAGATTTGACCTTTGTACGGGAAATGGCTCATTTCAAACCAATCATCGAACAAAAATTAGGTCAAATGATCTATGACGGTTTATGGTTCAATCCAATCATGGATGCCTTGAAAGCTTTCTTGGCTGAATCGCAAAAAGTCGTTAACGGTGTATTACGGGTGAAAATGTTTAAAGGCAATGTGATTGTTGAAGGACGTAAGTCTAACAACAGCTTATATAATGAAAACTTGGCTACTTATACTTCTGCTGATACCTTCGATCAAGATGCAGCAATCGGCTTCATTAAATTATGGGGTCTGCCAACGAAGGTAAATGCTGAAATACAAGCCAGCACTAAACAACCTAGCTTATAAAAACATGCAAGGTGAACCAGATGTGAGGCAGCTTTTACTTGCCGGTAAATAAGGCTGTCCGGTTCACATCTTGCCATTGCTCTCAGGTGAGTTTCTTTTCCTGCAAGGAAATAAGGAAACCAGCAATGTGTTTCATCCTGAGGTATCTGAAAAGATGCCTCCTCCCAAGCAAACAGGACCGTTTCGGCGGTCTTTTTTTATCTTAGGCTTCACGAACTGGCCTTCTTAGCAGTTTGGGAAGTCTTTTTTGAATGAATTGCGAAAATGCTGTTTCCATTTTGAGGGAAAACAGCTAGTCTTATATATAGTAGGAATTTTAATAATGAAGCGGAGGAACAAATTTATGGCAAAGCTTTGGGGCGGTCGGTTTGACGGTAAAAATGAAGCATGGATTGATGCATTTGGCGCATCGATTCCTTTTGATCAGCAATTAGCCAAACAAGATATTACAGGAAGCTTAGCTCACGTGAAGATGTTAGGCAAAACTGGCATCATTTCAGAAGAGGATGCCCAAGCAATCATCGCGGGCTTAAATACGTTGGCCGAAAAATTAGCCAAAAACGAATTAACCTTTACGATTGAAAACGAAGATATTCATTTAAACTTGGAAAAAATGCTTCACGACGAAATCGGACCTGTAGCCGGCAAGCTCCACACCGCCCGCAGCCGGAACGATCAAGTTGCTACCGATATGCATTTATATTTGAAGGAACATGTGCAGGACATCGTTGAAAAGATTACGGCCTTCCGTGAAGTGTTGGTGGCTAAAGCCGAAGAACATACCGAAACCATTATGCCTGGTTATACTCACATGCAGCATGCTCAGCCGATTTCGTTCGGGCATCACTTGCTGGCTTATTACAACATGCTGACAAGAGATCAGGAGCGTTTGACGGAAAGCTTGAAGCGGATTGATCTTTCACCACTAGGCTGTGCAGCTTTGGCGGGAACAACATTTCCGATTGATCGTCAAATGACCGCTGACGAACTAGGCTTTGGCGGCATTTACTCCAACAGCTTAGACGGCGTTAGTGATCGGGACTTTATTTTGGAATTTTTAAGCAACAGCTCGATTTTAATGATGCACTTATCCCGTTTTTGTGAGGAGATCATTTTGTGGTGCAGCCATGAATTTAAATTCGTGGAATTAACCGATACCTTCTCCACCGGCAGCTCGATTATGCCGCAAAAGAAAAATCCTGATATGGCGGAACTAATCCGCGGCAAGTCAGGACGCGTGGTTGGCGATCTAATCGGCTTGTTAACCGTGATGAAGGGATTGCCGCTAGCCTACAACAAAGACCTGCAGGAAGACAAAGAAGGCATGTTTGACACGGTTCATACCGTGGGAACTAGTCTGGAAATCATGACTGGCATGATCGACACCATGAAGGTGCACACGCAAACTATGCACGACGCCACTGAAAAAGACTTCTCCAACGCTACCGAGCTGGCAGATTACCTGGCGACTAAAGGGATTCCTTTCCGTCAAGCTCACGAAATCGTTGGGAAATTGGTACTAAGCTGTACGCAAAAAGGCATTTATTTGCAGGATGTGCCGTTAGAAGAATACCAAGCCATCTCTGAACTGATTGAAGAAGATATTTACGATACTTTGGCTTCAAAAACTGCCGTTGTTCGCCGGACCTCTTTAGGAGGCACCAGCTTTGAACAGGTAGAATGGCAAGTTAAAGAAGCAAAAAAGGCTTTACAAACTAACTAAAAAAATGACTGTAGACCTCCCATTCGGGCTTGGTCTACAGTCATTTTTTACTTACGCATCAATTCCAGGTGCTTTACCTAATTTTGCTTGCAGCATCCAGATTTTCTTTTCAAGGTCAGTTTTGAAACCTGTGAAGATATCTTGTGTGCTGTCGTCGCCTTCTTCACCGGCAACTTCAATTCCTTTTTGGTAAAGATCAGCCAAATAGCGATAGCCTGCGACTAACGTTTCCATCCGTTCAGGAATCGTACGGTCCCAGCTGCCTTTTTCATCTTTAATCCCTGTATGCTCTGCCCACTCGCTTAAAGTAGAGTAAGGAGAACCATCCAAGGTGATTAAGCGTTCAGAAATGACATCCAATTGGTCATTGATTTCATCCATATAATCATCCATTAATGGGTGCAGCGTTAAAAATTCAGGTCCCCGCATGTACCAGTGAGTTTGGTGAATCACGACTGAAAATTGACTAAGATCGGCAACAAGCTGGTTCAATACTTCTTTGGTTTTTTCAAATTTCATAAATGCATTCCTCCTAAATTTTGTCTCAATTCAAGCATAGTACACTTTCAACAAAAGTACAAAGATTTCGGCAAAAAAAATGATCTTTTGCGTATATATAGATGAAGGGGGAATTTATATGTACATTCTATGGTTTTTCATCGGCTCTATCGTTGGTTCTTTTCTTTGTCTCGTGGCTGACCGCGTACCCAGGCAACAATCCATTCTCTATCCTGGTTCCCATTGTTCCTTTTGCGGTCACAGACTACGCCCGCAGGAAATGATCCCGATTCTTTCAATTATCCTGCAGAAAGTCCGTTGTACCCATTGCCAGCATAAACTCCCTCTTCGCTATTTATTTTGCGAAATCATTACCGGTTGTTTATTCGTGCTTTTTTTGCCAGAACCTAGTCCGGGAAACTTCTGGGTACTATTCTGGGTGTTAAGCAGTTTTGTGTTGGCTCTGATTGATTACGATACGTATTTAGTGGAGGGAAAGATTTTTCTTTTTACTGGAAGCCTGTTGGTGCTAAGCGGACTCTTCTTGGAGATGCCGCTTCAATGGAGTCATCCTTTAATTATAATTGCTTGTTTCTATTTGTTGCAAAGGCTGATGCCGAACAGTATGGGCACTGGCGATCTTTGGGTCTTAGCTTTATGGAGTTTGTTTTTATTACTGTATGAGCTGCTGATTATTTTATTAGTTGCTTCAGCCAGCGGAATTCTTTTTTATGGTTACCAACAGCTGCGGAAGAAAAACTTACGGGAAATTCCTTTTTTGCCATTTCTCTTTCTCGGTCTTTGCCTTTTGCAGCTGCTGAAAAAAGCCTAGAGCGAAAAAACGCTCTAGGCTTAAGTCTATTTCCAGTTTTTACGAATAAATCCAGCTCGGCCAGATCCTTCGCTGTACATTTTGTAATGCAGCTTGTTCTTTTTATAGTAATCCTGATGATAATCTTCAGCTGGATAGAAAGTTTCAGCCGGCTCAATCGAAGTCACGATCGGTTTGTCAAAACGTCCACTAGCCTGCAGCTGTTCCTTCGAATGTTCAGCCGCTGCTTTTTGTTCAGGTGAATTGTAAAAGATCACCGGACGATACGAATCCCCGCGATCAGCAAATTGACCAAAGGCATCGGTTGGATCGGTCTGCTGCCAATAAATTTCTACTAACTCTTCGTAGGAAATCACTTCAGGATCGAAGGTAATTTCTACCGCTTCAGTGTGTCCAGTTAAGCCCGACCCCACTTGTTCATAGGTTGGATTTGGAACATGTCCGCCAGTATATCCGGAGACAATTGATTGAATGCCCGGCATTTGGTCGAATGGTTTGACCATACACCAAAAACAGCCGCCCGCAAAAATTGCTTTTTCTTCTGCCATGATACTCATCCCCTTTGGTTCTATCATATGCTCTTTACTAAAAAACGGAACAAATTTGCTCATAATAAAAAGGAATTACTCAAAACTGAGTAATTCCTTAATCTTTTAAATGTTTAGTTCATTGGATTGTTCAAAGCGTCTTCGGCAGCTAATTGGGCTTCAATATCAGAGATACTGTAGACATTTTCGCTGGCTACAACGACTTCTTTTGGTTCCATGTTACGGTAACGAGCCATACCAGTACCGGCAGGAATAATCTTACCGATAATAACATTCTCTTTCAATCCAAGTAATGGATCTTTCTTACCGCGAATGGCAGCATCCGTCAAGACACGCGTTGTTTCCTGGAAGGACGCGGCAGACAAGAAGCTGTTTGTTTCTAGTGATGCTTTCGTAATACCCAGTAAGACTGGACGAGATGTCGCAGGTGTTCCACCAGCTACGATGGTATTGTAGTTACGGTCTTTAAAGTCGGCAATATCCATTAATGTACCAGGCAAGATATCTGAATCACCTGGGTCCATGATACGGACTTTGCGCAACATTTGACGAACCATTACTTCAATATGCTTATCGCCGATTTCTACCCCTTGCATCCGGTATACGCGTTGTACTTCACGAAGCAGGTAAGTTTCAACTGAGATCACGTCACGCACTTGCAATAAGTGTTTCGGATCGATTGAACCTTCTGTCAATGGTGCACCACGGTGAACGATGTCGCCTTCTACTACTTTCATACGTCCTGTGTAAGGAACCGTGTATGTCCGAGTATCAGTTTCACCTTTAACAGTTACTTCTTTAGTACGGGTTGAAGCATCTTCAACGATTTCGCTTACTTCACCAGTAACTTCGGTGATGACAGCCAAACCTTTAGGATTACGTGCTTCAAAGATTTCTTGGACACGGGGAAGACCTTGAGTAATATCGTCTCCAGCAACCCCGCCGGTATGGAATGTACGCATGGTCAACTGAGTACCTGGTTCACCGATTGATTGAGCAGCGATGGTACCAACTGCTTCACCAACTTCAACGTCATCGCCAGTAGCCAAGTTGCGGCCGTAACAATGCTTACATACACCATGTTTTGTGTTACATGTAAAGACTGAACGGATTGTTAGTTTTTCAACACCTGCATCCAGCAAACGTTTTGCGTCAGCTTCAGTGATTAAGGTATCGCCACCCAACAAGATTTCACCCGTTTCAGGATGTCTAACTGTTTTTTGAGTGTAACGTCCAATTAAACGTTCTTCTAGTGATTCAATAATTTCATTACCTTCGCGAATCGCAGAGATTTCCAAACCGCGGTCAGTACCACAGTCGTCTTCACGAACGATTACATCTTGGGCAACATCAACCAAACGACGAGTCAGGTAACCTGAATCGGCTGTCTTCAAGGCGGTATCGGTCATCCCTTTACGAGCCCCGTGAGTCGAGATAAACATTTCCAAGACGGATAGACCTTCACGGAAGTTAGAGATAATCGGCAATTCCATGATTTGTCCATTCGGAGCGGCCATCAATCCACGCATACCAGCAAGCTGAGTAAAGTTGGAGATGTTACCACGGGCACCGGAATCGGACATCATGAAGATTGGGTTTTTCGCATCTAAGGATTCCATCAGTTTTTGTTGGATGGCATCTTTAGCGGCATTCCAAACACCAATTACGCGTTCATAACGTTCATCATCAGTAATCAAACCACGACGGAATTGTTTTGTGATCGTAGCAACCTGTTCATGCGCTGCATCGATGATTTCTTGTTTTTCAGCCAAGGCCATGATGTCGGCAATCCCAACAGTCATACCAGCCATTGTTGAATGTTTGTAACCTAAGTCCTTCATACGGTCCAACATCATAGACGTATCTGTAACTTTGAAACGCTTGAAGACTTCGGAGATAATGTTTCCTAAGTTTTTCTTCTTGAACGGCAAGATGATTTCTTGTTCCTTGATAATCGCAGGAATATCAGCGCCTTGTTCGACAAAGTATTTGTCTGGCGTATGCTGCGTCAAGTTGAAATCAGTTGGTTCATTCAAGTAAGGGAATTCCTGCGGCATAATATCATTAAAGATAATTTTACCAACAGTCGTAATCATTAGACGTTCTTTTTGCCATTCAGTAAATGGTTTGTCGCCTAAAGTATTTGGATCAACGGCTACGCGAGAGTGTAAATGCACATAGCCATTACGCCATGCCAATACAGCTTCGTTCATGTCGCGGAAGATCATGCCTTCCCCTTCACGTCCGTCTTCTTCCATTGTTAGGTAGTAGTTACCTAGGACCATATCCTGTGATGGTGTAACAACTGGTTTACCATCTTTTGGATTCAAAATGTGGGTTGCAGCCAGCATCAGCATACGTGCTTCCGCTTGAGCTTCTTCGCCTAGTGGCAAGTGAACCGCCATTTGGTCTCCATCGAAATCGGCATTGTAGGCTTCACATACTAATGGGTGAAGACGAATAGCGCGTCCTTCAACTAAGATTGGTTCAAAGGCTTGGATACCTAGTCTGTGCAAAGTAGGTGCCCGGTTCAATAGAACAGGATGTTCACGGATAACTTCTTCTAAAATATCCCAAACAACATCTTCTTGACGTTCAATTTTGCGTTTTGCATTCTTGATGTTTGAAGCAATTTCTCGTTGAACTAATTCTTTCATTACGAAAGGTTTGAACAACTCGATAGCCATTTCTTTTGGCAGGCCACATTGGTACATTTTCAAGAATGGTCCAACAACGATAACGGAACGAGCAGAGTAATCGACACGTTTACCCAGCAAGTTTTGACGGAAACGACCTTGTTTCCCTTTCAACATGTGAGAAAGTGACTTCAATGGGCGGTTACCTGGTCCAGTAACTGGACGGCCGCGACGACCATTATCAATCAACGCATCTACCGCTTCTTGCAGCATCCGTTTTTCATTTTGTACGATAATATTTGGTGCATTCAAGTCTAATAGACGTTTCAAACGGTTGTTACGGTTAATTACTCGACGGTACAAGTCGTTCAAGTCACTCGTTGCAAAACGGCCACCTTCTAATTGCACCATAGGACGCAAGTCTGGCGGGATAACAGGAATAACATCCATAACCATCCAGCTTGGACGGTTGCCAGAAGAACGGAAAGCTTCCAATACGTCTAAACGACGGATGGCACGAGTCCGTTTTTGACCTTGAGCTGTCTTTAATTCCTCTTTCAATTCAGCAGATTCGCCTTCCAAATCAACTTGATCTAACAGTTGTTTGATGGCTTCTGCACCCATTGCAGCTTGGAATTCTTGACCATATTGATCACGTTTTTCACGGTATTCACGTTCAGTTAATAATTGTTTCTTTTCTAAGCTTGTATTACCAGGTTCGATGACTACATAAGAGGCAAAGTAGATAATTTCTTCCAACGCACGAGGGCTCATGTCTAAAATAAGACCCATACGAGAAGGAATACCTTTGAAGTACCAAATGTGTGTCACAGGAGCGGCTAATTCAATGTGGCCCATACGTTCACGACGAACTTTTGAGCGAGTTACTTCAACACCACAACGGTCACAAACAATCCCTTTATAACGGATACGTTTGTACTTTCCGCAGGCACATTCCCAGTCTTTGGTAGGACCAAAGATCCGTTCGTCAAATAACCCTTCACGTTCTGGCTTTAAGGTACGGTAATTAATGGTTTCCGGTTTTTTAACTTCACCGTAAGACCAGCTTCTGATTTTTTCGGGAGAAGCTAAACCTATTTGCATACTTTCGAACTTGTTAACATCGATCAAAAGGGTTTCCCTCCATTTCTTCTAATCCGCAAGTCACCTATTACTAGATGACTTGCGTCAAACGGACTCTTATAAGTCTTCTGCTGTTTCAATTTCTTGGATTAAATCGGCAGCTTGGCTCTCACGTTCAGCAGCGGCTTTTTGTTCCAACTCTTTAGCTGATTGTTGTTCAGCAAATTTGGTTAAAGCATCTACTGTGATTAAGTCATCATCGTCATCATCCATATCACGCAGCTCAATTTCTTTGTCGTTAATATCCAATACTTGCATATCCAGACCTAGAGCTTGCAATTCTTTCACCAATACGCGGAAAGATTCAGGAACACCTGGTTTTGGAATTGGTTCACCTTTGACAATCGCTTCGTATGTTTTCACACGACCGACGACATCATCTGACTTGTAAGTCAAGATTTCTTGCAAGGTATATGCTGCACCGTAAGCTTCCAGTGCCCATACTTCCATTTCCCCAAAACGTTGTCCACCAAATTGGGCTTTACCACCTAAAGGTTGTTGTGTAACTAGAGAGTAAGGTCCAATTGAACGAGCATGTAATTTATCATCAACCATGTGGGCCAATTTGATCATGTACATAACCCCAACCGAAATACGGTTGTCGAATGGTTCACCGGTACGTCCATCGTATAAAACGGTTTTCGCATCGTTAGCCATTCCAGCTTCACGAACAGTTTCCCATACGTCAGTATCAGCGGCACCATCAAAGACTGGAGATGCAACGTGGATGTCTAAGTAACGAGCAGCCATCCCTAAGTGCAATTCTAGTACTTGTCCGATGTTCATCCGTGATGGTACCCCAAGTGGATTCAACATGACATCAACTGGTGTGCCGTCTGGCAAGTAAGGCATGTCTTCTTCTGGCATAATGCGAGAAACGACCCCTTTGTTTCCGTGACGGCCGGCCATTTTGTCCCCTTCATGGATTTTACGTTTTTGAACAATATATACGCGAACCAGCATGTTCACACCTGGTGATAATTCGTCGCCGGCTTCACGAGTAAAGATTTTCACATCGTGAACGATACCGCCGCCGCCGTGAGGAACACGTAATGATGTATCACGAACTTCACGGGCTTTTTCACCAAAGATCGCATGCAATAGACGTTCTTCAGCAGAAAGTTCAGTAACTCCTTTTGGCGTTACCTTACCAACTAATAAATCACCATCATGAACTTCAGCACCGATGCGGATAATCCCCATTTCGTCCAAGTTCTTCAATGCGTCTTCCCCAACATTCGGGATTTCGCGTGTGATTTCTTCAGGTCCTAATTTAGTATCACGAGCTTCTGATTCGTATTCTTCAATATGAATAGAAGTATAGACATCGTCTTTAACTAGACGACGGCTCATGATGATCGCATCCTCGTAGTTGTAACCTTCCCAAGTCATGAAGGCAACCACTACGTTTTGACCTAATGCTAATTCCCCGTTTTCCATTGATGGGCCATCAGCTAAAATGTCTCCAACTTCGACGATTTCGCCTAAGCCGACTAACGGACGTTGGTTGTAGCTGGTACCAGAGTTGGAACGACGGAATTTAGTAATGTCGTATTTATCTAATGCACCGTTGTCGCGACGAACGCGAACTTCAGTTGCATCAACAAATTCAACCACACCATCATTTTTACATAGTAGAGCAGCACCTGAGTCATGAGCTGCAGTATATTCCATACCAGTACCAACCCATGGAGAACGTGGTTGGATCAATGGTACAGCTTGCCGCTGCATGTTGGCACCCATCAAGGCACGGTTGGAGTCATCGTTTTCCAAGAAAGGAATACATGCAGTCGCAACAGCAACTACCTGTTTCGGTGATACATCCATGTAATCTACTTTATCAATAGTTACCTCCAAGTTTTCACTGGTTGCACGAGCCATAACCAATTCTTCAGCAAATGTTCCATCGTCGTTCAATTTACTATTGGCTTGGGCTACAACATAATGATCCTCAGTATCAGCAGTCAAGTAATCAATGTGTTCCGTTACCCGACCAGTTGCACGATCCACACGACGGTAAGGTGTTTCGATGAAACCAAATGTGTTGACCTTCGCATATGAAGCCAAGCTGTTAATCAAACCGATATTCGGACCTTCCGGCGTTTCAATCGGACACATACGACCATAGTGGGAATAGTGAACGTCTCGAACTTCATAACCAGCGCGGTCACGAGTCAAACCACCAGGCCCTAAGGCTGATAGACGACGTTTATGGGTTAATTCCCCTAATGGGTTGGTTTGGTCCATGAACTGTGACAGCTGTGAAGAACCAAAGAATTCTTTGATACTTGCTACGACTGGACGAATATTAATTAATTGTTGCGGTGTCAATGTTTCAGTATCTTGGATCGACATCCGTTCACGAACGACACGTTCCATCCGAGCTAAACCAATACGGAATTGGTTTTGCAGCAATTCACCAACTGAACGAATACGACGGTTACCTAAATGGTCGATATCATCCACGTTGCCGATGTTTTCCATCAAGTTCAAGAAGTAGCTCATTGAAGCAATGATGTCCGCTGGGCGAACCGTGCGAACTGAAGCTGGCGGATAGCCGTTACCAATTACGGTTACTTCACGTTCAGGATCTTTTGGTGAATACACTTTAATTGGTTGAATCGTCATTGGGTCAGTCACTACCGCATCATCTGAAGGATAGTAAGTTACTGAATTTAAGCCATTTTCCAAATGTGGTCCTAATTTATCCATCACTTGGTGGGTTAAGACAGTATCTTTTTCCACGATGATTTCGCCAGTTTCTGAATCAACTAATGTTTCAGCCAAAGTCAAATTCAACAAGCGTGTTTTCAAGTCTAATTTTTTATTTACTTTGTAACGACCAACGTTTGCCAGGTCGTAACGTTTTGGATCGAAGAAACGGGCTGTCAGCAAGCTGCGTGAGCTGTCGGCTGTTTTTGGTTCACCAGGACGAAGACGTTCGTAAACATCTTTCAAACCTTCTTCGGTACGTGAATCACTTGGGTTTTTGTGTAAGTCTTTTTCAATTGTGTTGCGCAATGACTCGCTTTCGCCAAACAATTCCATAATGGTATCATCTGAGCCGTAACCTAATGCACGAACTAATGTAGTCAAAGGAATTTTACGAGTACGGTCAATTCGTACATAAGAAATATCTTTGGCATCTGTTTCCATTTCCAACCATGCACCACGGTTAGGGATCACAGTTGAGCCGAAGCCTTCTTTTCCGTTTTTATCTACTTTCCCATGGAAATAAACACCAGGAGAACGTACCAGCTGAGAAACGATTACGCGTTCCGCACCATTGATGATAAAAGTTCCTTGTTCAGTCATTAGCGGGAAATCTCCAAAGAATACTTCTTGGGATTTGATTTCGCCAGTTTCGCGGTTTACTAAACGCAAAATGACATGCAAAGGAGCAGAGTAATTCGCATCGTGTTGGCGTGCTTCTGCGACGGTGTATTTTGGTTCCTTTAATTCATAGTCAACAAATTCAAGTGACAAGTTTCCGGTAAAGTCTTCAATTGGCAAAATGTCTTCAAACATTTCTCTTAAGCCTTCGTCTAAGAACCACTCATAAGATTTTGTTTGAATTTCGATCAAGTTCGGTAATTCTAATACTTCACTGATGCGGGCAAAGCTTCTACGTGTGCGGTGTTTCCCGTATTTCACGTCATATCCAGCCAAGTTCTTCACTCCTTGTTAAAAAGTCTGAAAACCGATCCGAAGATGAATGACATTTATGTTACAATTATTAAGATTGTGTAACACCAGACATTTTTAGCGGCTTTTAGGCAAAAAAAAACCAAAAATAGAACGTTCTCTTGAAAAAATTCTTGAGCTTCTACTTTTGTTTCCTTATTTTAAAACCGGAACGGACAATATTTCGTTCCTGTCTTTGATCATTTCAGATAGTTTTAGCAACTTCAAATAATACACTACATATATACTCTTGTCAATACCATGTTATAGAAACAAGCCGTTAGATATAGGCTTTCTTAAGGTTTAGCACCGCTTTTATTTCATGAAAGAAAGTTAGAAACTATCTTAACTTTCTGAATTCTTCATTTTTATTATTGACATCTCATTTTTCTTACCTTATACTAATGAACAACCAGAAGTTGGAGGTCATTCTTATGATGAAGATGAAAAAACCACAACTGAATAACCGCTACTTTAGCTATTTTAGATAATGTTTGTATTCATCACTGGATGCAAACATGGCAAAACGCAAGTTTGTATCTATGATGGCTAGAGCAATTTCACGTACCACCAGCCGCGTAGAGGAAATTACTAAGTGGCTGAGTATAATAGTATTATTATCTCGTATGTACAATCATCCACTTAGTATTTCTGAGTGGGTGATTTTTTTATTACAAAAGGAGAGAGAGAAAATGAAAAAAACTTTATTGGCAGGAATTAGCGTACTTACATTATTGGCACTTGGGGCTTGTGGCGGAGGCGGCGGAACTACCGACAGCACCGGAGGCGGCGGAGATGCAGCCAACAGCGACGCAAAACATGTTGGTGTTTTACAGTTGGTTCA
>LIDZ01013034.1_pt1 | contig 12988 bp, 14 predicted proteins | sample 644651 | NCBI WGS metagenome assembly LIDZ01 (sample SAMN03856242, study PRJNA289617) | food metagenome | isolation source: wine grapes on drying loft during traditional withering process | host: Vitis vinifera cv. Corvina | place: Italy: Gargagnago di S. Ambrogio di Valpolicella | collected 2014-01
CCTTCACCATTCGGGACTTCAACCCTAGAGATAGCGCCCATGCTGGGCGCACTAAAAAAAGAGACCTTCTCAGGTCTCTAGAATTTCATGAACCTACAATTCCTTTAGCTTTGGCTTCACGCAGCCATTTCGGATATTCATCGAATAATCGGTCATATAAGTCCTCGTCGCTGACCTGATCGAGATCATCCAGCGCAAAGAAATCCGCGTTATCCAGATAACGCCCCTGCAGATCATCCAGTTCCCGCAAGACACCGTAATCCGCGTTGCCGAGTCCAACAAATTGCCAGAATATATTTGCTTTAGAGCTTTTGATCAGCAGCTTGGAGATCTTCGGCGTTTCATAGATGCCGCCATCGCTGAAGAAGACAATATACGTAGGCAGGCTGCTTGGAGCTTCCTTCGTATATTTTTTGATCACGTCCTCCATCACTACAGGTTCATTGTTTCCGATTCCGAGCCCACCGAACATGCGCGGCGCCGGATAGGTTCGTTTTACGTAGTCCTCATACCCATGCTCGTCCACACTTGCCATCCGCTTGGCTTTGGTAGCGAAGAACCAGACATCCAGCAATCCGTCATCATCCATACTCGCGGCTACTGCCAGCACACGTTCGAATGCACGTTGCACCACACCATTCTGGTAGAGCGATGTCATAGAACCTGAAGCATCAAATACTACAGCCACCCGCGCCTTCTCCTGCTCTATATTTTTCTTGCGCAGTGAGATGCCTACCTTCTGTTTGAGCAGATCGATTTTGCTCAAATTCAGCTTTACAGGAGCAATCTCTGGAACCAGCACACTAGGTGCTGCCTGCACTGCCTCCTTCGTTGCGGCAACCTCCGCCTCTTCCTCTCCTTCGACTTCGACGCCATGAGCTTCGGCGAGCGGTTTTAGACCACCATGAAAACCTCTGCCAACCGCTCTCAGCTTAAAGCCTGTGCCATGACGGTACAGCTCAGCCAGTACAAGTGAGGTTTCCGCGTTGCCTTCTGTAATCTCATATACAATCTCCGAGTTTGCTGTGATCGCACGAATTCGACAACCGCTGACCTCAGCGAATGTGCCAGGTCCATCCAAAGTAATAGCGAACACACATTTATCAATCGAGGATGATTGCAAGGCTTGCAGATTTATAACAAACTCGCCGCTATACTTGTCCTCGGACACATATTGCACAATTCGTTTGGGGTCAGCAGGCTGATTGTAAAAGATAAAAAAGTCGTCCGAAGCCACTTTGCCATCTGCTCCGACCATAAAACAACTGAGATCCAGCACTGCTGGGGAACTATCGCAAGAGATCATAATCCTCACGGTGGGTGATATCTCATCCAGCTTGGCATTGGAGCCGCTGATCAGATTGACTGTAGTAATATCCATACGTTCACTCTCCTTCTCTCAATAAAAAAGAGCAGACACTCCTGATATAAGGATTCGTCTGCTCCTGTTTATTTACTTATATGCAGGGTAGGTTGTACGACCTTACTCAGCTTCTTTATCGCCAGCTTCAACAGCTGCAGGTTCGGCGACAGCCTCATCTTCAGTAGGTTCTTCAAGCGCCAGTGGAGGAGCAATCCGAACAATTAGTGCATCCTCTGGAGTCAACACTTCCCAACCTTCATGCACAGGGAGATCAGAGACCAGCAATTGATCACCAATATCCAACCCGCTGATATCTACGTCAAATGTGGCCTTCAAGTTATCTGGCAAGGTACGAATGTCCAGCTCATAAAGCTCAACCTGCTGTACTCCGCCATTCTTCACACCCACCGGATCTCCGCTAAAGTGGAAGGCTACCTTAGTATCCAGTACCACCTTCATATCAATCTGGTGGAAGTCCACATGCAGCAGATTGCGTGACAACGGCTGGCGTTGTACTTCCTGAATCACTACATTTTTGGAACCGGAGTTCGGCAGTTCAACCTTTAGAATAGCCCGCGGGTTCTTCCCAAGTATTTCATTAATGGTCTTCGCATCCGCTGTAAAGGACTGTGTATCTGAACCTGCACCGTAGATGACGACCGGTACAAAACCTTTGCTCCGTTGTGAAGTAGTCGAGCCGGATCTTTCTGTCAAACGTACTGTTGTGTTCATGACAATTCCTCCTTCGAAATTAAAAAAACAAAACCGATTAGATATGTATGTCTAATCAGTCTCTTATTACCCATATTTGCATGCAATGGAAACAGTATAGCACTGCCAATTTAACAAGTCAAAATAGGCTTATTTTCAATTAAAATACATTTTTCAGCTTCATTAGCCCTTGAATCAGACTAGGTGACAGGCTACAAAATACCATAGCTTGTCTCGCTTTTTGCAGGACAGGGTAGTAAAATAAAGGCAATCATATAGTTAGGAGTGAAGAACATGGTACAGATTGAACATGGAGAAGGACGGTTTTATGTTGCTGGTGACGGTAAGGACCTTGCCGAGATTGTATACAGATTAGATGAGACCTCCGGGGATCTGGTCATTGACCATACTTATGTCTCTGAGGATCTGCGCGGTCAAGGTGCTGGTGAAGAGCTTGTGCGGGCCGTTGTCGATAAAGCCCGCGAAGAGAACTTATTAATCGTACCTGTATGCTCCTATGCGGCACATCAATTCAAGAAGCATCCAGAATATGAGGACGTACTCAGCGGAGACAAAAGCCGGCATTCATAAAGGCCGGCACCTGTTTCCCTGAGGATTATAAAGGAGGAAATGGGTTTGAGTACAATTGACACATTAAAAGATATAGAGGAATTACAGCAACGCTGTGAGCAATACGATGGAATATCACTAAAATTAAATTGGGATATGCTGCGCCTACCGCCGACTGCAGGCGGTGCCGAATGGATAGTGACCTACGAGGATGAGCAGCTAGTCGGCTTCCTGGGTCTGTATGGCTTCGGCAGCGATATGGAGATTTGTGGCATGGTTCGTCCAGGATACCGCCGTCGGGGCATCTTCACCTCGTTATGGATTGGTGCGCAAACTGTCATCAAGCGAAATAATGTGGCTACGCTTCTACTCAATGCACCTGCCTCATCTGTTTCGGCTACAGGGTACTTGAAGAAACTCCCGCTCTCCTTCGATCATTCGGAATACCAGATGAAATGGGATGGAACCTCAGCGCAATTTGCCTCGCTTGAGGCAAGCTCAGCCCCAGTGGTGCTGCGCCCTGCTCGCGAGGACGAAGCTCCGATTCTGGTTGAACTGGATTGCGGGGGCTTTGATATGACCCAAGAGGAAGCCTCTGAGGTCTATGAACAGCAGAAGATCGATACGATGCAAGAGCATATTATCATCGAGATGGATGGATTGCCTGCCGGTAAAATGCGGCTGTGGACTGAGGATAATGAAACCTGGATTTATGGATTCACGGTGGATAAGAAGCTGCGCGGACTAGGCATCGGCCGCAGCGCGCTTTTGCAGACGATTGAGCGGGAACGCCGGAATTATAACGGAATCAATCTGGAGGTTGCTCTTGATAATCCCAATGCGTTGAAGCTCTATGAGAGCTGTGGTTTCGTGATTCTGAACAAGCAGGACTATTTCCGTTACAACGTCTAAGCTGCTAATAACATTCCAAACAAAGCACCCTTTTCGCTGGCGTAACTGCCAACGAAAAGGGTGCTTTGTTGTACTCCAAGTGTAAAGTTCAATTACATTAACCCATATCCACCGTAGGAATCTTCACCCTTCTCATGTCTGCGGTCGCCATATTTCAAGGCGCGATCCGTCATCTCTCCCTGCTCCAGAAACACAGATAACAATTGTACATAGTCCATGGATTCCGTTAATGGGAACGAGCTGCCATCGAAAGTAAATTTGCCCCCGTCCAGCAGTGAATAAATCTCTACCGACTCGGGCGGCTCGCCATAAGCCATATGGCAGAAGACATTTGCCATATGCAGATATCCAGTAATAACCTCTTCATTTCCACTAACCATAAACTTCTGTATATTCAAGCTTCGACCATCTATAGCGGATCTCCAAGCGAGTTGGAAAATCATCGATAACTCGATGCTTAAGACCGGTACAGGAACATGCCACTGTTCATACAGCATCACCGGATGATCCTGCAAATGATTACTGGAGACTATGCGCATAAGCTCATCCGCAATTCCTGTTTTGATCTCCCAGTATTGCAGCAATGAAGGAAAAGCATCTCCCTTGGGCGGCCAGCGGCGTTCCAGTAGAAATTGTATCGGCGTTTCTCTCCGCACCTCAGGCAGCAAACTATAGAAATCGTTAAGCGTGTGACCGATCGCATACTGAACCTGCTGCCGCCAGCGCGCTAGTCCCGTCGCTTCACTTACAGTGGCAGGCTTCTCCGCTCCGCCAAGCATGATGTGCTCCATCCGGTAATCATATAGTCGACTATACTGAACCGTATGTGTTCCTAATACTCTCGCTGCACCATTACCGACCGGCCCGCCCACCCCTAAGAAACCGCCGCGCAGGCTTCAATGAAATGACGGCCAAATTGGCGGCAGGTTTCTTTTTCTGGAGCGCTTGGTCCATATTCAATCTTCAGGCTCTCTTGGAGAATCTTCGCTCCGCGTTCCTTTAATTTCTCTTCAATCAAATTCACAGCCCCACAATAAATCTCATATCCGGTGTCCCCACTCCCGAAAGCTGCTGCCTTATGGGTGCTTAAGTCGAGTTCATCCATCTCCTCATAGAAATCGAGGAACTCATCCGGCAACTCGCCGTCACCCCAAGTGTAAGCGCCCAAAAGGACACTTTCATACGATTTTATCTCATCTGCATTACAGTCGGTGACCGATTTCAAGACAGCTTCTCCGCCTGCCTGACGTATACCTTCCGCAATCAGCTCAGCAATTTCTTCAGTGTTGCCAGTCAAACTGGCATACGCTACTAAAACTTTCGCCATAAACCTGTTCCTCCCTAACTAAACAATAAAATTTAAACCAAGTATTACTAATTCCATTCTATTTGATAATGATTATCATTGTCAATATTTTAAATGAAAAACGCAACCAGTCCCGACCTCAGCCGCTTCTGCTTGCGTTTCTCCATTATGAACGAGTCTGAACACGCTGGTTTAATAGGCTCCTTGCAGCAAAGTGATGCCGTTACCGTCGAGATCACGGAAGTTCATTTCCTTACCGCCGTATTCCATAGTCACCGGAGGCTCACACTGGAGTCCTCTTGCTCGAAGCTCCACATACGTCTCGTCCAGATCGCTGCAAGAGAACACCAGATTCACAACGCCAGTCGTGTGCTTGCCCCATTTGTTCTCGTCCCAAATAATGATACCAGGCTGGCCGCGGTCAAAGCCGATCTTCGCCCCGTCATAATTGCCGAAGCCTTCAAAAGGAATGGGGATTCCCAGCACCTCTGCATAAAATGCTGCCAACGCCGCAGTGTCTTTCGTGTAAATGTTAAGGCCTTCAAATGAAGAAATCATCGTTTGTCCCCTTTCTGTTTTATCACAAGTTTAACCTCAGCAACATCCTCTGTATTGCAAAAAAACGACATCCTAACGTATTCCGGCAACCCTTAAAGCTTCCAAAGGAGTTCTTCCGGCATATTTCTTGAAATTATTATTAAAATGAGACTGGTGGCTATAACGATATGCATAAACAATGTCCAGCATGCTCTTGCTCTGCGTTGAAGGATGGTACAGCTCCTGCCATACATTTTGAAAACGTACAAGATCAGCCGTTTGTTTGGGGGTTACACCTATATACTCGTGAAAGAGCCGTTCCAGCTGACGATTGCTTAGACCAGAGCTTACCCGCAGTTCATCAGCGCTTACTAAACCTTTGCTACTAATAATCGAATAGACAGCGTTCATCATACTGTCGCTTGTACGACGGTTCCCCTCTAGTCGACGTAGTAAATAGGCTTCTGCTGCAACAATCCGTTCCGTCATTGAGCTTGTCTCAGCCAGCAGTTCCCCCAAATCTCTGTGAAATGTGCTGAAATATTGCTCCACGCCCACATGGGCGTTCAGAACATTTCTAAGATGGTCATCCGCAAAATAATGCACAGCCCAAAAGTGAAACCGAATACCAAAATAGGATTTCTTATGTTCTGCCTCATATGGTATTTCAAAAGGAGCGTCATTGATGCCGGAGAAAAAAGTGCTTGCACAGCCAGTGGATGTATCCACCTCCCATATAATGTCCATACATGTATCGGGTATAATGATTTCCCTAGGATCATGTTGAGTCGAGACTTTAGTTATCTTCGATTCTGAACCAGAACCCCAAAAGCAACGAATATAAGGCTGAAGGACCATACAGGGCAAATACTCATTAGTCTGTGACGGATTTGCGGTTATAGGGTGGTACAGCTGCGCGAGATTGAACATAGGCTTCCTTTCTACGTTTGGTTAGTTTTTATCGTGGCAAGGGTGTTTCTCTTGGCCGAATCTCATAAATTTTGTAACCATCCTCGCCGGTGGAGCGGAACGGTTTAACTTTATCTTTTAACAAAATATCTTCCGAATACTCCTTATTCTTGCCGTTGAGCGTGTATGTTATCTTCATATGCAGGACAGATTTGTTAGTGAGGTGAATACCAACGAATGCCACCATTGTCGATCAAGTTTAGATCACTCCTGTAGAAAGGCTCCCCCATCGCTATGTCGAACAACCGCACTCCAGAAATTCGTCCATCTATAATTAGATTGTCCACTGAGGGATCACCCCCCTTGAGCTCCAGAAAATAACCTCCTGCTGAATAAACATGATACTCTACCAACTTGCGATGCAGTTTAATTTGATCATACACAATCGTTGCCATAAGTACCAGAATAACCACTGTGAGCAGTCCTCTTCCGATTAACTTTTGTTTTACCATGTTTTTTTCCACCACCTTAATTTCATTTGGAATTATTATACAGATGGGGTTCAACAGATAAAATGAGAATAGTCGCAGCTTTGAACCATTTTGTTTGTAGCAGCTAGGCGAAATGTTGTACAATTAAGGCTAAATGAATTTTTGAAGGATGGATTAAATTATGTATATAGCAAGCGATTGGAAAGACTATGAAGTTATTGATACCGGTGGCGGAGAAAAGCTGGAGCGTTGGGGCGATATTATCCTGCGCCGTCCTGATCCGCAGATTATTTGGCCGCTCGCCCATGAAACAGCCAAATGGCGTGATGTACATGGACATTATCACCGCAGTGCAGCAGGCGGCGGCGAATGGGATATGAAGAAGGCCATTCCTGAAGATTGGAAAATCAACTACGGCAAGCTAAAATTCCACCTTCGTCCCACGAATTTCAAGCATACAGGATTATTTCCTGAGCAAGCGACCAACTGGAGTTGGATGATGGACAAGATCTCAGCAGCAAATCGGCCGATTCAGGTTCTGAATCTGTTTGCCTATACCGGTGGTGCTACTGTAGCTGCAGCAAGCGTTGGCGCTTCTGTAGTTCATGTGGATGCTGCAAAAGGTATGGTTCAATGGGCTAAGGAAAATGTGCAGCTGTCGGGTCTTACAGAACGTCCCGTCCGCTTCATCACTGACGATGTATTCAAATTCGTACAGCGTGAGCAACGCCGCGGCAGCAAATACGATGCGATCATCATGGACCCGCCTTCCTACGGAAGAGGTCCGAATGGTGAAATGTGGAAGCTGGAGACGAATCTCTATCCTTTCCTCGAAAGCTGCATGGAGATTATGAGCGACAAACCTTTGTTCATGCTCATTAATTCCTACACAACCGGCATCTCACCAACTGTACTGCGCAATATGCTCTCGATGACTATGGGTAAACGTTACGGCGGCAAACTAACCTCCGGCGAGATCGGCCTGCCGATCACTTCCTCCGGCCTGAATCTGCCATGTGGTATTCTGGGCCGCTGGGAGGCGTAAGCTTGTGACACACAGAGCTAATGATACAGGAGATGGTTCATCCGCCTTTGAAGTGTTGTATGAAGACAACCATCTGCTGGGCATTGTGAAGCCGGTGAATATACCTGTGCAGGAAGATGCCTCGGGAGATATGGATCTCCTGAACCTGCTTAAAGAAGATGTAAAAGTACGGTTTAACAAGCCTGGCAATGTATTCATGGGCCTGGTCCATCGTCTGGATCGACCTGTAGGAGGCGCTATGGTCTTCGCCAAGACGTCCAAGGCGGCTTCGCGGCTGTCAGAGAGCGTCCGAACACATAGCTTCCACAAGGTATACTTAACCGTTGTGCACGGGAAGCCGTCTTCTGCACAAGGCCGCCTTACAGATATGTTGCTTAAAGATGCTGCTAGTAATACTGTCACGGTCGTCCGGAAAGGAACACCTGGCGGTAAAGAAGCCATTCTGGATTATACGGTACTTGGTACTTCAGAAGGCTACAGTCTGCTGAAGATAGACCTGCTTACTGGCCGCTCCCACCAGATTCGTGTACAGCTTAGCTCCATCGGCTGCCCTCTTTATGGGGATCAGAAATACGGCGCCTCGGTGAACCGGCCTGGACAGCAAATTGCACTCTGGTCGGCATTGGTTGGTTTCCCCCACCCCGTCAGCAAAGAACAAATAGAACTAATCTCGCTGCCTCCACAGAATTATCCGTGGAATTTATGGCCGCAAGATATGCAAAAGCAGGCTGTCCGTTAAGGACGCCTGCTTTTTTTATAGTAAAAATATAAGAATTCCGCCATTTATGGGGTTGAACCCTCTGGTGTCGGAGTCACAACCATCTTCCCCATTAGATAAAGAAGCAGCTGCTGATTGTGAGAGGAAATAGGATCTAGTGCTTCAGCAAAAAAATCACTGCGGATCTTGAGTCCGCGTACGGTTTCTCGTTTACCCGTTTCCGTAATGCTTACCCACACGATTCTACGGTCTGCTGCATCCCGCTCACGAATAATAAGTTCGTGCTTCTCCATTCGATCAAGCAGCATCGTAACCGCCGCCGGACTGGTAGCCAGATGTGGAGCGAGATCAGAAGGCTTCATTGCGTCACGTTCCTGAAGTAATTCCAGTACGGTGAGTTGGGCATCAGTCAGCGTCGGGGCAAGCTTGCTATCCATATGTAGCTTATAATCCTTCAAAATCTTATGCCAAATTTTACTGAATTCAGAGGAGTGCACACTTATTCCTTCCTTTCCTTACGGTTCTTTAAGGTATATCTACATTTTCGCGAAAAAAATTCCATTTCCTGCAAAAGGAAAAAATAAAAAAAGGTGTCTTTAATCAGCTTTCCGGAGAAAGTGACCAAAAACACCTATCCCTCATCTTTATTTAATCGTTGGTAAAATATTGATAATCTCATCCTTCTTCTCTACAGGAATAATCTGTTTGCCTATAGATTTACGTTCTCCAAGCGGTGCAGACTCGGATGAGAAGGTATGGATGAGCCCATCATGCGTAACAGCTGTCAGTTCCAGCGGTTCTCGGCAATAATACGCGCCTACCAGCTTACTTCCGTTAGGCCGAACCCGCTTGCCTTCCTTAAATTCGAAGGTTGGCAATCCTTTGCCGCCGCGGCTCTGAGGCAGATAATCCAAAAGTAGAGTACGTTTAGCAAAACCAAGATCGGAGATGGAAAGAATCTCACCTTCATCTTCGCTTACCCAGAAGGAGGAAATAATCTCATCGCCTTCGCGCAATTGAATTCCCCTCACTCCACTAGCCACTCGGCCCATCGCATTTACTTCACTCTCATGGAACCTGATGCTCATGCCTTCCCGGGTAACGAGTACAATATCCTTGTCTCCACTGCTGGAAACCACCGTTAGGATCTCATCCCCTTCAGCCACTTTACAGGCTGCGACAGCCCCTGAACGGCTGGTTGAGTATTCCTTGAGCTCCGTTCGCTTCACCTGACCCTTACGGGTGACGAATACCAGACTTGCTTGTGGATCATCCAGATTGCTAACGGGAAGCACACTTATGATACTATCCCCTTTGGCTAAGCCGATGACGTTAACTACCGCTGTTCCAGGTTCTTTCCACTTAAACTCTGGAATCTGATGCACGGGGAGCAGGAAATACTGGCCTTTACGCGTGAATACCAGCAAGCTGTCCCGTGTGTTCAGATCCAGCAGTTTGATGATATGGTCACCTTCCTTAACACCTGAGGCGTGGCGCTCGCCGCCAGATCGGGTGAACGAAGGCATGCCGGTCCGTTTAATATAACCGTTCGCCGAAAAGGCTACCAGCACTTCCTCCGCATTGACCAGTACTTCAAGACTCACCTTAAGCTCTTCCACTTCACCTTGGATAAGGGAGCGGCGATCGATGCCGTATTTGTCACGGATCTCCAGCAATTCCTTGCGAATGACAGCAACCAACTTTTTGTCGCTGTCTAATATCCCTTGCAGCAAAGCGATCTTTGCCTGCATTTCGTCCAGTTCTTTCTGGAGTGAATTAATCTCCAGATTAGTCAGCCGATATAATTGCAACGTAAGGATGGAATCTGCTTGGCGTTCGCTGAAACCGAACATCCATACCAGATTGTTCTGGGCATCCAGACGGTTCTTCGAGGCTTTGATCGCCGCGATAACCTCATCCAGAATATTCAAGGCCTTTACCAGGCCCTCCAAGACGTGTGCACGGTCTGCTGCGCGTTCTAGATCGAACTGGGTACGATGAGTAACCACTTCGCGCTGATGAGCAATATAGGCTTCAAGAATAGACTTAAGACCCAACTGTTGAGGCGCTTTATTTACTATCGCTACCATATTGGAATTGTAGGTCACTTGAAGATCGGTTTTTTTGAGCAAATAAGCAAGAATTCCTTGGGCATCGGCTTCCTTCTTCAATTCCACCACAATCCGTAGGCCTTCCCGTCCGCTCTCGTCGCGAACTTCGGCAATACCTTCAATCTTTTTCTCTAAACGAATCATTTCCATCGCCGTAACGAGCCGAGATTTCACAACCTGAAAAGGAACCTCAGTAATGACAATCTGCTGCTTGCCGCCACGTAAATTCTCAATCTCTGTCTTGGAGCGCAAGTAAATGCGTCCTTTACCCGTGCGGTAAGCATCCATGATGCCCTCTCCGCCCATAATTGTGCCGCCAGTTGGAAAATCTGGTCCTTTGATGAAGGTCATAATGTCTTCCAGTTCAATATCCGGCTTCTGCATTACGGCGATACAAGCATCAATGACCTCACGCAGATTATGCGGAGGTATTTCCGTAGCAAAACCGGCTGAGATTCCGCTCGTCCCGTTTACCAGCAGATTCGGATAGCGCGAGGGAACAACAACGGGTTCCTTCGTCGTATTGTCGAAATTGTCCTTGAACAGTACAGTTCGCTTCTCGATATCACGCATCATCTCCATGGCAATCGGGGATAGACGTGCTTCCGTATACCGCATCGCCGCTGCTGGATCATCATCCATCGAACCCCAGTTGCCGTGTCCGTCAACCAGTACATGACCCAGTTTCCAAGGCTGTGCCATACGCACCATTCCATCGTAAATGGAGGAGTCTCCATGAGGATGGTAATTACCCATAACATCTCCGACTGTTTTTGCTGACTTGCGGTACGGCTTGTCCGGACTATTGCCCGAATCGTACATCGCGTACAGAATCCGGCGCTGCACAGGCTTCAGCCCATCACGGACATCTGGAATGGCCCGATCCTGAATAATATATTTGGAGTACCGACCAAAGCGGTCACCCACGACCTCCTCCAGAAAAGCCGGTAAAAATTGTTCTGATAAACTACTCATTGGCTCACCTTCTGTTCCTCAAACTGTCCTAAGTTTGTTAACCATTGGCGATACTCAGGCGCTCCGTTGGCGGATCATTCTTCCGGTCGCTGTTGTTCCCAGATTTTCTGATTCAAGCCGCTGATCGCGGTTAAAATCCGGGAACAAAGGCGAACGCTGTCGCTCCTCCAGAACGATTCCGCCCACTCCGCTTACGTTTTCTTATCGCCAAAAAATTAAAAAATTAGGGGATTATCGTCACTTGCAGCTTTACTCTAAACCAACAATATTACTTCCTATTGGTAGTCGTTATTCCACGATTTCCGTGAAATCGACGTTCTCTACGATCCAGCGCTTGCGGGGATCTACTTTATCGCCCATCAGTGTAGAAATGCGGCGCTCAACCTTGGCGATATCATCAATCTCCACTCGTAAGAGTGTGCGAGATTCGGGATTCATTGTTGTTTCCCACAATTGATCAGGGTTCATCTCACCTAGTCCTTTGTAACGCTGCAGCTCGAAGTTTTTACCGAACTCCTTCAAGTAATTTTGCAGCTCTTCATCACTCCAGGCATAACGCACTGTTTCCAGCTTACCCGTTTTGCGAGTCAGCTTATACAGCGGCGGCTGGGCGATATAGATCTTGCCGGCATCAATCAAGGGCTTCATATAACGATAAAAGAAAGTCAGCAGCAGCACCTGAATATGCGCGCCATCCGTATCCGCATCGGTCATAATAATAATTTTGGAATAATTGCTCTCTTCAACCGCAAATTCGGGACCCACACCCGCTCCAATGGCCGATATGATCGCCTTATACTCGTCATTCTTCAAAACATCCAGCAACTTGGCCTTCTCCGGATTCATTGGCTTACCCTTTAGGGGTAAGATCGCCTGAATTTTGGAATCACGACCTTGCTTCGCCGATCCTCCAGCTGAATCACCTTCTACAATGAACAGTTCTGTACGCGTAACGTCTTTGGACTGCGCAGGTGTCAGCTTCCCGCCAAGATTCGAGCTCTCGCTGCGTTTCTTGCCGGTGCGGATTTCATCACGGGCTTTGCGTGCCGCTTCGCGGGCCTTGGAGGCCTGGATCGACTTTCTGAGCAAACTTTGCGCTACCTGTGGATTTTCTTCCAGGAAACGGGCCATTTTCTCGGACACGATATAGTCCACTGCACTGCGGGCAGAGGCGCTGCCGAGCTGATCCTTGGTCTGACCCACAAACTCAACATCAGACATCTTGATGCTGATGACGGCCATCATGCCTTCCCGCAGATCATTGCCCTCCAGATTCTTGTCTTTCTCTTTCAGCATCTGGGTACGGCGGGCATAATCATTTAATACACGGGTGTACGCTG
>LIDZ01006378.1_pt5 | contig 12962 bp, 11 predicted proteins | sample 644651 | NCBI WGS metagenome assembly LIDZ01 (sample SAMN03856242, study PRJNA289617) | food metagenome | isolation source: wine grapes on drying loft during traditional withering process | host: Vitis vinifera cv. Corvina | place: Italy: Gargagnago di S. Ambrogio di Valpolicella | collected 2014-01
CAAAAGGACAATTGCCGCTGAGTTGGCAATTGTCCTTTTTTTGGTGCAAGCATCCTGTCACAATCACGAGCACTCTGGCAAAAGCAGAATTTTCCAGCTGGTAATCTCTTCGTCCATCGCTAAATCAAAAGCCTGCTGGATATCATCTAAGGTAAAACGATGAGAGATCAAAGCTGCTGGATCAAGCTGCTTATTTTCAATTAATGCAATCGACTCGTGCCACTCCTTGCCAGGAAATGGTGCAGAATAAGTATTCCACAACCCTTTAATTGTATATTCCCGTCGAAAAATGTTTTCGAAGGCCTGCTGCCGCAGCATCATATTGGAAGGTGCCAGACCGTAGTAACCGATCGTACCGCCTTTTTTGGTTACCAATAGACACAGTTCTTCAGCGATCGCTGAGCCTAAACATTCTATCGCAACATCTGTCCCCCGTCTCTGGGTTAATTCAAAAATTCTTTCTTCCACTGACTCATGCAACAAGTCAATCGTGTGGGTAACTCCGTGCTTTTTGGCTTCCTGCAATTTATGTTTGTCGGCATCTAGTCCGATGATTTGTTTTACTCCTGCCTGCCGCAGCCATTGTGCGTTCAAAAGCCCAAAGGTATCTAGGCCAAACACGGTCACGCTATCGTCAGGCTGTATGTTCAGCGCTTTTATTCCATGAGCAGCTTTAGCCAGCGGTTCCAGCAGAGCGGCTTCCTCAAAGGACAAACGGTCGGTATTCAATACATTTTCTTCAGGAACCGCTACATATTCGGCAAAGGCACCGTTTTGCTGCTGGCCAATCTTCTGTCCGTGGTCACACCAGTGATAATTTTTTGATTGGCAATCCTCGCATTGGCCACAAGGCAGAAAAGGGATTGCTGCCACCCGATCACCTTCATTAATTTCCTTGACTTCGTTACCGACAGCTTCTACAATGCCTGAAAATTCATTTCCCATGACAGCTGGTATATTGTGTAATTTTTCACTTTTGACTCTAAGGATATCCGAATCGCAGATACTGACAGCTTCTACTTTAAGCAACACTTCTTTGGCTTGTGGAACCGGTTTGTCCATTTCACGTATCACAAAACGACTTGAATTCTTCAGTAACGCGGCTTTCATTCGATCATTCCCTCTTCCCGTCCCCAATTTCCGATAACTTATTGATTCTTTCGTCTTTCAGTTTTTGGTCCATTCTCATGAGTTTGTTCATAATCCTTCACATTGTTGACCGCTTTCATAAGCTATGATGGGAATGAATAGTCCTCATCCTTTACCTCAAGGATATTATTCACTAACAATAAACAGTTTCTCAAAACCTTTTTCGGTCAGATCAAATGCCCATAATAATTTTGCGATCATTTGACTGCCTACTCCTCTATCACCGCTTAAAATCCGATAAATTGTTGACGGAGCAACCCCCATTCGACTCGCCAACGCATATACGTCTTCTCCATTCTGTGCCATCATACTCTTTAACGCTGTCTTATTCAATATAATTTTCATGGTTCCACCTCCGTTGCCTTATGTCAATAATATAAAACGAATATTGTCATTTGGCAATGTTTTTGTCGCTGAAACCACAAATGTCTTTTGTAATTGTTGCCAATTGGCTATATAGTAATGGAGAAGGGAGATTTCTTAATGAGCTTTGGAAAAAAATTAAAAGCCTTGCGTGAATCTAAAGGATTAGGAGTTAACCAGCTGGCCCTAAAAGCTGGTGTCAATGCCTCCAATATCTCTCGATTAGAAAAAGGCGAAAGAAAAGACCCTACTCTTGAAACAGTCAAGAAACTATCAAAAGCTTTAGGCGTATCCATTTCTTATTTTGAAGATGAGGCGAACCATCCCGCAGATATGATCGCCGCCCATATTGATGATAATATCATCGAAGAACAGTTAGAGGATATTATTAATTATATTGAATTTGTTAAGCAGAAGAGTGCCAAGATGAAGGAATGATTCCTTTAACGACAATACCCCCGTCAAATTGACGAGGGTATTTGCTTGTTTATTTGTCGGAGACTGATGGAAGCGTTAGTTGAAAATTCATGGCAGCACCAATCAAATTGGCATCATTATGAAATTCGCAGCAGCGAACCTCCGGCATGATTTCTTCTACCTGTTCATCTTTCAGCAGCTTTTTCAGTCGGGAGGATACCTCATTTGCTAATTCTGGGCGCCGGGAAACACCGCCACCTAGAACAATCAGCTCCGGATTCAAGGTTACTTGAATAGTATATAAATTATTGGCAATCGTTTGGTACATAGCGTCCAAATAGCTTTTAGCTAATTCATTTCCTGCTTCACTCAGCTGATACAGGTCTTTTCCCGTAACTTGCTTATCTATTTGTGCGGAATAAAATTTAGCGGCTTTGACTAGAGTACCATTTTGGCTGAAGGTTTGGTTGCTCATACTTTTCATCAGACCAAATTCACCTCCGAATAGATTGGCTCCCTTATACAGCTTGCGATCAATAAATATCGCCCCGCCAACACCCGTACCTAGAACGACAAAAGCCATGTGTTGTGAGTGTTTGCCTGCACCAAGCTCCACTTCTGCAATGCCGGCACAATTCGCATCGTTCTCAATCGTTACCGGCAGACCTAAATAATCTTCCAGTTCATCGAAAATTGGGCGCTGATGCAGGTAGTCAACCGCACTTATTCCTAGGATTGTTCTTTTTTCACTGTCGACAGCTCCTGGCGAGCTAATCGCCACGCCCCCGATCTTTTTCCCATAGCCTTGTATGACTTGTTGAAATTTTTCTAACAGCTCCTCAAAACTGGCGGGTGTCGGAAAAGAATTCAGTTCAATCAAGTTGTCATTTTCCCATACGCCATGTTTTACTGCTGTCCCACCAATATCAAATACTGCTAAACCCATGCTTATCACCTAAAATCCATTATTTTCCGTAACTGTTTTGAACCAACAGCCGCTTTTTTTCACGGATCGCTGGAAATTCTCCAAGTCCACACGATAAAAGCCATACCGATTTCGATAGCCGTTCAACCAAGACCAGCAATCGATGAAGGTCCAGGCGTGGTAGCCAAAGCAATTGCTGCCTTCACTGATTCCTTGATGCAGGTAGGCTAAATGTTCCTGTATAAAATCAATACGATAATCATCTTCAATCATGCCTTGATCATTCATAAAACGCTCTTCATCCGCCACGCCCATACCATTTTCGCTAACAAACCAAGGGATGTTGCGATACTTTTCCTTCATCATAATCGCCACATCATAAAGGGCTTCAGGATAGATTTCCCACCCGCGATAAGGATTAATGCGTTTTCCCGGCCAATCATAAGCTTCATAGAAATCGCTTGGCATTTTTGCTGGCACTTGGGCTGCACTAGGTGCTTGTACACGACGCGGCTGATAATAATTCAAGCCGATGAAATCAACCGCATTTTCCTGAATGATACGTTGATCTCCTTCTCCTACGATTGGCAGCAGATCATTCTTGTCTAAAAGAGTAATTAATTCTTTCGGAATATAACCCAATACCACTGGGTCCAAAAAACTCCGCGTGTTCAGTAAATCAGACTGAAAAGCCGCCAACTGATCGGTGGGTGAAGCACTTCGAGGGTAACTAGGAGAAATATTAAGAATAATCCCAATTTCGCCTTCTTTGACCGTTTCTCTAAAAACACCCACTGCTTTTTCATGAGCCATCAGAGTATGGTAAGCAACTTGCACCGCTCGCTTAAAGTCCACTACAGCTGGATAGTGATATTGATACAAATAGCCGCATTCGACATGCACCATTGGCTCGTTGAAGGTGGTCCATTTTTTTACAATATCACCAAATAGCTGGAAAGCTATCCGGGCATAAAAAGCAAAATCATCCACAGATTCCCGAGCTTCCCAACCGCCTTTATCCATTAACCACATAGGCATATCAAAATGGAATAAGTTGATAATCGGTTCCACGCCCCGCTTTAACATTGCCAGAAAATAATTGCGGTAAAAGTCCACCGCTTCTGGATTGACCGTTTTACCATCCGGTAACAAGCGCGTCCAGGCAATTGAAGTTCGAACCGAGTTCATTCCAATGTCTTTCATACGCTGGCAATCTTCTAAATATAAGTCATACATGTTTGAAGTTTCGGCAGGACCTTGCTGCTGATTAAATTTTTCAGGAGCCGTTTCAAACCAATAATCCCAGGTTGAGGCGGATTTGCCATGATTTAAGCTTTGTCCTTCCGTTTGAGGAGCGGATAGAGCCGCTCCCCACAAAAAATGTTCAGGAAATTTTTTCATTAGTTTAATCCTTTATTTGTGTAGTATTTGTTCTGATTCCAGCCATTGCTTCAAGGAATCAGAATATAGATGGATGTATCGTTCATAAACCATGTCTAGTTGAATCAATATCGGAATTTGCGGGGAAATATTTCCCAGCGCTTCTTCTCTTGTAAAGCTGGCTGCAAGTAAGACGACATTTGCATAAGGAATTAACTGCGAAAACTGATTCGAGGTAATGAGCAGGATAGGAACCTCTCGCTGTTGGGCAATTTTCATTGCTTCCAGCAGTTCTTCGTCATCGCCCCGCAAACTGGAAACAACAATCAATTCATCTTGATTGGCAAAGTTAGCCGACATCAAAATCGAGTTTTCATCCGCAATTACTCGAACATATTTCCCTACCCGCGAAAACTTAAATTGAAAGTCAGCCCCTGCATAGGAATTGAAGCCTTTGCCAAAAAAATGAATGATTTTATGACGATGCAGGTGTTCACAGAAGGCATCCACTACCGCTTGGGAATAAGTATTGTCACTGCGAGTAGCCAACGAGTGGTAGGCAGCCGTAACTTTCGACGAAACAGAGAGTGTGGTTTCGTCCTTATCCAAAGACAATTTATATAAAAAAATCAGCTCTTTGTAGTTGTTCAATCCTATTTTTTTACAAAATCTAGTAATGGATGCCTTGGAAACAGCTAATTGCTCAGACAGCTTATCAATTGTTTTCGGAGCCTGCTTGCTCAAAAAATAGTCGGCGATAACTTGTTCCACTGCTGTAAAGCTCAGCCGACAGGATTCGATTAAAATGAAAATATCTTCTTGCATCTTATTTCCTCAATTCTCAATATGAATGGTTTTTATTTCTCCAGGTTTCATTTTTCCTAGAACAATCTTATCACCTTTTTCACAAGGAGAAATTGGAGTTCCTTTAAGATCTGCAAAGCGAAAACTCATTTCATTTTCCGCTTCTATCCAGCCGTCCGTTACTTCTTTATCAGGACTTGGGTTAAATACCCGCAGGTCAAATCCGGGCCCCGCCTTAACTTTGCGTAATGAACTGAAAACAAGTTCGCTACTATTTAAAGAAGGCATTTTATGCGCGGTGACTTTTTCCGGCAACGGATTAGAAACAAAATATTTCAAGGTTGTCGTAAAGCGGTTCAGTTCCTGCAGCTGGTAATAAGGGCAAGACAGTGCGGAATCTAAATAGTCCTTCGCCAATTTGGCAGGCTGATAGCTATCCTCGACCTGTAAGGAAAATTTGAAGGTCATTTTTTTGATCAGCTGACTGTCAGGTGTCGGAATAGACTTAAACTCATTTCCTGAAGCAATGCCTGGCCGTCGGATCAAATCTGGTCGTCCCAAATAACCAACGGAACGGAACAAGGTAAGTGCTATGCTTTCAAAGTGCTCGCCGACGAATTGGTACTCTTTGATCCCCTTAGCAAAAACCGTCCAACTGGCGTCTTCCACATGACTATTCACATAGCTCAGCATTGGGAAAATAGCCGTTGGTTCTTCTCGCCAGCCTAATTCCCGCCAATCAGCAATGTGGCGATCCTCTACTTCCCGCTTAATGGTCCCAAAAGGCGTATCGGTATAAGAAAACGCGTTGTGATTTGGCGTGTTCACCAACACCCGCATGCGATGGTCATAGGCTTGATTATCAATTTCCAAATGAAAATCGATCTGGCTGCTGCCCTTTCTCAAGGTCACAATTAGCTCATAGTCAATATCTTGAGTTCTTTTTTTAGTCGCTCGTTCACTTAAATTTTTAGCGACTGTCCAAGTACCAGTTAAACGCAGTTCAGAGGAAAGTTCACCTTGCTGACTTTGACAATCAGCTTCTTCTAATCCCAACGAGTAACGATCATCTTCATAAGGTGGTGAATAATCGTAGGTATCCCCTTCATCTCCACTATCTTCAAAGGACAGAATATTTTCATAAAGCTGCTGATCCTTTTTCGTTAACAAGGACAGCGTGCCAGCTGAAAAATCCATCTTGTATTGTTCATTTTCAATCGAAGATTCAGAGTTTTGCAGCTTTTCTTCATTATACGGATCAGCTTCTGCCACCTGATAGGTTTCAAAACTTAACGATGGTAATTCAACCTCCATGACTAGCTCATGGATAAAGTAAAATTGCTCTTGATCGATATCCTTTTCCAGCCGCCGGATAGAACCCGCGTATTCTTTCTTCGTTTGTTTCACCTCAAAAGGTAGTTTTTTTCCACCTTTTCCGATAGCGAAATGTTCAAAAGGAGTGGATAACTGGCACTTCACAACCTTTTTCACCGGCCAAGGCAGTGTATTGAAAAACACCAGATCATTTTCCGCCGCAGACTCACGGGATTCCGCGATTTTCCGTGTTAGATAGTCCACTAATGAGTAGGACAATTGATCCGCTTCAACAAACCGATCCAAAATGATCCGATTGGTTTTATCGCTATTGCAGCCGCCGGCGGAATCATGGGCTTGATTTTTATTTAACAGCTTCCAAATCCGATCCAAAATGCCCTTCTTATAAGGAATTCCGTACTGTTCCGCCATTACCATTAACGGCTCTAGCTGGTAAATCATGCGGCGTTCGATTTTATCATTCAAATACTTATGGTCATAGCGAGAAGAATAAATCGATCGATGGATTTTCGACACAGAGCTGGAGATAAATTCCCCTTCCACAGTTGGCAGATCATTTTCCTTTACCGCTTCAAAAAATTCTTCATAGCTGCTTTCTACTAATTCTGCATCGTACAGTGATTCATTATATTGTTGGATACGCTCCCGCAAGTTGAAATCAACATAGCGCTGATCACCACCCACCGGCAAAACCAACTCGTCTCCTGTCGCACCTTCAGCAATATAATCAATTACCTGCTGTGCTTCGTCACTATAAATCAAACCGACACCAACAAAATAGCCGTTTTTTATATTGGAGGTAATTACCGAAGAACCGTCTTCCGCTTCCCAGTAAAACTCCCGCTTCGTGGTAACATCGTTAGGAACACCGCGCCAGAAAACTGCCTGATCAATACCAAAGCCGTTATAAATTTTCGGCATGTCTTTGCTTTGACCAAAGGAATCCGGCAAATAGCCGATTTTCATGTAGCCGCCCAGCTCTTCTGCCATTTCAATTCCTAAATTCAAATTTCTAACAATCGATTCGCCCCGCACAATCAACTCATCAGTTTGAGTGTACCAAGGACCGATTTTCAATTTTCCGTCTTTTACTAATTGACTTAACCGTTCCTTTTGTTCCGGGAAGCTTTGCAGGTATTCATCAAGGATGCTCATTTGTCCATCCAATAAGTATTGGTCAATCTTGTTTTCCTCTAACGCTGACATCACCTCATCTAAATGATAAGCCAGCTGCACGAAGGATTCATTATTGGTAAAGTACCATTCAAAATCCCAGTGTGTATGATGTATTACGTGAACTTTTTTACTCAATGCCTTCATCCCATTCAACAACAAATTTTAAAAAAACTGGAGCAGCAGCTACTCCAGTTCACAACTTAAAACGCAATCTGATCGATTATTTCGGTTAATTCCTCTGGATCATCCTGAGTCAGAACGCCTTCTCTGAAGGACTGATCAATCATCTTGCGGGCAATCAGACTCAATAGCTTCAAGTGTTCTGTTGCTCCTTCAACTGGAATCGTTAAAGCAAAGGCGACATTAACTGGTTGGCCATCTAGCGAATTCCAAGGAATACCATTTTTGAACTTGATTAAGAACATCCCCGGTTTTAGATTGGTTTCATTTTTACAATGAGGAATCGCGATATGATCCTTGAAGCCGGTAGTCGCTTCCTGCTCCCGTTCCTTTAAGCCTTCATAATAGGTTTGTTCATCTTGTACAAAGCCCAATTGATGAGCAAAAGCCGCAATTACTTTAAAAGCTTCATCTTGGGTCGTCGCTGTATCATCAAATAAAATATGTTCTTGGTTAAATACTTGTGCATTCATTTTCTTCTCATCCTATCTTGTTTGTTCGCTGGCAGTTTCCATAATAACCGCTTGCTCTTCATCTTTTTCTTCCTGTTCGACAATTGTATTTTCCACATACTGCTTGCGGGTTACGCCGATTAATAATGCTGTAGTTAAAATCCCGGCACAAACACATAAAATCCAGGTAATAAACGGAATCGGCTGTTCAATATAACCAATAAATGTCCCTAATGGCGATCCAATCCCTCCATAAAACTTACAGCCAGTCGCTGCGACTAATCCGCCGGCAACTGCCGAACCAACGACATTAGAGAAGATCATGCGAACTGGATCAGCTGCCACAAAAGGAATCGCGCCTTCCGTTACTCCTACAATCCCCATACCAAAGGCAGCACTCGCTGCAATTTTTTCATCCTTCGAGAATTTTTTCTTAAATAGAATCGTTGCTAACCAAACTCCTAAAGGCGCTACTGAGATTGCTGCTTGAGTTGCTGTTCCCGGCACAAAGTTCGCGCCGTCAATGCCATATTTTGTCAATGTGTCAGTGAAAATTGCTGTACCAAATACCAAAGCAGTTTTGTTAATCGGGCCGCCTAGATCAAAACCAATCATGGCTCCGCAGATTGCTCCAATTAAGATCGGTGCCCCGGCATAATTGTTGTTCAAATCGGTTAAGCCTTGATACATCGCATCCATTCCAAAAGCAATTGGATTTCCAATAATGTAGAGTACGATCAGCGTAATAATGGCTGTGGCGATAAACGGAATAATCATAATTGGAACAATTGGGATCAATAGTTTTGGCCATTTAACCTTCTTCAGGCCCTTCACCATGTAACCAACAATAAAGGCTACAACGATGGCACCGATAAATCCGCCGCCGGCATCAGCATTCAAGAACTCAGGATCATTTACCAAATACGCTCCGATCATCGCAGGAGCAATCGCTGGCTTGTCAGCAATTGAATTAGCAACAAAACCGGCGAATAACGGAATCATCAATTTGAAACCTGTTTGGCCAACATAAAACAACTTCGACATCAAAAAGCCCATTTGTGTTTCCGTATTAAATCCCCACTCAACGATTCGGCCTAAGTCATCTCGTTGAAACGCATACAAATTGGCAATTGTTAAAATCAATCCGGCTGCAATAACCATCGGTACCATGTAAGAAATTCCGCTCATAATATGAGTGAAGAAATTTACTTTGTCCTTGTCGTTTCCGATCTGAACTTTACCGACCTTAGAACCTTTCTTCCCAAAGACTTCTGCTTCGGCGAAGGCTTTGTTGATTAACCCTTCCGCATCTTCAATTGCTGGAATCGATTTAGTTACATATAAGGGCTTGCCTGTAAAACGAATCGGATCAATCTTGATATCTGAAGCCACCAGTACTAAATCAGCTTGCTGAATATCTTCAGTTGTCAGAACATTTTCCGCGCCGATCGCACCGTTGGTTTCCACCTTTACTCCATAGCCCATTTTCTTTGCAGCCTGCTCAATTGATTCAGCCGCCATGTACGTGTGGGCAATACCCGCGGCACAAGCAGTCACTGCGACAATTCTTTTTTCCATGTTGTTCCCTCCATCTATTTGTCTTCTCTAAGAAATTAACGTATCGGCGACAAAAAATGAAGCGTTTTCCGGCATTCTGGTATTAGTACCGCTTTTCCTTTTCGGTTTGGTATTTATTTCAAAGTGGACTCAAGCAGAAAAAATCCCTCCATTAAAAGGCGACAGAGGGATTGGTTTGGTTTTATTTAGTTGAATTGCAAGCTGTTATTGATTCCCCGACCCATCATCCGACGCTGCTTGGACCTGATCGTAATTAGCAACTAGTTCTTCCTTGTTAAGACCGGTATCCTGAGCGACTAAGCCTAACAAGTAAGAATAGTCCGCACCTAATTGGGCACATTGATCGTAGTAATTGTACAATTGATCTTCAGTAAATTGTGACTCGTCTGCTCCACTCATGCTGATGGTCATTCTAGCAATGTGGGCACACTCTTCACGGGAGTAAACACCGACCTGCGATTGATCTTCTGCTGGTGCAACTGGTTCAGTCACTGCCGGTGCCGGTTGGACTGGGGTGGTTCCAGCATTTGTTGGCGTATTAACTGCTTGCTGATTATTTACAGGCTGCTGTGGATTGCCAGCCGTTTGATTTTGGGTTGGTTGTGGTTGGGTACTAGGCTGAGTAACTGCTGCAGCCTGGCTTGATTGGGTTTCAGAGGTTTTGCTGGTTTCTGTTTTCTTCTTCTTTGTTGTTTGTTCCACTTTTTTCTCTGCGTTTTTGGTTGTTTCTTTTTCTTTATTTTGACATGCCCCTAAAACAACCACCATTAACAATACTACTGCAACTTTCGCGAATTTTTTCATCTTTTTCTTTCTCCTGTCTTATTAGTAACCTATCGTAATCTTATTGTAACATATTAGAAATATTTGTAAATTAGTTTTTGAACAAATCTGCAAATTTTTTCAGTGTCTTTTAAATCTGTAGCAGCTGAATTCAAGAAACATTATTTTACCAACAAAAATAATCTATTTATACATAAAAAATGTTCACCTTTATCTTATTGATGATCCTACAGTAAAAAATAAAATATCTCCGTTATCTAAAACAGACCAAAAGTTAATTTTTTCTTTAAACTAACATAAAATATTTTATTTTACTGAGCATTTAAGATAGAATAAAACCTATCAAAAAATCATACTCATTTAAAAACTATTTTACTATGTGATTTAAGGGGGTGCGGTGTGAAAAAAGCTACAAAATTATTCATTGCTACTTTTTTACTGTTTCATACTTTTCATGTTCCAGCACGGGCGGAGGAAATGACCACCAGCAGCACTTCTTCAGTCACCGAAACTTCTTCCAGCCAGAGCGCCCTTGCCGAAACCGAAAGCACCAGCGAAATTCCTGCACTATCTCAAGAAGCATCCACTTCTGCTAGCAGCGAGGAATCGACGATATCTTCAACTGATGAACCCATTACGGAATCCAGCGAATCCCTTAGCAAAAATGAACCAGCAGTAGCCGTTCTTATTGATCAGGCACCCGCCATTGGTACCAAAGAGAATCCTTATCCGGTAACCACCTTTCAAGAATTAAAGAATGCCCTCAGCGCGCCTTTAGCCAGCGGTCAGACCACCAAATATATTCAGCTGCAAAACGATATTATCTACAACGCGACCTCCATCTACATTACTCAAAGTACGGTGATTGATGGAAGTGGTCATGCGCTTTTGTACAGCGGTGGATCTTATGGAGCGGCTCATTTTAGTACCAATGCCAATAACATCAGCGTTACCTATAAAAACCTGACCTTTGGCAACGACGCCTATCCCAACAGCACCTATTACGGGATTTTGTTTGTGCAAAACACCAATATCAATTTTACGGTAGAAAATGTGAACTACACTATTCAGACCGGCAGCCAGCCCTTTTGGGGAAACAACAATCCCGGCAACACCTTAACTTTTAAAGGAACAAACAAATTTTCCTCCTCTGGCAGCTCCTACGGTGGGGAATTTGTGGAAGGATATCAAAACATTATTTTTGCTGAGGATAGTGATACGACGGTTTTTAATGATTCAACGGGTGCATCAGCGCTATTCTGGAGTACTAATCAATCGCTCACCATCAAGAATCGCGCCTCACTCTCGGTGGAAACCAGCAAGCCGTATTTGTTTTACGGTGATGGCACGCTGAATGTTCAGGAGCAAGGGAAATTTGCTTACAAGGCGATTCGGGGAACACAGGCACCTTCCAACGATGCTATTTTAGGGAGTGCCGGCGTAACCTTGAACTTTGCCAAGGATTCCATCGGCCATTTCACGACGGACGTAAATGGCTTTAGCGGAAGTAACCCTACTCTCAATTTGAATTCGCCAGATTATGTGGTTTTCGATGCGACGGATTCGTCGAAACAAGTATTAGGCAACATGAGTCCGATCTTTAAGCGCTTGGATGCCGACAGCTTTACTTACGGCATTGAGTATTTAACTGCTGGTGGTCAGAACGCCTTCAAGTCAAATGTTAGTCCGAATGCCAGTTGGACTGTTTCATCAGGCAATATTAGCAATGGTTATTCAGTAGTTTATGCTCGCTATCCTAGCATTACCGACCTTTCGGTAACGCCGATCACCGATACCGATGTCAGCAGTATCACCGGGCAAATCGCAAACGTGGCGCCGGCAACAACCTTAAGTCGCAACGTTCAGTACAAGTTGGCGATGAAACCTTTGTATTCCGGCACAGATATTACTACAACTGCTGCACAAACTAGTATTGATCAAGCAACGACCACAGATGACGTCGTGGAAGCAACGACTGTGACATTGCCGGAAAACGCCGGAGAAACAGGTGCGGCGACCCAATATGCCTTTCAACACTTGCCGCCCGAAAATTACTATCTGTATGCCAAACTGGATGACCAGCGAATCACCGGCTATACCTTGCAAAGTCCGTGGCAGGAAACCAGCACCGAGGTTCCACGGTTTATTCAGGTACAGTTCAATAGCAGCGACCTAGCCTTTGACAGTCCGATCCCGGGTGAATTTGGCAAGTCGCAAAACGCCGATGTCTACACGATGCGCAACTCGGGCAATGTTCCGGTGGCCGTAACGCTGGATAAGCTCAGCCTGAATCCAGAAAGTTCAGCGAAGATTTCACTAGTCAATCAGTTCAGCACCAACGATCAGGAACTGATCCTCTCCTTGGTGGCAGAAAAAAGCACTAGCGGCCAGCGAACCACCTTTGGCCCACTAACAGAAAA
>LIDZ01000532.1_pt1 | contig 12957 bp, 18 predicted proteins | sample 644651 | NCBI WGS metagenome assembly LIDZ01 (sample SAMN03856242, study PRJNA289617) | food metagenome | isolation source: wine grapes on drying loft during traditional withering process | host: Vitis vinifera cv. Corvina | place: Italy: Gargagnago di S. Ambrogio di Valpolicella | collected 2014-01
CATATTGCCAAGTACATCCTGGGGAATAAATACAACTTTAAAGCCTATACCAAGAACTTCCAGTATACTGAGACAGAAGATGAGTAGAGGAGATTTTTGAGGACATCCTGCGGGGTGTTCTTTTTTTTGCGGTGGAAAAGCCACAGAAAAGAATCTTCAGCATAATAATCTGGTGTACAAAAAAACTCAACACGTTGGCTGAGTTTAAACGTTTATTTAAGCAGCGGTGAGATGAATAATAGCAATCCAACGATCATCTTAATTCCAGCATCTATAGCAACTGTGGAGTAGATGGAAATTTGTTGCTTTCGAAATGAAATAAAGCAGTTCACTAATAGTAACGCTGACAAGACGTAAGCATACATTGAAAAGAATGGGATGAAATGGATAGCAACAGCGCTTAGTATTCCAATGATCAGTTTTTTATCACCTTTGTTGGATAAAATTTGAAAGTAGAAATAAGCAGAAATGATTCCTATTGCTAAAATTACCAATGACCAAACATTGAAAAAATTCTTTTCAGTTGAAACATGCAAGGCTTCTTTCAAAGAATCATTGCTTAATACACCAAAGATGCCTACTGCGTATAAAATACCGAAACCAATCCAAGAAACATTTAAGTTTTTCGTTTTGTAATAAATGATATCGAAAACTGCCATTGCCAACCCAATCACTATCAAGAACAAACCAACAATTTGCATACGCAACTCCCTTTAAACAGAATAGTTAATTTAGTATATCACAAAGAAGATTTGCCTGATCAGTCAAAATAGATATGGGTCTACTAATAATGGATATCATAGATGTAAATAATGGCAAAGCTAACGAAACAAAGTCAAAAGACCGTTAATAATCAGCAAGAGGCTGAGAAGCAGATTGATTGAAAAGCCTATTATGTTGTTAGTGTTTAAGCCATTTCCGAAGTTTTGATATTTGGGAATAAAAAGGCGATTGTTCGGCAGGAAGTATCTCCCGAAATCTCTTTTGTTACTAATCAAAGTAGGTATTTTGACTATCACCCAAGGCATTAATAAGAGACCTAAAATAAGTTGTACCACTAAAATCACCTCGTAAATTAATAGCTGTATTATATCAAAATGGTTTTGTCCTGTCAGCTAGTCATGGGAAATACGGAACGTTTAATAAAAATCCCACCAACCTATTGATTGGTGGAACGAATCATCCTTTTTCCCATTAAATGATCATCATTAAATTGTACTAAATCCCATAGGTTCCCATACAAGTCTTTAAATACAGCGACTGTTCCGTAACCCGCTACTTTGGGTTCTCTAACGAATTCAATATTTTTTTCAAGCATATTATTGTAGTCTCGATAAAAATCATCTGTTGCCAAAAATAGAAAAACTCTGCCTCCTGCTTGATTTCCAATAAAATCTTTTTGGATAGGCTTTGAGGCTTTTGCTAATAAAATAGTTGTTCCGTTTGAATTCTTTGGTGATACCACAACCCATCTTTTATTTTGTTCAGGCTGGTATGTATCTTCTATTAGTTCGAAATCAAGCTTTTGAGTATAGAAGTTAATCGCTTCATCATAATCATTAACGACTAAAGCAATATGAACAATACTTTGTTTCATTTTATTCATCCTCCTCAGAACAGTAAAAACCGCAAGTTTAAACGGAGAAACGTAAGCTCTAGCTTTTTGATACACGTATATAATCGACTATTTTTTCTACTTTGTATTTTGTCGATTTTATTCTCAATTTTCAAAATTCCCATTGCTAGTTTCAACAACAGTTCCATCAAAATACACTTTTACAAATCCGAGTGTTCCCGAACCACCATCTTTTTTCATACTGATACTAGTGGCCTTTAATTTTCGATAATTTCCATTATCGTCAACTGATGTTCCAAAATCGGCATATACAATATCAGGGTTTTGATCTATGTTTTGCATTACTTTTTTAGCTTCCTCAAAATTTGGAGCTTCTTCATTACTTGTTGGCTCAAACTCAATAACTTGATATTGATCTAAATCAAAAGCAGGTTGAAAAGCGAGAGCAATATTACCGTTGTTCATATAATAAGCATACACTCTTGTGTCGTTTCCGTTGAAGATGTTAAAGAAGTCTTTAGTTGCGGCATTAGCTACGTTAGATAGTTTTAATTCAGTCTCAATATTAACTTCCTTAACAGTAGAATGTTCGTTTACCTTCAACGATTTCAGTGGGATATTCGTAGTTGTAAGAGTAGCAAATTGAGTTTCCGGAAAATTTGGCGTGTCATAAGAAACTTTGATTTCACCATCAGTAATAGGTGCAAGACCAAATTTGAGCGTACCGTAAGTTCCTCTATACGTATTTGTATTATCAAAAATAACCGCATAAGACGGAGGACTACTTTGTAGACTATTCTCAGAAGAAACTGGAGTCTCTGTTTCTTCTGTAACAGTATTGTCGGTACTAACTCGAACAGAGGTATTTTTAGTTGCGCTTCTAGTTGAGTCCGTATCATTTTGACCCCAAATATATAATGAGAATAAGCCTGCTAGAACAAGTATTAGTATCACCAATAGAGCAATAATCAATTTTAGTCTTGAGTTTTTCTTGATCATCTGATTTTGATTTCTTTGCATAACTAAGCACCCCAAGAAGTTGTATTTATCTCATTATACTGCAAAGCTTCATTTAAAGTATATTATCATTTAATTGGTCAAGTAATTAATTCCACACACTCAACAGAGACCGGAATGTTTAAATGGAGAAGTTCATTAGAAAGTTAACTGGTGAAAAAAAGCAAAACAACAGTAAAAAAGAAAGAGTCTAAAAACTCTTCCTAACTTCGCTTATTTTGTTTGAAAACCTAGAATACTCGAAACCGGTTTTCTGAGAAATTCGAAAACAACGGTTATTAAAAGAGCCACCAATAAGCTTAACAATTTACTAGATAATGAATCAATGATCAAAACGATTACTAAAACACAGATGATTGTATAAATTAGCTTGAATTTGTCTTCTTTTGTTTTCATGAAAAGCACCAACTTTCATTTGATTTGGAGACACATTTATTTTTAATCATTATATCATTCTAAACACATAATAGTGAAACATTTTAGAGCAATTTATCTCTACTATTTTTCAGCATAGTATGGAATTATGAATATACTTGCCATTTTCGCGAAATTATTGACGAAGCGCCTGAGGGCAAAATAAAATTAGTATTCCTTTACTAATTTATCATCGCATACAAAAAGACCAGATGCTTGGTGAATACTAATTTTGATTGTAAATTTTTAAACCTTGCTTCAATCCAATATAAAAAAATGCTGCTGTTGCTATCATCATAGGTATTACGGTGACCAGTTCACGATAAATATCATTTTTACTTAGAAAGTCTCTGTCCGGGTTAGGAAATAACAAAGTAGCGATTGAATCCCAGAATGAGTGGAAATTAGATAGAAATACAACAAATGAAATGAGTGTCAAAAGCAACCAAAATACAACTACAAAGTTAGTTTTTTTCATGTGATGACCCCTTATTAGAATGATTTTTTTAGAAAACCAAGATAGTACCAGATGCCACTAATTGAATTCATTAGATGGAAATATCATCATAGTATTTAGGAAAAACATCTTTATTTTTGTTACGTGCTTTTACGTAAATGCCTATGTCTTTAGGATTTATTTCCTCTTTTGATTTACACACAAGATATTTAAGTCAAATGACATCTTTATCCTCCTCGCACCCTACTCAACTACAAAGGAATCTAGTATTTCCGTATATAGCTCCGCTTTCTCATCGAAAACAGCCGGCGATTCCATAAACATGATCGCCACATAGTCAGTGTCGGTTTCTAAGAAATAGCGACGAACTTCCAGCGGTTTTCCCTCGGATGTACCTGAAAAGCTGTAAAGCTCCCCCGAATAGTGTGCGGTTTGATAGGCTGTTTCTTCGATACTGTCCTCAGCTAATTGAAAATCGATGTCGAGGGAAACTTGCTCCTTTAGCAATAAATTTGAAGGTATCGAATTCAAAATCATCCTCTTTTTTCATGCCGTAAATGCTTAATTTATTGTCATCCTCTTCATCATAAGCACCAAACGAAGTCTCCCCCGTTGAAGCCGTCCAGCTGTCCAACATACTGATGCGATACGCTGTTCCATCGATTTCGAAATCATCGTCTTTCAGCTCACACTTCTTTTCCGAAGTTGACCCGGCAGCCTTTCCTGATTCAGCGGTTTCTGTGCCGCCACCAGACCCGCACCCGGATAAAATTCCTACCATTACTGCTAACACAACCCATTTTTTCATTTTACAGTCTCCCTGTCTTTTTATAAGATCCCCTTGCTCTTCCCGAATTTATTTTTAGTCAATCAAGTGAAAATTTAAAACCCCCGCGTTTGTTCTGCCATCATACTCTTCACCTACTCTCTCAGAAAAGTCTGTTTTATTCGCTGAAAAAAAATTTAAGTTGTTCAGTAAAAATGGTTGTATAGAATTCTCTTAACCGATAATTTCCTTATTCTAAGGAGAGTCTACTGACATAGAAATGATCAAAAAAATCATTACAACAAAGAAAACGAAACTTAAGATAGATAAGATAATCCTCTTTGGCCAGCTTAGTATAGATTTGTCATGAGGAATCATTGATACAATCTAACTCAATAAAAGACCCAACATCATAAGGGCCGAAACAAATCCAGCACTTCTACCTTTAGAATCCCTATGGTCAAAGCCAAGCGCTCGTATATTTTGATTGACCACCCGACCAAAGAAAAAGTAGATGGAAGCAAACGAGAATAAGCAAATAAGTACCACTGGCAGTGCTATATCTTTAGGAACTTTCCAATAAATCAAAGCAGAAATAAGTAGAATGATTAAGTAAATATACAACTTGTCTACAGGAAATATATCTGTAAATTCCATTAAAAAGCTCCCCCCTTAAATACGAGTAAAGAAATATTCTCACTAAAGTATTAACCACCGTTCTGCCATCATAAGCTTCACCTGGTGCCTTGAAGCGCTAATGTCATAACAATCGCAAAATAAACAAGTGCCGCAGCCACCAGGAAACCCATGATGGCAAAAAATGTTTTTGCTGGTAAACTTAATTTGGATTTCGAGCTATGAAACATGATTAATACCAGAAGAAATATAGGTACACACATCATACCCATAACAATAAATCCTTGAGATTGAGTATTGGGCCCACCTTCATACTCATAACCAAACCTAGCTAGATTTTGATTTATCTCCCGTCAAAAAAACAAATGGAAAGTACCCAATAGGAATAGCAACAGAAGAGCTCCCGGCCATAATGTTTCCTTAGGAGCTTTCCAATACAACAGTACAAAAATAATTGCTGTGGGAATGTAAATATACAAATTGTCCATCGGAAATATATCTGCAAATTCCACCACCTGGCTACCTCCCATCACGTTTTTTATTTCCTTTGCCATTGTAATATTGAAAGCCCACATAAAAGCATACTGCAGCAAAAGCATACATCCGCGGTTCATGATCCCAATAAATACCCAAAGCAGTAAAAATTGTTCCTATGACGATGCATACAATCACGTCACTAGAAAGTTTTTTTCTCTCCATATTTTCTCCTTTTACTCTAGCTATTTTTGAGAAAAAGCCGTATCCGAATAATTGCTATGCTACCCCTATCTAGGACAAGGAAATAAATAAATCCTAGATAGGGGTATTTGTTATGGGAAAAAGAAGCATGAAGCTCAGTCCAAAAGAACGTATAAAGATTGTCGAGAGTTGTCTCAGTCATGAAATAAGTATAAAGGGTGCTGCGAAGGAAGCACAGGTCTCAAGGAACACGATTAAACGGTGGTGTACCTTATATGAAAACGAGGGACCTTCTGGTTTGCTAGCTGCAAGGAAGAATACAAACTATCCCAAGGAATTGAAGCTGGCAGCTGTTCACGACTATCTTGCCGGTTTGGGGTGTCTAATGGATATCGCTAAAAAGTATGGATTAAGGGATGAGAAACAACTACGAGATTGGATCAAGGTATATAATACTCATAAGGACTTCAAATCAGAAAGTGGTGGAAGTAGAATGAGTCAATCCCGTGAAACCAGCCAGGAAGAACGCCAAAAGATTGTGCTGGACTGTCTAGCTCATGATAAAAACTATGGCGCTATGGCAATTAAGTACCAAGTCTCCTATCAAAATGTTTACAATTGGGTGAAAAAGTATGAAGAGTTAGGCTTCGAAGGCCTTGAAGATCGCCGTGGGCGACGGAAAGCGAAACAAGTCAGTCGAACACCTGAAGAAGAAATGGCAATTGAAATGGCCAGACTACGAAGCGAAAATGAACAGCTGAAAATGGAGAACGATATCTTAAAAAAATTGAAGGAATTAGAAAGGAGGAATCGTTAGGGCAATTCAGGAAAGTGGTTGCCTATCAAACGATCAAATTCTTATATGAAGAAAAAAGTTATCCTATTCAACCCATGTGCACGTTCTTAAACGTGACACGCTCCGCCTACTATCGCTGGCTAAAACAACCTGAGAGCGTTCGGGAACAAGCGAATCGCCAAGTCGCAAAAACGATTCGTACCATTCACGAGAAACATCCAGACATGGGCTACCGTCGCATCAAAGACGAATTGAAGCGTACCTATCACATGAATGTCAATGACAAACGAGTCTTGCGGATTTGTCGTCATGAACAAATTCAATCCACGATCAAGCATCCAGCGAATTGTATCACACGGCGTGCCTCTGCGCCTTACTATAAAGCGAAGAATGTGTTGAATAACAAGTTTAACGCAGAAGCACCTAATCAGAAATGGGTGACGGATGTTTCTGAATTCAAATATTTTGTGGGTCCCATTGTGCATAAACTCTATTTGAGTGCGATCCTCGATCTCTACGATCGTCGTATTGTCACGTATGTATTGAGTGATACCAATGATTTAAACTTGGTTTTTGATACGTTTGATCAAGCGGTTGAATTGGAGCCAAAGGCTCATCCGCTTTTTCATAGTGACCAAGGATTTCAGTACACACACGTTGGCTTTTTCAACCGAGTCGTAAAAGCAGATATGATAATGAGTATGTCTCGCGTGGGTAAATGTACCGACAATGGGCCAATGGAAGGGTTCTGGGGTATGCTTAAACGAGAGAACTATTATGGGCGAAAATTCAACAGTCGTGAGGAACTTGTCACTATGATCACTAGCTATATTAAGTATTACAACACTGGGCGTTACCAACGAAAACTAAAGGTCATGACACCGATGGAATTTCACGAACATTACTACAAAGCTGCTTAAATCATCGAATCACATAAAAAACTACTCATCTGTTTACGATGGGTAGTCCACAAAAATCTTAAAATATTTCACTGTCCTATTGACGGGGTGCGCACCAAATCCTCAGATACGACTTTTTCGAAACCATTATTTCCCGTCTTTGTTGTCAGCGTCATAGCTTGACTACTTCCCCTGAATAACAACTATCAATTTTCGCTTCCACCGACGTCAATTCTTCCTCAGTCAGACAACTTTTCGCGATAATGATACACACCATTCCCGGACCATATAGCACAATCAGCTTATCGGTATAAACTAGTTTCGCTACCTTTTCCCAGGACAAACGCAAGTCGGTACTGCTGGAATAAGTGCCGATCGACTCATCGGTTAGGCAAATGCGGCTTTCCTCAAAGGTTGCCGGATCCATTTGTTTGCGCAGCTTTTTTCTGAGATAGCTTGATGAATAATATGCGTACACATGAAACAGAGCATAAGCGCAAATCAGGCCAATCACAATCACAACAAAAATTCTGCCGGCTGCTAAACGTAGCGCCTGGTTCAAAGGAAAATACAGTGTATTCATGTAAAGGTTCAGTTCGCTGATCAAACGATAAACAAAATAGAGCAGCAGCAGGAGATAGATAGGAAGTACACTCATCGCCCGGCTGACTCGTTTTTTCGAAAGGTGTTTAACATAGACTTCGTTAAAATCTAGCCAATCAGCTTCACTTAACTTATTTGATACCTCTATCATTTCTCCTCACCTGCTGACTTTCCAGTATTCAATCTCCCTACTCCTCAATAACCTTCCCAGCACCTCTAACCAAATAACTCTCCATCTTCGGAATGCTGACCTCTTCTCGCCACATACAAATGGGACAAGCGATAAAGTGCTCCGATGATGTAGTGAACAACGGAATGAAAAACAGCGTAAACTTCCGCCCCATTTTAATCCCTTGCATGGTCACCCAATTGTGGCAATTCGGACACTCACACTCCAAATGCGTCTTACCTAAATCCTCTACGAATCCTTTGCTACCCCAAATAACAAACATCGATTCCACCCTTTCTGCATAATTTCTTATGCTCAGACAATCAGAAGTCTTTCCAATCCTCTTGATTGTCTGTCTCCTCATTTTTAGTATCTTCATCCTCCGTACTCTCTTCCATGAAGAAAAAGTAGTAAGCAGCATAAACTAATCCTCCAGCTAGGATTAAAATAAGCAGGATTTTACTAATAAAAAAGCCCATGATTATTCCCCTTGCTGTGTAACAACCGTACCGCCGCCGTTCACCGTTACCCAGCCATGTTCCTTGCGTGCCTGAGCTTCTTCGTAGCGGATCAGTTCATCGGTGACCGATTCAGCAATTTTTTGATTGGCCACGGCTTCTGCTTCGGCAGCTTTGGTGATCTTGTAGGCTTCACTGTCGGCCTGAGTTTTCGCGGTTTCGGCATCTAGCTTGGCCTTTTCGTTTTCTTGGCCGGCGCGAATGATGGCGTCAATCGATTTTTGCGTTTCCGCATCGACATCCGGCACACCTAGCGTCACGTCTTCCACCTCAAAGCCTTTTCCTTGGACTGATTCGGCGAAATTGGTCAGCACCTCAGCCTCTACTTTAGACGATTCGCCAGAAAGAATGTCCAGCAAGCTATATTTGGCATAGACTTCGCGAGAAACCTTTTGCAGCTTGGATTTCAACCAGCCGTTTTCAATATCTTCGCTGGTAATGTTCCCGAATTCCTTGTACATTTTGGCAGCTTTGGTTGAATCTACCTTATAGTCGTATTTAATATTGATAGTAGTCTTCTTACCGTCACTAGTAGAAACGGAAACCTTATCGGCCTGAATGGTTTGCAGGCGAATCGGGTACTGGATCACCTTATCGATCCCGACAAATTTGACCCCTTGAGTCAGGGCTTCGTCCTTGATCCCGCCGTTCATTGAATAGCGCACGCCGACATACCCGTTATCGATTTTTTCGAAAAACTTGAAAACGGCAACAATCCCTACCAGCACAACTAATAAGAAAATGGTGAATCGTTTGAACCCTTTTGAATTTTTCACGCCATTTATTTTACTATTTTCTTTGTTTTTTTCTTTCATTCGTTTCAATTAATAATCCCCTTCAACATTTTTAATTTTATCTCGGTATACACTAATAGAGCCCTTATAAATTTCATTTTACCCGGAATTTATAATGACTCTAATTAATAATACCATATATTTTAGTAGAGGAAAATACACTTTTTAAAATGCTTATTGATAGTTTTTTGCCGATATCCGACACATTGCTGGTAGAAAGCCTCGCTCAGCTGGTGGCCCTTGCACCAGTAGGTCACGATGACTTTGCCTTCCACTCCTTGGTCTTCAAATTTGTGTTTGATGCGATTTATTACTGGTTTTGCTGAAAATCACGGCTCGAAATTGCTGAATACTACGATACTAGTATTGATTATCTTGTGGGTTTAACCGAAGACAAGACTCCATATCCGAGGAAAAGACTCAAATCATAATTATGATCACTAAAAAAAGCTGCCGCAAAATTAAATTTCTAATCTTATGGTAGCTTTTTCATATTTATTATCATTATGCACTACTCGCCATCCAACCCGTTCTTCTTGTAAGAATAAATGAACAAGCCTAAACAAACAACGAACCAGCCGAATAAAACGCCGAGATCCTTACCATTCCACTGATATTTATTGGGAGAAAACGCACTCTCCGTATATCTCGACAGTACTCCTGAGTAAGTGTAGCTGGAAATTTTGCTTATGTTCGTATGGAAACCGCTAAACGATGGGATCATTGTTAATGTCAGCATAATCGGCGTTCCTACTAGATTGGCCTGTGCTTGATTTTTCGCAACAATTCCGACAATGTAACCCATTAGAATGGTGATTAAGCTAGTCATCGTTGTTAGAAAAAGATAGGCTGGCAGCTGGATTTGGGAAAAGGCCGCTCCGCTAACAGGAATCAGCAGGAGATTGACGACGAATAATATCAATAAAGATGGCAGCATACTGCCGATGAAGAATTCCCCACCGTTCACGGAAGAAGTCATTAACACCCGCAACGTATTTTTTTCTTTTTCTTCGGCCAAGGGATGGCTGCTCATCATCATTGCACCCATCACGTTATTAAAGAGCAATCCAAAACTCAGCAAAAATGGCCCCTTAGAAAATTGGATTCCACCTTCACTGGCATCCACCTCCGGCATCACCGCTTTCATTAACAATACAATGCCTATTGCCATTATCGGTCCTATCATAATACTCATATTTTTTGTAATAGCTTGCAGCTTCATCCAAAAAATGGCGTCGATTTTTCTTAATGACAATTTCATGCTAAATTCCTCCCGGTTACCTCTAAAAAGACTTTTTCCAACGTTGGCTCACAAGAATGAATCGATAGTAAACGATCATCCGCTACCCATTGATCAATTTTGGCTTTTGTTTCGGCTGAATGGGGCAAGGTCAGCTCTACTTCACCCCTTAAGACCACTTGGTAATATCGTTTGCGATTAAATTTTAAACAAATCGCTTTCGGTGAGCCGCTTTCCACAATCAGGCCCTCATTTAACAAAGCAATGCGGTCGCACAGCTTGGTGGCTTCCTCCATATTGTGAGTGGTTAGAAAGATGGCAGTGCCTTTTTGTTTTAATTCCAGCAGTAAAGTATGAACTGCCTCCGCCGTACTTGGATCAAGTCCGTTGGTGGGTTCATCTAAAAAGAGGACTTTAGGCTCATGCAAAATTGCTCTGGCTAGGATCAGCCGCTGCTTCATTCCTTTAGACAATTTTGCGGCCGGTTTCTTCGACTGATCCTGCAAACCGACTCGTTCTAACAGCTCATCAATTCGTCGTTTTTCCACCCCTAATAAGCGAGCAAAAAATGCCAGATTTTGATAGACACTCAGCCGTTCGTAAATGCCGCTATTATCGGTGACGATCCCCACCTGCTGGTAAATACTTTCATCCATCTGCTCCACTGCTTTTCCTAAAACCGATGCTTGACCGGCACTCTGAGTCAGCTGTCCCGTTAAGATTTTGATGGTTGTGGTTTTGCCTGCACCAGATGGTCCCAGGAAGCCGAAAATTTCGCCAGCCTGAATCGAAAAGCTGATGTCTTTTAGCGCAGTTTCTTTTTCAAACTGCTTAGCCAAGTGTTTGACTTGAATTACAGGGGTACTTTCCATTTGCTTTTTCGCTCCTTTAAGATAATTAGACAATCAGCTGGTCCCGCTGATCTCTACCCTCATCTTAGTGAACAAACTAGAAAATGACGTAAAATTCCGCTGAATAGTACTGAAAATGACCCAAATGTACTGATTCAAGCCGGAAATCGGTCGTTTTTCCGCCGAAATGTACCGCTAAAACTCAATTAATTGCTTCATTTCCTCTAACCGGGAGCGGGATAAAGGCAGCTTTCCAGTAGAGGAACCTTTCAAAATCAAAGTGTAGCTGTTTTTGGAGTAACTGATCAGCTCGGAAATTCGTTGCAGGTTCACTAAATAGGAACGATGGCAGCGGAAGAAGCCGAAATTTGCCAGTCGCCCTTCCAACTCAGCCATGGTCAAAACGGAAGGAAAGTATTCATCGCCGATCCGGATATTGCTGACGCTATTGATGCTTTCGATATAGTCAATTTCGTTGGGACTAAAAAAGATCGTTTTATCTGCCAGCTTGCACGCCACCTTAAAGACACTTTTTGGTTGGGAGTTAGTTTGTCCAGCTTCGATGAGAATGGGTGCCTCCTCCGAAGTTACGTCGGTTTTTTCCAGGCCAGTATTTTTCTGATAACGATAAATCTCCTCGCTAAGCAACAAAAGCTCTTCCACATAGTACGCCGTAAACAGACACGCCGTTTTTTCTTGGCGAACGTGACGCAAAGCTTTTAAGTACAATTCGATTCCTTCATCGGTTAAATTAGTCAACGGACTTTCAATCAGCAGCAGTTCCGGCTGGAATAAAAACAGTCGAAACAGACTCACCCGTTTTTTCTGATCATGGTTCAAGGACTGGATCTTTTTCTGCCAAACATCCAATAAGGAAAAAGCTTCGATGTGGGGTTCCAATTCTGAGGGAAAGCCAGCAAGTTTTTTAAAGAACTTCAGGTAGGTGCTCACAGTCATAAAATCGTAAAGATCATCTGTTTTCAATTCGGAAATGACGGACTTGGTCTGACGCTCAATCGTGCCGCTGGAAGGTGTCAGCTTGCCCAGCAGCAATTCAAACAACAGCCGGCTTTCTTTTTGGGTCATTTTGATCCCAATCTGATCGGCTTGATTGATTTCCAGTGTGATATTCTTCAAAATCGACTGATTATTTTCTTGTTTCATTACTTGTGTTAGTTGGATTAAACGCAAGGCATTCACCCTTTCATCAAGATATTTTATTCATTATACCTGATTCTATTCTGCAATAGTGCAAGGTGGTTGGGAAAATGATGAAAAAGTATTTATTGTACTGGTTCTGAGGCAAATAGCATGATTGGAAATCTTCTCAACCGTTATTGATCACCTTTCAAAATTTCCGTATCAAAAAGAGCTGATCTTTACAGTCCATTGTAAAAATCAGCTCTAAATTATTCGACGGTATCTTTTATAAGCAGCCAATCATAAATGTTAGTGGCCGACGCGAAAGAGTTTTCGTAGAACTTTTCTCAAAGTATTCTCTCTTTTATCCCAATATTTGAACTCGTATCCATCCTCGGGTTCA
>LIDZ01000340.1_pt1 | contig 12954 bp, 13 predicted proteins | sample 644651 | NCBI WGS metagenome assembly LIDZ01 (sample SAMN03856242, study PRJNA289617) | food metagenome | isolation source: wine grapes on drying loft during traditional withering process | host: Vitis vinifera cv. Corvina | place: Italy: Gargagnago di S. Ambrogio di Valpolicella | collected 2014-01
TTTAGTTGAACCAAAAAGGAGTATCGCTCCTGATTAAAAATTAATCATTTTGCGACACTCCCACCCTTCAGTGGTTAGCAAGTTTAATTTGTTCTTCACCCCATATATACAATTCATCCAAGGTAGGAAGTAATGCTTTACCTCTTTTAGTTAAAGAATATTCAACTTTGGGAGGAATCGTTTCGTATTGAACTCGAACAATAAGCTTATTTCCTTCTAATTCTCGTAAAGATTTTGTAAGCATCATATTAGTAATACCTTTAACTCTTCGCTTTAATTCATTATATCTAGTGGTCTCATTTTTAAATAGATACCACATGATAGGTAATTTCCATTTTTGCCCCACAATATCAAGTGCATATATAATAGGACATTTTGTCTCATATATATTATCACTAGGTAATTCTGCATTACAACTCATATCATTATCCATAATTACAACTCCTTTAAATTTAATGGTATACTTTTTATACTAACACAGAAAAAACTGCATACTTGTATCTTTATGACTTTATGTTATATTAATTATAACAAAAAAAATAAAAATAAGACACTGTGAAGAGAGATATCTAAAAAGAGGAGTGCTACTATGAAAGTTTATGCTATTAACGGAAGTCCAAGAAAAAATAAAAATACAGCTACATTACTTCAAAAGACCTTAGATGGAGTAAAATATTCGGCAAAAGATAAAGAACTTGAAACTGAAATAATTAATTTATATGATTTAAACTATACTGGATGTAAAAGTTGTTTTGCTTGCAAAAGGCTTGAAGGGAAAAGTTATGGAAAATGTGCAGTAAAAGACGACATTTATGAAATTTTAGAAAAATTATCTCAAGCTGATGGGATTATATTTGGAACTCCAGTATATTTGGGCAATATAACAGGCCAATTACAATCATTTTTAGAAAGATTAATATTTCCTTATTTAGTGTATGATAAGAACTATTCTACAATTGCACCAAAGAAGATGCCAACAGCATTCATTTATACAATGAATGTTCCAGAAGAAATCATGGAAAAAATGAATTATTTATCAACATTTAATGGAATGGAATCCGCGATAGAACATATATTTACAAAACCACAAGTTATGTATTCTAATGATACTTATCAATTTGATGATTACTCAAAATATAAAGCTGATGCCTTCTCTGAAGAAAAAAAAGCAGCCCACAGAAAAATACAATTTCCGTTGGATTGTGAAAAAGCATTTGAAATAGGTGCAAATTTAATAAAGTAGTATATCAAATAAAGTAGTATATTAAATTAGGGATGTGAAAGAAAATAACAAGTCAAAGATGTGATGAAAAGTTCTTATATACAGCATAGCTACTCTTTTCTAATGTGTATATTTTGCGTCAGGCAAGGGAACCAAGGCTCGCTCATAGTGTGCTATTAGTGAACCTTGGCGACGGAGTATGACGCAAAATAGACTAGCATACTTACTTGTTATTTTTTTGATTGTGACTTATTTCTTTGAACATCCCTTATACCAAAAATATGAGTTGTCGCTGCAATTATTTGAAAAATTATTCCAACGACACATACTCCAGTCCATCCAAATAATCCCCAGAAAAATGTCCCTAGCAATGAACCCAATGCACCACCGCAAAAGTAGAACGTCATATATACAGCATTATTTCGACTGCGGGCTGTAGGATCTAAAGTATTAATACGGGCTTGATTGGAAATCTGACCAGATTGAATGCCTAAGTCCAACAAGATTACTCCACTTATGAGTCCCCACATTTGGTATCCAAAAATCAAGAAACAAATATACGACACGGCAGAGAGTATGATCGCTATAGATAAGGTGAAGCGAGGGCTTCTTTTATCTGAAACTCGTCCTACGATAGAAGCTGCTAAAGCACCTACAACTCCAACTAATCCAAACAGTCCCGCAGCTTGAGCTCCTAAATTATAGACTGGAGATTTAAGTAAAAAAGAAAGTGTGGTCCAAAAAGCACTGAAGGTGGCAAACATCATTGCACCAATTAATGAAGCCTCCTTTAAAAGCGGTTGATTTTGCAATAGTTCAACTAGAGATTTAAGTAATTTTCCATAACTCATCACAGTATCTGGAATAGATTTTGGAACCCATAGATTGAATATTAGAATTAATAACACCATCATCACAGCAGCAATTCGATAAACGGCCTGCCATCCTAAAGTCGAGCCTATAATTCCACTAAACACACGAGATAATAGGATACCAATTAGTAGCCCACTCATGACTTTTCCAATCACCTGACCTCTTTCTACTGGCTTTGCTAGATGTGCCACTAGTGGCACAATCAGCATTGGAGTAATCGAAGTTAGTCCAACTAACAAAGAACTGACTAATAACCACCATATGTTTGAAGCAATAGAGAGAGAAAGTAGTGCTATTGCTGAACAACATAACATTGTCATGATTAATCCACGGCGTTCTTTAATATCACCCAGAGGAACTATGAAAACCAGTCCCAGTGCATAACCGATTTGAATCAGCACAGCTGCAATTCCAATCATGGACGATGATACATTAAAAAACCTAGAAAACGCTTCTAGTAAAGGCTGGGAATAATACAAGTTAGCCGCGCTAACTCCACAGGCAATTGACATTAGCATAATTAAAAAACGACTCATCTCAAATTCTTTCGCTATAGCTATATCTGTATTCTGTTTCATAAACATCAATCCTCCAATTATATTTTACATCACTTTAACGTAAACGTTAAGTTAGATCTAAAAAAAGTACAGTTTAATTTCCTGTAACTTATTTTTCTTCTTTTATTTCGGTATTTTTAATAATTGACTCTATCTTAGAGATATTTGTCTCACTCTCCATTTTAAATGTATTTAATTCTTTTATTTTTTCTTCGGCTATTGAAATATGACTCTTCAAAATTTCAATTACCTGACGTTTGCCGTCCATAAGTTGTCCGTCGGTAAAGTACAGCTCAATGACCTGAGTGATCTCATCTAAAGTAAGTCCTATATCTTTCAGCAATTGGATTTTCTTTAAGCGTTTAATATCGTCATTATCGAACAAGCGAAGTTGTCCTAGAAGCCTATCCTTTCTAGTTCCCAATAAACCAAGTTCTTCATAGTATCGAATTGTTCGGGTTGTCAAATTGGTAAGTTTAGCAATTTCACCGATTTTATAGCTCATATGATTCACTCCTCTATTTAACGTTAACGTTAAATGAATGTTAACATCTGTTTTTAGATTTGTCAACTATTGAAAGTGTGTTTTGTGTGGAAGAAGTATGCGCATAGCCAGTGTTATAGCATTTTTAAGATTTATCTGCAAATTATTAACTAAAAAAGTTATAGCGATTAATATTTGGAATATGTCATCTGATAAAGGAATATTCAATATAGCTATTTATAAAATCCGTATTTTCCGTTTCATGGGCAATAATTATTAATATTCCTTCAACAATAAGAATGAAAATGCTGTTCAAGCAGAGGAGGTTAATAAGCAAAATTCCATATATCTTATGGCTGGAAAGCTTAAGACAATTTAGGAAATGTATTATAAAGTAGAATAAAGATATGATCAGATAAAGAATATAAATTTTTAATATTGCATTTTATAATTACCAATGTTATACTTTCTATAAGGTACTCGAGTACCTTATAGAAAGTATAACATTGGCAGTGTTTTTTTAAGTTTGGACGATGCAGAAAATTTAAGCTTTACATAAAAGCGGACGACTCTGTCAAGAATTTTGCTGATTATTGGTCAGTAGATTGTCGATTTTCATTATTATATTCATTGGTGTTTATGGTACTATATTATGGTGGAATTATGTAGACCAAAAATAGGAGGTTGTATCATGGACAACAATGTTAGTCGACGCCGTGGCGTTATACTTGAAAATGCAATTTTAGATCAGGCTTGGTTATTGCTTAATCAAATGGGATATAGCAAATTGACAATGGATGACGTAGCTCATGCTGCAAAGACCAATAAAAACGCTATTTATCGCCGATGGCCACAAAAATGTCATCTTATTTTTGCCGCTATAAGCCGACAGGCACCAGCAATGGAATTAGAAATCAGCGATCATGGTTCGCTAAAAGAAGATTTAATGGCCTTATTTAATGTTTTAAATCTATTTGAAATTATCAGACCCGATGATCTACGAGAAGTGATTTTAGATATGCTTTCTAATATGACGCCTTACGATTTATTTAATGTTATTAACAACGGAAATGGTCTTCGTAAATCAACTGAAACTATTATAACGCGGGCTAATCATCGCAAAGAGATTTCTCTTTCAATAGATACTATTTCTGAGAAGGCTTTAAATTTACCAGCTATACTAATTATAAATGAGTTTGTTTTGCATGGAAGGCTCACAGAAACGAATACTGAGGATATTATTAATAATATTTTGCTTCCGATATATAAAGCGAGTAAATAATCTAATTGGGAAGAATAACATGGGACTTAAAATTAAGATTCCCTTGTTACTTCTTATTAGAAGTTGGATTCATAGAATAAATACAATTATATCTGAAAAGCTGCCATAATTTTATGGAAATTTGGTACTGGAACTAGCTTGGAATATAGCGTCATGGAAGGAAAAATCTTTAGATTTTTGAAATAAACAGTACAAGTAAAATAACAGGAACAAAGATATTAAGAGCCATTTTGACCTCAAATATTACCATTATTATGAATATATTCAAAATATTAGATAAACATATTGTGAACAAATTTAGCGAAAGTGTTTTTATGGCAATAGATCTTACTTATAAAGTATGCATAGATTTTCTGATGGAAAACAGGAAGCAATTTTTACACTTATAATTAATTTGTTAAAGGAGTAAGTGATTATGAAAAAATATATTATGTTAATTGTATTGCCAGCGCTTATAGGAACATCTCTATTTTCAGGATGCGCGGCAAAGGATAATAGAAACGAAAATGCTGTTCAAGCAGAAGACGTTAATAAGCAAAATTCCATATATCTTATGGCTGGAAAGATTGATACAGATAATCAAGTTAATGTATCTTCAAAAATTTCTGCGAGAGTTTTAGGCATATCAGTTAATGTAGGGTCAACTGTAACTGAAGGTGATGCTGTCATTAAATTAGATACTCAAGATCTAGAAGCTCAGGTAGACCAAGCACAAGCAGCAGTAAATACTGCAAATGCAAATTTAACTAATGCTATGAAGAGTACACGCCCAGAACAAATAGCACAAGCACAAGCAGATTTAGATAGTGCTAAAGCAACCAATGATGTGGCTAAAAAAAATTATGATCGTACAAAAACTTTAGCTGATGCGGGTGCAGCTACAGAGGTGCAGCTTGAAACTTCACAGATGCAGCTTACCTCAGCAGAATCAGGACAAAAATCAGCAGAGGAACAATTAGAAATGCTTAAAAATGGTGCTACAGAAACAAGTGTAGATGTTTACAAGGCTCAAGTTAAGCAAGCTGAAGAAGCATTAAAAACAGCGCAAACATCATTAAATAATGGAACTATTACAGCTCCTATTTCAGGAAAAGTTACTGTTAAAAATATAAATAAAGGTGAAATGGCATCACCTGGCAGCACTCTTATTTCAATATCTAATCCTGATACTTTGTGCGTGAATGCATATGTACCTCTAAGCATTGTAAAAGATTTAAAAGAGGGACAAGCTGTAGCAGTTAAAGCACCGGAAATAGAGGATTCAGAATTTGAAGGAACCGTATCAGTAATAAATTCAAAATTAAATTCTCAGAGTAATAATGTTTTAGTAAAAATAACTTTAGGGGATTCAAATTCGCAATTAAAACCTGGAATGTTTGCTGAAGTTGGTTTGAGGGGTTAAGAAAGGATGATAAGAATGAAAGAAAAACGTAAAATAATAATTTTGTGTATAGTCACAGCTATGTTAATAACTCTTGGTGGAGTAGGATTTTATTATTGGTATGAGAAGGAATATTTTGTTTCAACTGAAGATGCAAAGGTTGATGGCGATCTTATTACCATAACTCCCCAAATATCAGGTAAACTTCTTGAATTTAATGTAAAAGAAGGAGAAACAGCTGTAAAAAATCAAATCCTAGGGCATATTGAAGCAAGTGGTTTGACAGACGAAAATATTGAATCCTCCTTAATTAGAGCACCAATTAATGGAATAGTTATTAAAAAGGAGGCTGAGGAAGGACAATATGTTTCGGCTGGATCCACGCTTGCAGTAATGATTGACCCAGAAAAGATTTATATAACTGCTAATATAGAAGAAATCAAAGTTGAAAAATTACATGAAGGACAAAGTGTAGATATAAAAATTGATCAATTTGAAGGGAAAGTATTTCAAGGTAAAGTTGAATATATAGGAAAAGCTTCAAATTCAGCATTTTCACTTCTCCCATCTTCTTCAAGTGGAACTTTCACTAAGGTTGTTCAAAAGGTACCTGTGGAAATTGAACTTGAGAAAAATGATGCAAATCTTCTACCTGGTACAAATGCAGATATAAAAATACATATAAAGTAGGTGGGAGTATGGAAAATAAAAAAGAATCTTCAGCTAAATGGATTATTATGAGCGTTGTAATTATGGCAATTTTTATGGTAAGTCTAGATAGCAGTATTATTAATATCTCTATTACTAAAATGATGCAGACATTTAACGCATCCATAGATCAAATACAATGGGTTGTTAGCGCATATACTTTAACTTTAGGAGTTGCAATTCCATCAACAAGTTATTTTGGAGATAAATTTGGCACTAGAAACGTATTTGTTACTGCGTTAATTTTATTTACTTTAGGTTCACTATTGTGCGGTATTTCATGGAGTGAGAGTGTAATAATAATTGCAAGAGTAGTTCAAGGAATTGGAGGAGCTTGCATAATATCCCTTGGTATGGCAATATTAATGACTACTTTTGATAAAAGTGAGCTTGGAATGGCCATAGGGGTAATGGGAATGTGTGTAATGGCAGCCCCAGCTTTAGGACCAAGTTTGGGTGGATATATTATTCAAAATTTCAATTGGAGATTTCTTTTTTTTATAAACCTTCCAGTTGGAATAGCTGCCATAATAATGGCTATACTTATATTCAAGGAATCAGAACATAAGCCTTCAAAGAAATTCGATATTATTGGATTTTTAACTTCGGGTATTGGAATGTCCAGCATTCTCTATGTACTTGGAAAAAGTGATTTGAACTGGAACGATATAAACAATATCATGCTTATGATTGTTGGATGTTACAGCCTTGTAATATTTGTTGTGAATGAATTACTCATTGAAGAACCTATGCTTGATTTAAAACTTTTAAAGAATTACACCTTTTGTATGAGTAATATTATAATGAATGTTGCAATGTTGGCTCTTTATGGTGGTGTGTTTCTGATGCCAATATTCCTTCAACAAATAAAGGGACTTGATTCAATGAGTACAGGCTTGATTTTATTTCCAGAAGCAATAGCGACAGCCATATCTATGATTTTATATGGGAAAATTGGTAGTAAATTTGACGTTAGATTATTTGCTGTATTTGCATTGGTTTTGATAGGCATTAACAGCTATAGTATGTCAAAAATCACTTTGGATACATCCAATATAGAGATTACGATTCTATTAATGATTAGAGGTTTTGGGGTAGGATTCCTTATGGCACCAGTTCAAACAATAGGTTTTAGTGGATTACCAAAATCGGCAATGTCAAACGCATCTGCTTTGACTAATACAGTGAAACAGGTAGGGACTTCCATAGGTGTTACAATTATTACAAGCGTTATGCAGCATAGAAATGTGATTGATTACTCTAACTTAGCTTCACAAGTGACATCTTTTAATAGAAATAGCATGAAGCTATATGAAATGCTTCAAGGGATGCTTATTAAAAATGGAATATCCTCAGGTGATGCTCAAGGAATTGCTTTAAGCAAGATATTTGGAGAAGTTGCACTTCAGGCACAGCTTCAAGCTCTTAATGATACCATGTTTGTTATTTCAATTATCACTGCTATTGTAATTATTCCAACACTTTTATTAAAACAAGGTAAACTAGAAGAAACAAAAGCAGTAGTGGAAGAATGATAAAAAATTGAAAAAAATAATATTTAGATTAGTTTAATTTTATAAAAGGTGCTGAGGAAGTTAGTGCATACAAGGCTAAAGAGTTTGTTAAAAGAATAAATTCTAAATACATCTTAACTAATAAAATCTAAGTCGGAATTTTCTTATATGTCAATACAAGGACCCCAATATCATCAGATATTGGGGTCCTTGTATATAAGATGTTAATATCTACAAATCTCGTTAAAGTCTGTTTTTTCACGACATTATATTTTTCATAAGCTTCTTTGATATATTTTTAAGTAGACTTTCATCAAAGGTATAATTGTATTACTCTGCTACAAATTTATTCGTAGATAGAACTTTATCTATTTCTGTTTCAATAGATTTATCTTTATTATTTTCCCAATTTACAGATTGATTAATATCACTTTCTTTTGTATATTGAAGGATATGATATCGCTCACCATCACCATGAAAGCTTGCGCCACTATCTATGGCATATATTTCTCACTAATTTCATATTCATAAATATGGTATATTTTACACATTTAATAAATACATGAATTGGTATACAATTATCTTATAAGTATTAAAAAAGGTGGCGATAACTAATGAAAAAGTTAAAATTAATAAAAGCAATATCTAGTTCATTAATAGTAGTTTCAGTATTGGTATTAAATCCAATAGGTGTAAGTGCAACGTGGAAACAAAATAATGCAGGTTGGTGGTATACATCAGGTAATTCATACTACACGGGGTGGAAACTAATAGATAAAAATTGGTTCTATTTCTATTCTAATGGTTACATGGCTAAGGATACAATTATTGATGGATATTATTTAAATGGTAGCGGAGCATGGACTAATTCTACAATAAGCAAAAAAGAATCAAGTTTAGATTCATTAGGGCAAGAAATACTAAATAATATTAGTATAGAAAATCCATCATTCGATGTATCATATGATGGAGATATATCTAATGCAGGAAATGCTATTGAAAACGAGATAGACAAGTTAAAATACACAAATCCATATGAATCATACAATGTATCTAGTTATAACATGCAAATGTCATCGTCATCACGTTCGACTACTGTAGATGTAATAATTAATTGTGTATATAAAATGACAGCAGTGATGGCTACAGACTTAGATACAAGAGCAAGAGCAATAGTTTTAAACATAACTTCAGATAGCATGAGTCAATTAGATAAAGAACGTGCAATACATGATTGGATAGTTAATAACACACAATATGATAAATCTTATTCAATATATGATCCATATAATACTTTAATTAACCATGCCGGCGTGTGTGAAGGATATTCATTACTTGCTCAAAAGATGTTTACTATAGCGGGAATTGAGTCAATAATTGTAGAAGGAACTGGGGATGGCGGATCACATGCTTGGAATATGGTTCACATAGATGGCAAATGGTATCATGTAGATTTAACATGGGATGATCCAGTATCATCTAGTGATGTGCTACGATACGATTATTATAATTTAACAGATACACAAATGAGTGCAGACCATACTTGGGATACTACAAAATATCCAGTTGCAAATTAATTTAATCATTTTCTTTAATGTATCTAATGCAGATAAAGAAAATATTTAAAGGAGAAGAAAATTATGAATAAAAAAATAATAGAAGAAAAATTCAAGTATATTTCTAACTATAAAGAAGATGAAAAGCTACGGACAAGCTTTAATGGATTGACCAGAAAAACATATGGATTTGATTTTGAAATTTGGTATGAATCTGGGTATTGGCAAGAAGGATATATTCCATGTTCTTTGGTGGATGGGAATAAAGTAATTGCTAATGTATCTGTAAATCTTATGGATTTTGAGATTGATGGAATATATAAACATTATATTCAGTTAGGGACTGTTATGACAGATGATGAATATAGAAATCAAGGTTTAAGCAGATACCTTATGGAAAAGGTAATTAAGCAATGGGAAAATAAAGTTGATGGTATATATCTTTTTGCCAATGATAACGTTTTAAATTTTTATCCAAAGTTTGGCTTTGCCAAAAGCTACGAGTATCAATATAGTAAATCAGTTATAATAGATGGTAATATAAGTGCTGAGCACATAAATATGTCAGACAAGAAAAACTTGAAAAAGTTAAGTGAGGCAGTAGCAAATAGTGTGAGTAATGGGAAATTTGAAATGAATAATGTTGGGTTAGTAATGTTTTACACTACAAGCTTTATGAGCGAATCTGTATACTACATAAAGGAAGAAAATGTATTTATTGTTGCAGATATTGATAAAAACAACTTGCTGATTCATCAAATTATAGCAGATCATAAAATTGATTTAGATAAATTGATTAAAACTTTTGGTAGTGAGATAAAACACGTAACATTAGGATTTACTCCATTTGATATAACTACTTATGTAAAAACAGAATTAGTTGAGGAAGATACTACATTGTTTGTATTTGGAAAAGATTTCGAGACATTTGATGAAAAGAAAATAATGTTTCCTACATTATCACACGCTTAAAGGAGTATAATTTTGACGGAAGTAATTTAAACATAAAGATTAAGAATAAAAGTATTATGTTGCAATGTTCTATTAAAATGTAATAATAGAACATTGCAAAGTAAAGAATATTTATAAAATATAAAATAGTAAATTTGAATATATATTATAAGTTATGGAGGTTATTATGACAATTAGAGAGAAAATGAAAAATGGTATGTTGTATATAGATGCAGGTGAAGGTCTTGAAGATGAACGTAAAAGATGTAAAGAATTATTGTATGATTATAATAATACACATCCAAGTGAGGAAATAGAAAGGAAAGACTTGCTAAAAAAATTATTGGGAGATATGGGTGAGGATATTTGGATTGAACCACCAGTACACATGGCATATGGTACAAATGTGCATATCGGTGACCATTTTTATGCTAATTTTAATCTTGTAATTGTAGATGATATTGATGTTTATATAGGTGATTATGTAATGATAGCACCTAATGTAACAATAACACCTACAGGACATCCTGTTGAGTCAAATCTTCGTAGACCAGGCACTCAGTTTTCAATTCCAGTAAGAATTGGTAACGATGTATGGATAGGATCAAATGCAGTAATTTTACCAGGAATCACAATTGGAGATAATTCAGTTATCGGTGCTGGAAGTGTTGTTACTCATGATATTCCTGAAAATGTAATCGCTGTAGGAAATCCATGTCGTGTATTAAGGACGATAAATGAACGTGATAAAGAGTATTATTATAAAAACAGAGGGGTTGAACTTTGTTAATAATATATAAGAAATTTAAAAGGAATTTAATGTATTTTTTGAAATATGTGATATAATAATAGTAGGGATTAATAACAAAACATTTGGGATTACAAAACATAGACATAGGTTGTTGCTAAAGCTTCCATGTACTTAGTGCATGGGAGTTTTTGCGCTATAATATTTTAAATCGAAGGTATTTTTCATAATAATTTCTTTTTAATTGAAAGAAAATGATATATAGGCAAAAATATTTTGCCTATATTCTAATCTTATAGATAAGATCAGAAGGATATAAGCTATAAGATTAGAATATAAGTTATAAGGCACAAAAAAACATAATATCGTTATAAAAAGTAATAGTAGATTATGGTGAATAAACAGATAGTTTATAGAAAATATTTATTTTGAGTTTGTATAAAACTTAAATTTTATTGTGCTGTCTCCAATATATAGGGAGTGATAATAATGAAAAAAGACATAATTATGTTTTCAGTCTTGATTATGTTAAGTTTAATTTTTGGATGTTTTTTTAAAGCAAACAATATAGTAAAATCAGAGGAAAAGCCATTACCAGCAACTACAGATGTTGAAAAACTTGTCTCAAATTCTTATGAAGAAATGGATAAACTGCCTCAGAAATATGACTTTGAACTGGCTCAAAAAAATGGTGATGTTGTAAAAGTACATGGTAAAGATTACAATATAGAAAAACTTGATAAGTTTATTAAAAATTATAAAAATAAAAAAGAAAATGCAACAGATATGGTAAGAATAACAACTTATACAATTGAAGGCGATGCTATAATATGTGATTTAATTATTGATAGTGAAGGTATTAAACTTATGGAAGATATGACAAGAGACAATTTTAGCAACACAGAAAGTAGAAAAAAAACAGTGTATAATGTAGTAGACATATACAAAACTGATAGTACAGAAGGTATATCATATATGCTGAAAACTGAAACTGGTGATGAAATAGTGTTATTTTTCATTGATAGCAAGTTAGATGCTATATAATTAATTTTTTACCATTTATATAATAATTTTAAATTTTGAGTTTAAAACTACTTTTTAAGGGATTTCAACTACTCGTTTTAATTAGTACTTTTTCCAGCACCATTAGGACCTAGAAATCCAAATATATCTCCTTTTTTAATTCCAAGTCGATATGTTTAAGAATCTTTTTGCCTCCTAAACATTTACTTACATTTTTAACATTTAACATAAACAAAAGTCCCCTTTCTGAAAATTATATATTAATAAAATATAACTATTCATTTTTGCTAATTAATAATATAAAAATATACACTATGCTTAGTAAATATTCAATATGATTAGCACTAAACTACTACTTTGGAGAATTAAAAATGAAAAAAAGCATTAAGAAGATAAGAAGATATAATGATAACTTCTTATCTTCTTATAGTAAAGATCTGACTTTATTGGATGTGATAGTTTCGAAGTTTTCAGCTACTATAATCAGATGGCCATACCTATAGTTTGATTTAGTAAAAGAAAGTAATAATCACAACTAAAACATATTATCTATCCACTGCTAATAAATTGAATAACTTGCAATATAAAAATTGATAAGGCATATTAAAGAAAATAACAAGTCAAAGATGCGATGTATATTTTGCGTCAGACAAGG
>LIDZ01000138.1_pt8 | contig 12928 bp, 15 predicted proteins | sample 644651 | NCBI WGS metagenome assembly LIDZ01 (sample SAMN03856242, study PRJNA289617) | food metagenome | isolation source: wine grapes on drying loft during traditional withering process | host: Vitis vinifera cv. Corvina | place: Italy: Gargagnago di S. Ambrogio di Valpolicella | collected 2014-01
GGCAATATTTAAAGTGAAAAATGGAATGTTAAAAAAAGGTGGAAAATATTTATATGATTTTTCTAATTCAAAACTCCATTTTAGTGTGCCAGTTATATATTGTTTTACAATTATAGCAGGGTTTATATCAAGAAACTTATCTAGTTCAGGGAACATAACAGCTGAAATGTTTGGAATAATCTTTATTCTTATACTTACTATTTTTATTCAGTATGGCATAGCAATGGCATGGCCAGAATTTTTTCTTTTAGCTTATTGTAAATTCAGGTTTGAAACTTTTAATGAAAAAATACCAAAAGCATGGTTGGATGGAGAAGTGGAATCCAAATCATTAAAAATAAATTTAAGTAATTGGTGTACGAAGCCTGTATTGGCATTGAAGTCTTGTTCTGGGTGGAAAGTTAAAGAAAAGGCACCCATCAGTGTATTAGTGTTAATTTGGGTTGAAACCTCAATGGTATCGTATATTATTTTAGTGCTAGTATGTTTTTATGGTGTACTAATAGGGAAAATAACAATGTATCAACTACTAATGAATAAATTAAGCATAATAATTTTGCCAGCATTAATAGTGGGATTTATTATAAATGCGATAATGATAATATTACTAAAATTTATTAAAATAGTATTTAATAAGTGAGTTATAGAATGAGGTGGGTGGAATTTTTATGAAATTAACACTAATAAGGAAAGCTTCAATAAATTCATGTATTTTGCCAGAAAAACATAGTGGAAAGTATTGGGTAACTGAAATTGGTTCAAAAGGGTTTGAAGAAAATGTTATAAGTGTTGAAGGACATGGAGATAAATGGGTTCTAACTTCAAACAAGAAAGTAATTATAAAGGACGAAAATGATAATAAAATTAAAAAAATAGAAATAGAAGCATTACATTTTTATAGTGTTTATTTTGTTGAACTTAATGAGAAAGCACTAGTTTATCCTGAACCTGTAACAGATGATAGAAAGAATTTCAAAAAACTATTATTAGAGTCTGATACTAATTTGATTATTGGACGTAGTGAAGATTGTGATATTTCTTTTGACAATAAATTTGTATCCTCTCGTCATGCAGAGCTAATTATTAGAAATAATGAGATAAGCATACAGGATTTGAATAGTGCAAATGGCACATTTGTGGATGGTTTAATAATTGAAAAAAAAGTTTTAAAACCAGGAAATGTGGTTTATATTTTAGGCCTGAAAATTATTATTGGAAAGGGATTTTTGGCCATAAATAATCCTGATGGTATTATGAAATATAATACCAATGTTTTAAAAGAATTTATTAAGCAAGAGATAGAAGTTGTAGAGGATGAATCTGAACATGATGAGAGAACTGTTGATTTATTTTATCGTTCACCAAGATTTAAAAGGGATATACAGAGAACTAAAATAAAGATAGATTCACCGCCATCCCTTGGTGATATGAATGAAATGCCTCTTATGTTAATATTAGGACCATCATTAACAATGGGTATGACTTCATTATTTACAGGGGTTGTAACACTAGAAAATGTATTGAGTACACATGGAAGTATTATGACGGCTATGCCAACCCTTATGATGTCCTTAAGTATGATGGTAGGAATGGTACTTTTCCCTGTGTTATCAAGAAAATATGAAAAGAAAAGGCGTATAGAAAGAGAGAAAATAAGGCAGGAAAAATATAGAGAATATTTAAAAAAGGTAGATCATCAAATTATTGATGAGTCGGTGAATCAAAGTAAAATTTTATATGAAAATAATGTAACTTTAGATGAGTGTGTTACTAGAATAAAGCTACGTCAAAGGAATCTTTGGGAAAGAACCTTTGATCATAATGATTTTATAAAAGTAAGGCTGGGAATTGGAACGTTACCATTAGAAGTGGATTTAAGTTATTCAGAAAAAAGTTTTTCTATTGAAGATGATGATCTTAAAGATGAATTATATAAATTAGTTGATAAACCGAAAGTGTTAGAACAGGTTCCAGTAACTATTTCACTACTTGAAAAATGGATTAGTGGGATAATCGGAGAAAGAAAGCTAGTTACTCAAATTGTAAAAGGAATAATAGTTCAACTTGCAGCATTACATAGTTATGATGAAATTAAATTTGTGTTTATATATGATAAAAATGAAGCTGAAATATGGAAATTCGTTAGGTGGCTTCCCTATGTTTGGAATGATGGGAAAACAAACAGATACATTGCTGAAAACTTAAGTGAAGTTAAAGAACTATCAGGTAATTTAGTAGTTGAATTTACAAGAAGGAAAGAAGGAGAGAAAGATGCAAGCTTAGAAGAAATGGGACCTTATTATATAATTTTTGCTATTAGTAAGGAATTAGCTCAAAAAACTGAGATTGTAGATATGGTACTTAATGAAAAAGTGAACTATGGTTTTAGCTTAATAACTTTATATGACGAACTTAAATACTTACCAAAAGAATGTTCAACAGTTATAGAGGTTGCAGGTAAAGAATCTAAAATATATGATAAAAACGATATTAGTGGGGAACATATTGATTTTAACCCGGATATTTTCTTAAGACAAGATATAGATAGTATAGCAGTGGATTTAGCAAATATACACCTTGATTCGTTAGCTGAATCATACAGTCTTCCTAAAACAATTACTTTTTTAGAAATGTTCGGTGTTTCAAAAATCGAACATTTGAATTCACTCACTCGTTGGAAGCAAAATGATCCTACGAACTCTTTAGAAACACCACTAGGTGTTGATACAAGTGGTGAATTATTTAACATTGATTTACATGAAAGATTCCATGGGCCACATGGATTGATTGCAGGTATGACAGGTTCAGGTAAAAGTGAACTTATTATGAGTTTAATTTTATCCCTAGCAGTAAATTATCACCCTTATGAAGTTGCTTTTATACTTATTGATTATAAAGGTGGAGGAATGGCAAATGCTTTTAAAAAATTGCCACATTTAGCTGGTACTATAACAAATCTAGATGGTGCAGCTGTAAAACGTTCATTAGTTTCAATACAAAGTGAACTTAAACGTAGACAAGCTATTTTCAGTAAAACTAGTGAAAATGTTAATGTAAGTAATATTGACATTTACAAGTATCAAAAACTTTATAGAGAAGGTCTAGTAAAAGAACCATTACAACATTTGTTCATTATATCAGATGAGTTTGCAGAACTGAAAACTCAACAACCGGAATTTATGAATCAGCTTGTAAGTGCTGCTAGAATAGGACGAAGTCTTGGAATACATCTTATCTTGGCTACACAAAAGCCATCTGGAGTAGTTGATGATCAAATATGGAGTAATACTAGATTTAGAATATGCCTTAAAGTACAGGGAAAAGAAGATAGTATGGATGTTATTAAGAGACCTGATGCAGCAGAATTATCTGTTACAGGAAGATTTTTTATGCAAGTAGGATTTAATGAAATGTTTGAAACTGGGCAATCAGCATGGAGTGGAGCTCCTTATTACCCAATGGAACAATTGGAAATGAAAGTTGATAATAGTACTTCTGTAATAGATAATTTAGGGCACATAATTAAGCAGAAGAAAATTGATAAAAGAAAGTCAATTTCAAAAAATCCCCCAAAACAAATTGATGAGATAAATAAATATCTAGCAACACTTGCGGAGGAAGAAAACATTAAAATTAGACCGCTTTGGCTAGATCCAATACCAAGGATTATAAGTGTAGAAAATATTGTAGAAAAATATAATATTAAAAAAGATAAGAAATATATTTTGAACCCCGTAATAGGTGAAATTGATGATCCATCAAATCAGAAGCAATTACCAATGACACTACCCATTACAGAGGAAGGAAATATAGTATTATATGGATCAGCAGGTAACGGGAAAACCACTTTACTAACAACAATGATTTATTCATTAATGGAGAATCACGATCCTAGTGAAGTAAATATTTATATATTGGATTTTGCCTCAGAAACTTTGAAGGCATTTTCTAAGGCACCACATGTAGGTGATGTTATTTTATCCCATGAAAATGAAAAAATAAACAATTTGTTCAAAATGTTAAACAGCGAGATAGAAAAAAGGAAAAAGCTTCTTTCAGAATTCGGTGGAGAATATATTTCATATGTTACACAAGGCAATGGGCAAAAGGAAACAATAATTGTTATCATTCATAATTTTGCTGCATTTACAGAAAACTGTAGTGATCTTGAGGACAATGTTGCTTTTTTAACTCGAGAAGGCACCAAATATGGTATTTATTTTGTTATTACTTCAGCCAATACCAGTGCTGTTAGATACAAAATATCACAGAACTTTAAGCAGTTATATGTTTTGCAACTTAATGATAACAGTGATTATCCTGGATTATTAGGAAATATTGACGGGCTATATCCTGCAAAATATAAAGGTAGAGGTATATTTAAAAAGGATGGGGTATTTGAGTTTCAAACAGCAATCATTGGAAGAAATGTGGAAGGCATATTTGAGCTAGTACATAAGTATTGCGAAAATTATGCACAGAAATGGAAGGGAATTTCAGCTTCTAAAATTCCTATATTACCAGAAGTAATAAATACAGATTATTTTAATGATGAGATAGAGAGTAGCAGTCTTAATAAGATTCCTTTGGGAGTTGAAAAAAACAGTCTTAAAGTTGCCTACTATGATTTTGAAAATTCATTTATCAATTTTGTATTATCCGACAATAATGATAATGTATACTTTTTAGAAGGATTAGTTGAATTTATTTGTGCAGAGAAAACCGAGAAAATAAATGAAATAATTGTATTGGATTCATTGGATATGTTCAGTAAAACTGAACATAAAAAATATAAATATATAAATAGCAATAAAGAAATAGAAGAAACTATTATTCATTTGTTTGATGTTTTAGTTTACAGAAACAATACATATAAAGATATAGAGAAGCTGCAAGGCGAATTACCAGTATTCGAAAAGTTAGTTTGTGTTATAAGCTCAATGTCATCTTTATTGGAACTTATTTCAGATGATGCAAAAGAAAAACTATCTGTCCTTCTTGATAAAGGTGATACAAAATATCATGTTAACTTTATCATTGCTGATGCAGCAGAGAGTATGTCAATCTATTCATTTGAAAGCTGGTTTAAATCAAAAGTTTCATTAAATGATGGAATTTGGTTAGGAAATGGGTTAGGTAGTCAATTTCAGTTTAAGATTTCAACCATGACAAAAGAATTACGTAACAATGTTGAAGATGATTTTGGTTATGTTATATCAAAAGGTAAGGCCAAGCTAGTAAAATTAGTATCAACAGCTAATAGTGAAGGGGATGATATATTTGGATAAAATTTTAGTAGATATATATGTACCAGCCATAAATAAAAATTTTGACGTTTATATATCTTTCAAAAGCAAATTTTATGATGTAGTAGGGATGGTGTCCTCTATAGTAGAAGAAATATCTGATAGTAATTTTATAGCTTCAGAGGATGCAGTTCTGTGCAACGGGTTAACTGGAGCAATCTATAATGTAAATATGTCATCTGAGGAACTTGGGCTAATAAATGGGTCGAAATTGATGTTAATTTAAATAATTAGCCTATATAAAGCATAAAAAAATTGGGGCTGATTGAGGAGGCAAATAAATTTGTCACAAATCAAAATTAATATAACTAAGGTTATAAGTGATACTAGTAGTTTAAGTTCACATTGTAATAATGTAACCAACATAAAAGAAGGAATAAACAAGTTACGGCATAGCATTGATGGTAAGATATTAGCAAGGCGAAATATAGGTACAAGACTAAATAGTCAATATGAAGCTTTAAAAGCATTAGAAAAAAAGATACATGATCTAGAAAAGTTTGTAGATGAATCGATGGATAGATATGAAAAGACAGAAAAAAAGGTACAAAAAATTGGAGAATCACTGGAAATATTATATGCGCAAGGGATAGGAACGGGACTGAATTTAGATACATCACCAAATCTATACGCAGCGAAAACATCTGAGTATGCTCAATTATTTCATGATAATGTTGTAGTTTCAGATGAAAAGCAAGAGAAAAAAGTAAAAGGAAAGAAAGAAAAGAAAAAGAAAACAGAAGTTAAAAAAACTAAAAAGAAAAACGATAAGGAAGATAAAGATGAAAACTGTTTTGATAAAGCTATGTCCATTGGTTCTGAAGGAATAAATGCAGCTAAAAATGGCATAGTAAAAATAGGAGGAAAAGCAGAAGATATTGGAGAAAAAGTAGTTAACACTGCGCAAGATCTAGCAAAAGAAGCGGAGTCTGCAGTAGCAGCAAAATTGTCAGAGTTTGAAGGGGCAATAGGGAATATAGAAAGCCAAATAGACAAGGTAGTAAACAATAAGGATGTAAAAGATTTAGTATTAAATACGGCAGAATATATAGCTGTTTTGGGGATGGAGTTCAAGTCTTCAGATCCAAAAACACTAAAGGTACTTCCTAAAATACAACAAGAGTATGAAGATAACATAAAAAGAGCTGTCAATAATCTATGTAAACTGTATAGTAAAGATAACCCCAATACAGCAAAAGCAATAATAAATGCATCAAACACAATAAGTAATGGTACTAAAGTAGGGTGGGAAGTCTATAAAAAACTTAACCCTGAGGGAGCAGGATTACTTAATGGAGGATATAAATTTGTAAAAGGTACAGTTGGAGGAGCAATAGGACTTGTACACGGAGCGGGAGTACAATATTATGATATCAGAGAAGATCCAGAGGGAACGCTAAAAATATGGGGGAAAGATGCATTAAATGTACTACCATATCTTTGTTCAAACGTACCCAAAACAGATGATGATATAAAATTTGAAAATGGAATGGTATCAAGTATAAAAAAAGATGTAAATGATAATTTAATACACGGAGATGCTTATACAAGAACTAGCTTCCTTACGGATTCAGCATTGAATGTAGCAACACTGTTTGTAGGTGGTGGCGAGGTAAATGCAGCATCAAAGGCAGGCGAAGCAGGAAATATGGCATCAAAAGCAGGAGAAGTAGTTAGTATAACGTCAAAAGCAGAAGAGACAATTAACATAGCTTCAAAAGCAGAAAAGGCAGAAGAGACGGTTAATATAGCATCGAAAGCAGGAGATATATCAAAGGTTAGTGGTAAAATAAATGAAGCAGATAAGACGGTAGAAGAAGTAGAGGTAGCAAGTAATAAGGCAAGTGGATTAGAAAACAAAGTTGTAGATAAAGTTGTAACCAAAGGGGCGCCAGCTGAAATTGCAATACCTAAGAGTGAAGCTGTTACTCATAAAGTGGTGTCTGTATTAACAGAAAGTGTAGTGGCAAAGGCAGCAGTAAAAGAAGCAAGCATTGAGAAATCTGCAAGTATAATAGAAAAAGCAGAATCAGATGTAAGTAAGGTAAGAACTGTAGAAGAAGAGGCAGAATTAAAAACTGCAGTAAATGGAATTGATAAGGCAGAAGCAGGAGTTGAAGGTAAGAGTGCAAGTGAAGTTGAAGTAGAATCTGGGAAGACGGAGGTAGTTGATAAAGAGCTTAGTGAAGCTACTGATGAAGGGGGAAAATCTGTTAATGATGTTATTAACAAAACATTAAACCAATCATCGCAAGCATCTATAGATTCAATGAAATCTTTTAATAGTACATTAGAAGATGTACTTAGTAAATATAAACTATCAATTGATGATTATAAAAAATTATCATCTTCTTCAATAAGCGAATTAACAGATGAGAAAATTAAATTAATGTATAATATTCGGCAAGAAATTCCTATGCCAGATAATACAACATTACTTTCAAAAGTTATTACTGAAAGTACCGCTGAAAATTGCTGTGTTAATGGTAATTTTAGTAATAGTATTGTTAACTGTGTTGCAAGAGTACAAGATACTAGTGGTTTAAAAACTTATGATGATTATTTTAATACATTTGGCTTAGATTATCGGGATTCTGAATATTTAAATCCTAATAAAGAAAAATTAAGTGTAATTCGTTTTAATACTGATGATATTGATAATATTAAGATACCATATGGAGGGACAACAGATGCTGAATTAGATAGAGTTTCTAGTATATTGGGTATAGATAAAAGCGAGTTGGTAAAATTAGAATCTCCATTTCAAGGAAATGGAATTACTAAAAATGCTGGAGGAGGGTTAGGCTCTCCAGAATATACTGTTTCAGTAGCGGAACCAGTATATATTAAGGATGGTGCTGCAATATATGATATTGATAGAAATGGAAATGAAACATTGAGGACTATTTATTATAATGAACAATGGCATGAAATAAATTGAAGTTTGGAGTGAATAAATTGAGGAATGGAGTATATGCTATATATAAAGGACTTGAGTACAAAGCAAATAGTAGAGGAAATAAGATTGTTTTAATTTCTAGTAATAAAGAGGATATTGTAAATGGATTTAAATTAGATGTTTTTGAAAGTATGTATGAGCTATTAGTCAATAGATGTGATGTTGAAAAATACTATACTAAAACTCTTTGCTGCACTTATTTAAATGACAATTTCATTATTGTTGATGAGCAAGATGATAGATACTTATTAATAAGTGGACCTCGAAGTTATTTGTTAAGTGAATTAGGATTTAAACAGACAGATAGAGGTGAATTTCAAAAATGGGTTTTAAAAAATGAGGTTAAAGATGTTTTTGAAAAAATAAAAGAGCGAAAATAAAAAATTTGAATTAGAATTAATAGCTTTTTTTATATTAAAATTCAATTTAATAAATATACTATGAACTAGAAAATTTTATACAACTCAACTTCATAAAAATAAAGACTAATATTGGAAGCAAATTTGCCTTGTTAGTCTTTTTTCTATACCCAAATAATGATGAATGTGAGAAACAAAATGACAATAATAGCAGAATAATCAAAAACACACTTAATGAATGATATAAATTTGTAAAAGGGACAGTTGGAGGAGCAATATGACTTGTACATGTAGCGGGAGTACAATATTATGATATTAGAGAAGATCTAGAAGGAACTCTAAAAATATTGGGAAAATATGCAGTAAACGGAATTGATAATCAAAATGGAAGTATTGACAAAATTAATAAGATTATTAATAAATTAAATGAGAAATACAAAATAAATAATTCCCATATAGAAGCAGGAGATATTTTGTTTTGGAATAAAGATTATAATGCTTTTCAAATTAAGCCTAAGTTAGTTGAATTGTGTAAAGAAAAAGGTATTAATTCTACTTATGGTAGAAGCTCAACAATGGATGGCAAACGTAGAATTAATTACAAGCGGTGGAGCAGGGCAAATAAACATACCAATCAAAGTAAAGGCATTAGAAGACATAGGTATTTTAAGAAATATTGGAGGTTGGTAATATGAAACGAAATGAATATGAAAATAAAATAAAAGTGTTAGGTATAAATCTGGAAAAACTAAATATCGTTATTGGAAGAAAAACAAATGTACCTTTTTCGACAGGGTGTTATTTTGAAGATGAAAATTGGGTTTTGTATGGTGTAGATGAAAGACAAAACTTTTCAATTGTTGAAAAGGGTGATGAAGACCGAATTTTTAAATTTTTATATATGATAACTATGGGAAAAATAGCTAAATAAGTTTATTGTTTAAACTATATTAATTGATAATGAGGTAAGTTGGTATAATATTTAGTTCAATGATAAAAAAACAATTATTTTGATTGAGTTATGTAAAAAAATGAATAGATTCTATGTACGGTGGTGTTATGAGAGAATATTGGTTTAATTAAAATATTGGAGGATGGTAAGATGACATATGCAGAATATTTAAGTAAAATTAAAGATGGTGGTATAAATTTAGAAAGATTAAATATAGTGATTGGAAGAAAGACAAATATACCGTATTCTAAAGGATGCTATCAAGAAAATGATATTTGGTATTTTTATGATGTAAATGAAAGGCAAGATTTTGTTATTACTAAAACAGGAACAGAAGATGAAATTTTCAGTTATTTATATTTGATTACAAAAGCATTATTAAAACAATATAGTAGATAAAAATAATGAATATAATATGTTGGTAATAATGTACAAAGGTGTTAATGGAAAACAAGAATTGGCTGTAGCATTTAAGTCTGGACGATTTGAAACTTTAAATTAAATAAAAATATTTTGGAATACTAAATTACCATAGCTTAAAAAAATACAAAAGTAATGTATATAAATATTAGATAGGAGAATATATGGATAAAGAATATGAAAGGTATTATAAAATATCATCTGATGGTACTAATGAAATAAAATACGAGGATTCAAGTTGTTATATTAAATTAACTGTAGCTGATTTTAGAGATAAAGTGTGGTGGATTAGTACAAATAATGTTTTTAATAAAAAGGACGGACATTTAGAGAAGATAACAAGAAACCAAAAGTATGAAATATGTAGGAGGGTATCAGCTTATGCTATATCGCACGGAGTAGAAGGTGTGTATACGGTGGATTTTAAATTTATTAATGTAAATATTGAAAATATAGACTATTTGAAAGATATACTTGAAATAGAATAGAGGGCATACAACGGTTAAGATGGAGAGTGTTATTGTAATCAAAATGGGTAAGGGAAATTAACGGTATATGCAAATTCTATAATAGAAAACAGTGTTTTTAATAAGATATCAATTGAAACATTATTAAAAAATGATAATGTAGTATTGAATATAGTTGGAAATAAATAACAATATAAAAAAAACACAGACTAACATTGGATGTATATTACTTTGTTAGTTTTTTTTTTAGGAATTTCATTCAATAATAATAGACTTCAAATGTAAATTAGAATATTATACATTTCAACATAGATATAATTTAATCATTAGAGAATTAGAATAGAATCTAAAACTAGAGATATAGCAAGGGCTAGTGGCTACATAAATGATGCAGCTGAGTCTGTTAGATATTCACTAATTAATTTTTTCACAGAGAGGAGCGAGTATATGGATAGAACAAAGTTTAATAAAGAAAATTTAATCTATTGGGCTAAGGATCCATTAAGGACAATAAGAGGTCAATTTAGATTTAAGGATTGTGAAAAAGCACCATATTGGACAATGATACCAATGATAGTTTAAACAACTGTAATATATATTCTTAGTAATTTATTGGTTGGCTTTATAGTTAGAAGTATTTCAGGTAGAAAGTTGTTACTTAAGTTTAATGGAGTAACAGATATTGTAGTAACAATAATATCAGTTTTTTTGGGGGAATGATTGTATATACTTTGTTCGCTATAATAACAGGAAATTTGATGGCATTTGGAGTAATCAATGTAAATAAAAAAAGCAAATTTAATTCTGTAAAAAACTTCATAATTACAGTTATGGCATTAGCTATACCTATGGAGCAGTTTAGTTTCGTAGGAAAGGTTATAGAGCTGAGAATTGTATTGAGTATGGTTGTTGTAATAATAATATTGACAGTTATTGAAAAAACATTATTTAGTCAAAAATCATAATATGGTTGAGGTATAATATGTATAAAAACGAGAATGATGTAAGAAAAAAGTATCTGAGTATGGGTTATAATTTAAATCTAATAGGAAAAAATGAAGAAGCTACAAAGTTTTAGACTAGATGTTTAAAAAGCAGCATGTAGACTAAAAAAGAAGTGCCAGTGTGGGTAAAACATACATATTATTTTGTAAAATAAAGTTGTTGAGGCAAACAAAGGTTATAAGGAAAATTCACAAAATTAAATACTACAAATAAGGAATATGTGTATATGATGAGCAACAATGAAGATGAAATTAAAGAAAAGTCTAGTCCAAAGGACAATAATAAGGGAAAGAACTCTAAAGCAATGTATGCAGTTATTATAATAATAATAATTAATATTATTGTTTATTTTATAAACCATTAGTATAATATTGATTGGTGAATTTTAACAAAAGCTTATTAATATTAAGCTACATTTCAGACCAGCATCTCTTTTGGGTTATCTATCAATATATAATCCAACAAAACAATTTTTCCCAAAAGTTGAGGCAAATTAGCTAAGAAAAACATTTTAGATACGGGTAAAATATACAAATAAGAAAGAGGTGAAATTATGGATAGAAGTAAATTTAATTTAGAAAATATAAAATACTGGTCAAAAAATCCAATTGAGATGTTAAAAGGACAATCACAGATTCCTACCGAGGAAAAAGTACCAAACTGGACGTTTTTGATTATGTATGCATATTGTATAATAATTTTTACTGTGTATATGTATACTGTCAGATTTATTAATACATCAAAAGTAGGTGATAATGAGGAGTCTCTTATAATTCAAATTTTAGGTATTTTATTTTTTGCGTTTATGACATATGCTTTTGGTGCAGTAATTGTAGCGACACTAATAAGAATTGGAGCTATTAATACAGATAAAAAAACTATATTGAATAAAATTAAAAACACTATAATAATTATAGCAATATTAATTGCATCAATGAGTCTTTTTATAGGGCAAATGTTATTGGTTAGAATATTTGTTGTGCTGGCAATTGTTATTAGTATAATGTTTCTAATAATAGAGAATATTTTAAAGAAAAAATAGAAAAAAATATGGGCATGTTAATTCATGAAAAAATACATTGATATTGAAAATTCTATCGTGGGTAAGGCATTCTGGTAAAGGAGATCGATATTTTGAAAAATTGTCAAGAAGAGGACTTTTATGAATTAAAAATGGTATCTACAGATAGATTAAGCCCAGATGGGATTTCGGCCTTTTTTATAGCTACCCTTATATATAGTGCAGTATTTACAATAATTTGTGTTAGTATGGCAAACAAAAGCAGGTATATTACTAACCCTATTTGGCCACAAATTACTAGATATATGATATTGTTATTACTTATTCAAGTAATAATCACACTATTCTTTGTAGGAATAAAAAATTCTTTTAAATATCAAAAAACTCAAGCTGTGCTTCTAAATATTATTTCAATAAAAGTATCTATAGAAATGTTTCC